>Ga0265595_1001334_pt1 | contig 19202 bp, 22 predicted proteins | sample saktaG_15_FD_190148 | JGI IMG/M metagenome (GOLD analysis project Ga0265595, IMG submission 190148) | Saline water microbial communities from Sakinaw Lake, British Columbia, Canada - sak_2013_06_06_50m | ecosystem: Environmental > Aquatic > Non-marine Saline and Alkaline > Saline ... | reverse complement strand
GACAATATTGACATCTTTTATTGTAAGATTTTCTTTTTGTAGAGCGTCAATCAAAACCTGCTGGTTCTCTAAAATTCCAGGGTCTACTATAATAATAAGGTTCTCATCTCTAACTAAGGTAATAGTTGGGCAAGTTTTTTCTAGCCCCCTTGCATCAACCTTATCGGCGTTAGAGTACCCCTCAACTAAAATTTTTACTTCGGCTGCCATACAAACAACGAATTTAATTCAATAACCAGATTGAAAGGTTTAAAACCGCAGCAAAGGAAACCCAGACAATATATAAAACCAGAAGGAGGGCGGCATTTTTAGAAACTCGGTAAAAATTTACGGCTGTAAATATTATTGAAACCCAGAGCATAATTAATTCGAAAAAGGCTAATCCAGGGTTATGTAGGCCAAAAAATATAAACGACCATAAAACATTTAAAAAAAGTTGCAAAGAAAAAATTAAAACAATATTTAACTTCTTCCATGAGCCGGATAGAAGGCTGGCTGACCATTTATTCCATGTTTTAGCATTTTGAGAACCAATTTCGTTGGTTACCACCCATTTTTTGTCCCAAACCAAAAACAGGGAGATCCCCATTAACACGAAAATGGTTGTCCAAACTGGCCCAAAAATCCAGCTCGGCGGGTTGAAGGATGGTTTTTCTAAAGTACGATACCAACCCCCAATCTGGGGCGTAGTAAAAAAAGCACCAATAGCTCCCGCCATCTCACATATTATTATACAGGTTACTAGTCTTACGGCTCTAAAAAATTCCATTTCTTTATGCTGTTGTTTAATTTTACTCTTAGGAGAAAAATTAAGCAACAGTCCGGCCCAAATCTATAACTTCCTCCCATGGTAGGTTTTTTTTACCAAAATGTCCGTAGGCAGCTGTTTGAGAATAGATAGGCCTTCTTAAATCAAGTCTCTCAATTATGGCCTTAGGCCTAAAATCAAATTTCTCGCCCACAATTTTTGACAAACTTTCTCCTCTTTCGTCAATTGCTTCAACCATTAAAGGCTCGGCCCTGCCAATTGCATACGCGACTGAGACCAAGCACTGCTTTGCATACCCGTTTGCTACTAAATTTTTTGCGACAAATCGACACATATAGGCAGCAGATCTGTCTACCTTGCTTGGATCCTTGCCTGAAAAACATCCTCCTCCATGAGTGATGAGACCTCCGTAAGTGTCTACCATAATTTTTCTTCCTGTTAAACCCGCGTCTGCCTCAAACCCTCCTCTCACAAATCTTCCGGTAGGATTTACTAAAATTTCTATATCAGAAACATCTCCAATAATCGGCTTAATCAACTTTTCTGTTAGCTCCTTTTTAATTTCTTCTTGTGTGACACCTTCGTCGTGTTGACAGCTGACCAAAACAGATCTTATTTTTCCATCAACTACGGTGATTTGAGTTTTTCCGTCTGGCTTTAACCATCCAACAGCTCCACTCGTTCTAAGATTTTCCAGACCTTTTGCCAACTCATGGACTTTCACTACAGCCAGTGGCATAAATTCCGGCGTTTCATTTGTGGCAAATCCATACATAATACCCTGATCCCCCGCTCCGCCCGTATCAACCCCCTGAGCAATATCTGGTGATTGCTTTACTATGCCCGTCATAACTTTCAGGTTTTCTTCGTATCCAATTTTTTTGTAAACATCTCTTGCTATTTTTTCGGCATCAAAGTTTGCCGATGTTGTAACCTCTCCACCAATAACCAGAAATCCGTGGTTTCCAAATGTTTCAATTCCAGCTCTTGTGGCTGGATCCTGGCTTAAACACTCATCTAAAATAGCGTCTGAAATTTGATCGCAAACTTTATCCGGATGCCCAGATGTAACACTTTCTACGGTATATGTTTTTGGTATAAACATAATTTTATTGTTTATATTAATATTTAGGCACAAATAAAAAACTTCCCGAAAAGGAAGCTAATAAAAAATTATCTTCCCCTCGCGGGCTGGAGTTAGCACCTCGCGCTATTGCACAGGTTGCTGGTAGAAGAAAATGGGCCAGTTCCCTCTTCTACTCTCTTGATAAAAATATTGTTAATGTATTTATAACTTTTCCAAAAACTTATTACAAGTGTGAATAACTTTTTTAATAATGGTGGGCGCGGAAGGAATTGGACCTTCGACCTCTGTCTTATCAGGACAGCGTTCTACCACTGAACTACGCGCCCGTTTACCACGAATTTTAACAAATATTTATGCAAAATGCAACTGATATTCTTGTAAAAAAAAGGGTCGTCAGAAAACGACCCATGAAAGTATTGCTTCTACCAGGTGGTAGATATGGAGGAAATTGACAATGATCAAAAAAGGAAGTCGGCAGAGGAGGCGCTAAGCGGAGCCAAGTTAAGCTCTGGTCGAGCAAGGACTATCGCAGGGGGAGGGGGCCCTGCAACATCTGACCTGGCACGACAGGGTTTACGCTAGAACATGCCTCGCAACTCTCGTTATATTGCACCGCAATTTGGACGCATCGCTCGCTCTTATCCAAATACAGAGAGGCATCGACCACAAATTTCTGCTCTCTGAAGCGGTACTCTGCCAACTGTCCGGGAAATTGTCCGCTTAATCTAACCATGGTAGATTTATTAAAATGGACAATTTTCTAGACAGTTGAGTTGTAAAAGATCTATGTTTAAATTATATAAAAAAAATCCTTCTCGGTCAATTTTTCTCTATCCACAGAGCGGCCGATAGGATTTTATTTTCTTCAAAATGATTTCCTATTATTTGCAAACCAACGGGCAGGCCACCTTTTGTTTTTCCGGCAGGTAAAGATAACGCAGGGAGTCCTGCTAACTTCGAAGGAATAGTATAAATATCGGCTAAATACATCGTGAGCGGATCGTCTAACTTTTCTCCTAATTTAAATGCAGGGAATGGCGAGACGGGGCAAAACAGCAAATCAACTTTTTCAAAGGCTTTGGCAAAATCATGACGCACCAATTGTCTAACTTCTTGAGCTTTTTTATAATAAGCTTCGTAATATCCGGAAGACAAACAGTATGTCCCAATCATAATTCTGCGTTTAACTTCTGCGCCAAATCCTTTGCCTTTTGATTTTAAATAGACATCGAGCAATTTTTCTCCTTCAATTGATAAACCATATTTTATTCCATCAAATCGTGCTAGATTAGCTGAAATTTCAGACGGCCCAATAATATAATAACAGGCCAAGGCATATTCTGTGCTAGGCAGATTTATCTCAACAATTTTTGCTCCCAACTGTTCGGCTTTTTTAATTGAATCTCTGATTATTTTTTCAACTTCTGGGTCTAGTCCCTTCGCAAAATATTCTTTTGGAACGCCAATTTTTAAATCTTTTAATCTTACATCTAATTTTTGATAAATATAGTTTGTTGAAGTGGCATCCATTTTATCCTTTCCGGAAATAACCTTAAAAATCGCCTCTGCGTCCTCAACACTTTTCGCTATGGGGCCAATCTGGTCTAAGGAAGAAGCGTGCGCAATTAATCCATACCTTGAAACAGCCCCATATGTTGGGCACAACCCAACAACTCCGCAAAAAGAAGCTGGCTGCCTTATAGAGCCTCCTGTGTCAGAACCCAATGTGTAAATCGCCTCATTTGCGGCAACAGCTGCCACCGATCCAGAGGATGTCCCGCCAGTAACTCTAGTTTTATCGTAAGGATTTTTTGTAGGGCCAAATGCTGAATTTTCTCCGCTAGCCCCCATCGCAAACTCGTCTAAATTTGTTTTACCTAAAATTACAGCTCCAGATTCTTTAAGTTTTTTTACCACTGTTGCATCGTACGGAGCTATATAATTTTCCAACATTTTTGAACCTGAGGTACACTTTTCGCCCTCAACCAAAATTGCGTCCTTTACCGCACATGGAATTCCAGTTAGTTCTGAAAAATTTCCTGATGCAATCTTACTATCAGCCTCCTTGGCTTGTGCCAATGCCAAATCCTCTGTTACAGATATAAAAGAATTTAAATCGCTTTTTTTAATTTTTTCCAAATAGGCCGTCGTCAAATCAACAGAGGTAAACTCCCCCTTTTTAAGACCCTCGTGAGCTTGTTTAATTGTTAGAGCCGTTAATTCCATTCTATTACAAAATCGTTTTAACCTTAATATAGCCGTCTTTTTTTTCTGGAAATGCCCTAATTATTTTATCTGCAATATCATAGCTTGAAATCGTCTCATCGTCTCTTGTAGCCCTTAAATCACCTTTTCCTCTTTCTGTCTTCGATGGTTTTGGCGCCTTTTTTAATAAATTAAAATAATCTAAAATCTCCGACAGATCCTTCTGCATTTTTTTGATCTCTTCTTCTGTTAACTCCAATCGAGCAAGTTTTGCTATGCGCTCAACCTCTTCTTTTGAAATCATTTTTATAATCCTAGAAGGAGACTTCTCCTTCGTCGTCTTTAGACATAATTGTGGCCAACATCTCAACGTTTTCAAGGGCCATGCCAGCCCCTCGTACAACTGTGGTCAAAGGGTCATCAATTATTTTACATGGCATTTTGGTTTCTCTAGAAATCAAAACGTCAAGCCCCTTCAATAAAGACCCTCCGCCCGATAGATATATGCCGTTAGACATAACGTCGGCCAATAATTCTGGAGGAGTTTCTTCAATTGTTGTTTTTATAGCAGCAACAATTTGTTTTACCGATCTATCTAGCGCTCTTTGTACGTCGTCGTTGAAGATGACAACTTCCTCTGGTAAGCCCGTGACTAGATTCCTACCTCGCATAGAAATCTCTTTTTTCTCTTTTAGAGGAATGGCTGAACCAACGCTTATTTTAATCATCTCCGCTGTCCTTTCCCCGATTAAAAGTTTGTATTCTTTTTGCGCAAATTGAACTATGTCGTCGTTTAGTTTATCACCGGCGATTCTTAGGCTTCGAGACACCACAATTCCGCCCAATGATATTACAGCAACCTCAGCAGTTCCCCCACCTATATCTACGATAAAATTTCCTCCGGGGTCTTGTATGGGTAGTTTCGCACCAATTGCAGAAGCTAGTGGCTCTTCGATCAAAACCACCGTTCTCGCACCTGCGTTTTTTGCGGCATCCCTAACCGCTTTTCTTTCAACTTCTGTTACTCCGCAGGGAATACCAATAATAACTCTTGGCATATGCCCTAATCTAAACATTTTTTTATCAGAAGAGGCCGCCTTTTCAATGAAATATTTTAACATCTGCTCGGTTACTTCGAAGTCAGAAATAACGCCATTCACCAATGGCCTGGTAGCCGAAATATATGAGGGAGTGCGACCAACCATTTTTTTTGCCTCCTCACCTATCGCCAAAATTTGGCCAGTTTTATTATTAACGGCCACTACCGACGGCTCATTGATTATTATCCCCCTGTCCTTAACATAAACCAGAGAATTGGCGGTTCCCAAATCAATTGCCATATCAACAGATAAAAGTGAACGAAGTTTTTTAAACATAAAGGTGTGTTTTAGGATTTTGTACTTAGGGTTTTCGGTAATTGTTTTACTTTAACTAATTTTGCTGTATTTTTGCTTCTTTCCTTCACCTCAACTGAATTTTTTTCCAATGTTTTTTCCGAAACAATGATTCGTAAAGGAATACCAAAGAGGTCAGCCTCCGCAAATTTTTCGCCCGCGGTCTTAGCTTCCCTATCATCATATAATACATTAATTTTTTCTTTCTGCAAATTTACATACAATTTCTTAGTCTCCAAACCTACCTTTTTACTGTCGCCAAGTTGTATTAAATGAACCAAAAATGGACTTACCGACTTTGGCCAAATAATTCCTTTTTCGTCATGATTTGATTCTACAATAGCTCCCATCGCCCTTGAAATACCAAAACCATAACATCCCATTATTACTGGTTTTTCTTGCCCGTCTTTATCGCGAAATTTTAAATCAAAAGGTGCTGAAAACTTTGTGCCTAGCTTAAAAATATTTCCAACCTCGACTGCTTTTTTTTCTGCAAAATTATCTGAATTACAATTTGGACAAGTTGGAGTCTCGGCTTTAATCTCTTTATTAATTGCCGTTTTGCATTTATTGCAGATATAAATTATATCCTCTCCAGCCTCTGTAACCATTTGAAACTCATGCGAATATTTAGAAAATGTTCCACCGGAAGCTAAGGTTAAATAAGTTTGATTTCTAATGCCAATTTCCTTGTAAATATTAAAATACGCTTTTATAATTTTGTCGTAATACTTATCCTGATCTTCTTGTGTCGCATGAAAGGAATATAAATCCTTCATCAAAAATTCCCTTGTTCGAAGAATTCCGGACTTGGCTCTTAACTCGTCTCTGAACTTTGTTTGAATCTGGAAAAGCGCTATTGGCAAATCTCTATAGGAAAAAATATTTTTTTTAGCTAATGGGCTTACAACTTCCTCGTGCGTTGCACCTAAAGCATACTCCTTGTCTCCAGAGCCCTTAATTTTAAAAAGCACGTCCATACCATCCCATCTTCCGGTTTTTACCCAATTTTCTTTTGGTTGAAGCACCGGCATTAAAACTTCTTGGCCTCCTACACTTTCCATATTATTTCTAACTATATCTTCAATGTTTTTTAAAACTCTAAACCCTAACGGCAAAAAAGTATAGACCCCCGCCATTAAACGGTCTACAAACCCGCCTCTTGTCAATAAATCGTGAGAAATTGATTCTATTTCAGATGCTTTTTCCCTGTTTGTCTTATAAAACAATTTAGACTGCAACATAATTATTATTCCTTAAAATTTATTTACTTTTGCAAGGCCGTCTTAAAGAAATCTATGAAGCGCGGAATATCAAACCTGACCGTAATAAAGAGAGAAAGACAAATTAATATTACAAAACACACAACGGTAATCCCCTGCTCCACTTTTACTGAAACCGGCTTGCCTCTTATTTTTTCAATTAATAAGAATAGTAATTTTCCTCCGTCTAATGCCGGTATAGGAAATAAATTAAATATAGCAATAAAAACCGCTATAGAACCTATGAAATAAAGAAAAAATCCCACCCCATAGCTGGCCGCATTGGCTAAAAATACAGTGATTCCAAGGGGCCCAGCAAACTCTACGCCCTGCGGAAGACCTTTGCCTCCGCCAAGGTTAGCGAAAATACTATATAAACCAACAAGAGAATTTACTGTAATCTGCCAAGTATAAGCAGCTCCCTTAAGTGGTGCTATATACCAAGGATATTTTTCGATGAGAGACGCTATTCTTTCTAAGCCGACTCCTACGGCACCTTGCCCGTCGGGAGGAGAAATCCTCGGTAGAAATTGTAATCTCAAAAACTGGCCATTTCTTTGCACCGTTGTTATAATCTGTTCTCCTGCATATTTTTTTGTAAAATCCTGAAAGTCTTTTATCTTTTTTACCTCTATTATGTCAGTCTCTCCTTCGGGTGAAATCGCACCAAGCAGAACAACCACGTCACCAGACTTTATTCCAGCGTCCTGTGCAGGAGATTCTGGAGACACCTGAGAAACCATAACCCTCGCATTGGTCATTCCAGAAACATCCTGATCCCCTATCGGCAAATCCGCCCCAGTGGCGAATACTATAGAAAAAATAATTATAGCGGCAAGCCAAAATGCAGCAACTCCACCAATAATTATTAACACTCTTTTCCAGATCTTAAGATTTGTAAAACTCTTAACATCTTCCACTCCTCCTTCTTCCCCATAAATTCTAACAAAAGCCCCAAGAGGAATCAAATTTACAGAATAAATCGTATCTCCGATTTTTTTACCAAAAAGTCTGGGCGGATATCCAATTCCAAATTCATCAACCCTTATCCCAAACTTTTTAGCAATTATGAAATGACCAAATTCATGTATAACCATTAGCGCTATTAAGCTTAAAAGCGCAACTATTAAAATAAGGATTGAGGCAAACATTATGTTTAATTTTTATTATGACTATTTATGCTAATTCGTTTCTTTTCTACTAAATTTTTAATCTTTTCGTTGTAATCATCTATAATTTTTTGCAACTCATCCTTACCTCTAAATTTATCATCTTCTGAAATCTCCTTAGCTTTTTGGGAGGCTTGTACCTTATTCCAGGCATCGTCTCTTTGGCGTCTTATAACCTGTCTTGCCTGCTCTGCTTTTTCGTTAAGGGTTTTAGTTAGCGCTTGCCGATATTCCTGTGTAAGAGAGGGAAGATTTAGCCTTATTATATTCTTATCTACGACCGCCGACATTCCTAGCCCTGATTGTGCTATGGCTTTTTCAATCGGCTCTAAATACGATGTATCCCACGGCTGAATGGCTATCTGGTTAATTTGTGGCGTTGAAATTGCGCCTAACTGCTTTAGCGGAAACTTTGACCCAAATGCCGTAACCTCTATGTCTTCAACTAAGGCAGGGCTTGCCCTAGATGTTCTAATCTTAGCAACCTCTCCCTCTAAAAATTTAAAAGACTTTTCAAATTCCGGCTTAGCTTTGTCAATAAATTCTTTATAATTCATAAATTTTCACAGTTCTATTAATAATACTTCTAAGGCTAATTTCGAGTTAATATTTGTAAAAAGAAGCTTGTGACCTATCTCTCCCGCTAGATTTATTATATCTACAATTTTTTCAACAGAATGCTTTTTTGATTCAAGAATATTACCTCCCTCAATCACTCCAAACTTTATTAATAATTGATTTCTAAAGTGTGACTGTATTGCTTCTAAAATATTTTCCAAATTTTGTTTTTGAAAATCAATAGACTTTGCATATTTAAACTTGTCAGCTAGGCTGGAATCTAATAATGGAATTAAATTTCCTAAAAGTTCTTGCTCTTTTTTTATTCTTTCTGGATCAGCCGTAAAACCTTTGGGCTTGGAATATTTAACTACCTGGCACCTGGATAAAATTGTCGGCAGAAGCATATCTGGCTTAGAGGAAATTAAAATAATCAGCGTCTTCCCCTTTGGCTCCTCTAACGTTTTTAAAAAACAACTCTGCGCCTCCTGGTTCATGTTCTCAGCGCCCTCAATGACAACTATTTTATAAGATCCGTAATATGACTTGTAGTTTAAAAAATTATTAACTTGTCTTATCTGAGAAATTTTTATTTCTCCTCCATCTCCAAATTTTTCATCTCTTTCTGAGGCCGATATAACAATAAAATCAGGAAAGCTATTTTTTTCTATTGCCAAGCAATTAGCACATTTTTGGCAGGGTTTATTTCCTTCGGATACACAATTTAGTAGTTTGGAGAATTCTACAGCAAACTCTTTTTTGCCTATTTCCCTTGGTCCGGTAAACAAATAAGCGTGAGATAGTTGATTAGAATCAAATTTACTCTTAAGAAAATTCCACTGCTTTTTATGGCCAATCGACATATTTATTTTTTTGACATCACAACTTTTTTATACTCCTCCAAGTTTTCAAGGACGGTTCCGGTTCCCTTCACTACACAGAAAAGTGGCTCCTCTGCTACAAAACATGGCACTCCAGTGCTTTGTGCAACCAACTCATTAATTTTTGGTAGCAAGGACCCTCCTCCGGCCATAATAATACCCTTGTTCATTATATCAGCAGAAAGTTCCGGAGGCGTCTCAGCTAAAACGTGCTTAACGGCCAGCATAATCTCAGCTAGAACATCTGACATGGCCTCGCATATTTCGTTATTAGATATTTTAATATTTCTTGGCAAGCCTAAAATTAAATCTCTTCCCTGTATTTCTAAAAATCTTAACTCCTTTTGTGGAAGAGCTGTTCCAATTTTTATTTTTATTTCTTCCGCTGACTGCGTTCCAATGGCAAGGTTATATTTTTTCTTTATGTATTCTGTTATCGCCGCATCTATTTTATCTCCCGCCACTCTCACCGAATTCCAGGTAACAATCCCTCCAAGGGAAATAACGGCAACTTCTGATGTCCCTCCGCCTATATTAATTATCATATGTCCCGAACACGAATTAATAGGTATCCCCGCTCCAATAGCGGCCAAAATTGGTTCTCTTGCCGCGTAGGCTGACTTAGCCCCTGCTGAGAGCGCCGCCTCGATAACGGCCCTTCTTTCTGTGCTCGTAATACCTGCTGGCACCGAAATCACCAGCTCTGGCTTAAAAAACTTAAACCTACTGCTTGTCTTGTTGATAAAATATCGCATCATTGCTTGCGTAACTTTATAGTCTGCGATTACCCCATCTTTTAGCGGTCTATAAACTTTTATATCGGCAGGGGTTCTACCAATCATTTCTTTTGCGTTTTCTCCGATGGCTAGAATTTTATTATCTCCTAAAGAAACGGCCACAACAGATGGCTCATATAAAACAACTCCCTTACCTTGAACATAAACAAGAGAGTTACACGTACCAAGATCAATTGCAATTTTATTATTAAACATATTTCTTATTTTACTCTTTGTATATCTGCTCCCAGTTTTTGCAAACGTTCTTCTATTTTTTCGTATCCCCTATCAATTTGAAAAACATTTTTTATAACCGTTTTTCCTTCAGCTCCAAGGGCGGCAATAAGCAAGCATGCTCCAGCTCTTATATCCCATGAATCAATGGTCGCACCAGAAAGTTTTGTAGGCCCAAACACAAAGGTCCTATGAGGATCAACCATTTCGATGTCCGCCCCCATTTTTCTTAATTCTTGCACATAATTAAATCTGTTCTCATATAAAGGATCGTGCACCAAGCTTTTACCTTCAGCCGCGACAAGAAGAGGAATAATAATGGGTAAAAGATCTGTTGGAAATCCCGGGTACGGAAGTGCCTGCACTTTTGTGGCTTTAAGTTTAGAGCAATGTGAAATAATAACATAATCCTCTCCTCTCTCCATCTCAACGCCCATCTCCTCAAGCTTGGCCAAAAATAAATCTAAATGAGAAAGATTTATACCGGTGACCTTAACTTTTCCCGGAACCAAAGCCCCGATAACTATAAAAGTTCCTGCCTCTATTGGGTCGGGAATTACGCTGTGCTCACACCCTCCTATTTTTTTTACTCCCTCTATTATAACGGTATGCGTTCCCACCCCTTCTATATTTGCACCCATTTTTATAAGCATTTCGCACAGGTCCTGAATTTGTGGCTCGGCAGCAGCTCCTTTTATAATAGTTTTTCCATCTGCAAGAACGGCTGCCATAATTACGGCTTCGGTAGCCGTTACTGAAAATTCTTCAAGAACTATCTCTTTGCCCGTTAAATTATCGCAACTAACCTTGTAAACATCATCTTCTCGTTCAATCTTTGCCCCCAGTTTTTCTAATGCGTTTAATTGGACTGAAATTGGCCTTAACCCTATTCTATCTCCACCAGGAGGAACCATTTTGAAATTCTTTACTCTTGCTAAAAGTACCCCAAAGAACAATACAGAAATTCTAGTCTTGGAAACCTTCTCAAAATCCATTTTTTCTGGTTCAATTTTTTCTGCTTTTATTTTAACTACTCCATCACTAACTCTTTCAACCTCAACACCCATGCTTTCCATCATGTCTAAAATATTCAAAATATCCTCAATAAAGGGCACATTTTTAATTGTGCATTCTTTTTGAGTCAACATAGCAGCTATTAAGGCTGGCCCAGCAGCGTTTTTAGAGCCGCCCACCTCGATTTCACCTTTAAGCGCTTTGCCTCCGTTAACGATAAATTTATCGGTCATATTTCTTATACTAATCTAAAAAATTATTCTTGGCAAGTGCTGGAAAAATATAAAAAACTATGATAATGTGTCTTAATATGACAAAGAAAACTCGACTACTAATATTTGTTATTTGTGTGGCAAGCTTTCTGGCAATAACCCCAAACCTGGTCCTTTATTCGATGGGATACCGACTAGATTTAAAAACCATGAAAGTTACCGCCACAGGTGGAATATATGTAAGAACCTTTCCCACGGCTGAACGAATTAGCATAGATTCGGGGCTTTCTCAAAAACCGGGTTTATTTTCAAATTCTATCTTTGTACAAAATCTTATTCCAACTGAACACTCGGTTCTAGCGCAAAAAGACGGCTATTTTGACTACGCAAAAACCATACCTGTTCAAAAAAACCAGGTTACAAAACTAGAAAATATTCTTCTGATAAGACAAAATATAGCGTTCCAAAAAATTACTGATAATGTTGACTTTTTTTCTGTGGCACCAAATAAGCAAGCTATACTTACTGCAACAACAGGGTCAAAAAATATTTCTTTTAATTATTTTTCATCAGCCAGCGATAACCAACCACAAATATTTGCGATTGCGCGAGTTGGAACGGTGTCTAGCGTAGAATGGTCAAGTGACTCTATTTTTGCTTTACTAAAAATCGAAGGTTTAAACAATACCTTTTATTATCTGTTCGACAGCACCACTCCACCTCAATTAAACCCAGGACAAACAAAGCCGCAGGATTTAGTTGCTTTGCTCTTATTATCCCTGGATAAAAGCACACAACGACCCTACTTTAATCCAAACAATTCAAAGGAAATATTTTATATAAAAAATAGCGTTCTTTACTCAGAGACCAAGGATAAGGAGCTCCCCATTATAACCAATGTGTCTGGTTATAATTTCCTTGGAGGAAGTATTATTTGGCTTTCTACTGATGGATTTTTGTACAAATCAGATTTTTCCGGAGAAAATAAGACTCAAATGAGTGTAAAAAGCGTTTCAGTTAAGTCTGGGCAAAATTTCGAAATATCAGTAGTCGCCGATAAAGTTTTTATGCACGCTGATAATTCCCTGCTCCTACTAAACGCTGGTACAAAAATATTCGAGAATCTTCCACTACCTGCCAGCTCATACAAAATTATTCTCTCGCCAGACCAAAAAAACATCGCCTTCCGAAACGGCAAGGACATATATCTATATTCTTTTGTTGATGATGTTTACGAAAAGATTTTTTCTGGAGACCTACTGGGTAACTGCCAATGGCTCAATAACGACTATATAATTTTTACTTCCGGAGACAAAATAATAATCTCTGAAATTGATTACCGCGGTAACATAAATACTGTTACACTACCGCAAACCATAACACTCCAATCGGATACAGAGATTAAAGTTACAAAACCAGAGGCTTTTTTCAACTCCCAAGACGGCAAAGTTTATTTTCTGACCAACAAAACGTTGATCTCCTCAGAAAAAATAATTCCATAATAGTAAATTATAAAAAACACCCCTTATAACGGGGTGTTTTTATTTCAGGAAATTTGTGACTGCGACTCGACTTTCTTCTTAAAATCCTCCCAATTTAATTCCTCTCCATTTGCCATTTTACATAAATCTTTAAAAGCACAAAATGAACACTGCCAATTACGTGGGTAATCTTCAAGTCGGGCTGGCACAATATTTTTTTCAACCTTGTCTTTCAATGCGTAAAACTTATCCAAAAGTGATTTACAAAGCTCCTCATCGTAATCAAATATAAACTCTTTCAACTCCTGTTGATCTTTGTCGACATAGAGTAGCATTCCTTTCTTAATATTAAAGTAGTGCATATAAAGCTGAACCTGGTAAATGTTTTCTTCTTTTGGGGCAGTCAACTTTCTGAAAAGCATGCTGTTTATGCTTTTAATATCTAACACGTAATTTTCACTTCCCATACATAAAATAGCGTCGGCTCTGCCAGATATTATTTCTTGCGAAGGAATTGGCACCTCTGTAACAACTCCCATTCGCAATCTATATAGTATATTAAAAATAGACCGATGAATGTTTTCTCCGTGCTCAAATATGCGCATGATTCTCGGCTCTAAGGGTTTGCGTGGTGCATTTTTAAATTTAAAAAAAACAGCGCGCGGACATTTTCCGGCATCTGTAATATAAAACCGTGTTTGCTCCTTATTTTTCTGATTCTCTAAATAGAACTGGTCTATTAATTCTTTAAGCATATAAATCTTGATTTGACCTCAAAACAATTATTGCAAACTACTCGCACCCTTCATTGAAGAAATATATAGAAGGCTGTAAATAAAATTGGTCTATTAACTCCTTTAACATACTAATATATTAACATTTTAAAAATAATACACAATAAAAAAAGCCCCGCACGCGAACGCACGGGGACATATAATTAAATCACATGATGGGTCAGCGAACTCCCAGCGTTTCGCCGAGATATTCCAGGCCCTTCGGTTTGATGACGACCTTCTTGGTGTCACTCTTTTCGACGTGGCCGGCAACAACCGCACCCTTCTCTACCTCCAGAACCTTCTCAACGTCCGCATACGGAACATAGAGCACGAATCCCGCACCCATGTTAAGGTTGCCGTAGGCTTCTCTGTCGTCGACCGGTCCGTGTTCCTGGATAAAGTCGAATATGGGAAGTTGCTTTGGCAACGTCTCAACCACATATGCGAACGGTTGAGTCGCCCGCATAAGCTTGCGCCAGCCATGCCCTGTAACATTCACTGCGTAGTGGATGTGAACACCGTTGTTTAGGCAGTCCTCGACGACCGGCACATAAATGCAGGTCGGGTCGAGCAACGCTTCGCCGTATGTGCGCCCATCGCCAAGCAACGCACAATAACCGAGTTCGGGATGGTCTTTGTTAGATGACAGTTTTGCGGCGATCTCGCGAGCCAGCGTCAATCCGTTGGCATGAATGCCGGAACTCGGAATGATGATAATCATGTCACCATGCTGAATATTCTTGGCCTCGATGAGTCGCTCTTTCGGTTTCACAAGACCCATCGCAGAGCCAGACAGAACAACTGCTTCCGGAACGACAATGCCCTTGAGAGTCGGGGTTTCTCCTCCGCCCCAAACGCATCGCGACAGGTTGCAGGCATGCTTCCAGCCGTTCACGAGGTCTTGGCATCTCGCTTGGTCGTCGAACCAACTGGAAACGCCGACCGCGAGATGCATTGCCACCGAAAGCGGCAATGCGCCAAGCGTGATCATGTCGTTAACGATCGTTGCCACTGTACACTGAGCGATATGGTCGTAATACGACTTACCCGTCAGCCTGTACATGGCGTCAGCGACGAGATTCTTCGTGCCGAGCCCCTCCTCAACGTGCGCGAAAAAACTCTTCGCAGCCTCGATGAGATAGACACTCTCGCCACGACTCGCGCCAAATTCTTTGAACTCGCCACTGTTCAACCGGGCAATATTGCCCGCGGTCTCGAGCCCAGCCAATTGTGCCATGCGCTTAAACGGATCCATCGCGTCGTAATTGACGCCAACTCCTGCATATGTCATTCCTCTTGGTGATTTATCGTTTCCAGACATCAATGTTCTCCCTTATCCTTGTTATCACCTCAAAATAATCCGAACCGTTCGGAATTAAATTTTTCAGGTGCTAACAAAATATTACCACTTTCGTTGGAAATGTCAAACAAAAAGCCCCGCTGAGCGGGGCTTTTGGAATAATTAACGTTTTGACCACTGTGGAGATTTTCTTGCGCGTTTCAATCCAAATTTCTTTCTTTCTCTCATTCTTGGGTCTCTTGTAAGAAAACCTGCCTTTCTTAAACGCTTTCTAAAGTTCTGGTTAAAGTCTACTAATACCCTAGCAGTACCGTGCCTTACAGCCTCTGCTTGCGCGCTATGTCCTCCACCCTTCACCATAACCGTTATTCTGAACTTATCTAAACATTTCATTTTCTTCATCGAAGAAACCGATGTTTCTCTATCGTCTGCTGTTTGGAAATATTGCTCGTATGATTTTTCATTGACCAAAAATTCCTTATCTCCTTTTGTAAAAAGACGCACTCTTGCAACGGCTGTTTTCCTTCTTCCAATTGCCTCAAAATAACGATCTGCTTTTCCTGCCGATTCTTTTATAGACCTGGCAATTTCATTTGAAATATCCTCTTCTCCAATCTCGTCTGAAGGAACTTGTTCGGCCTTAAAAATAGGGGCTTTCGGTTCCTGTTTTATTTCCTCAATTGCTTTAGCAACTGGCTTTTCCTCTGTTTTTTTTACTATTTTTTTTATCGTTGTTTTTACCATGATTAGTCGCTTATCCGAATTTTAATCTTTTTATTTGTCTTGACCTCAATTTATTTTTTGTAAGCATTCCCATAACAGCTGTTCTCAAAACTTCCTTAGGGCCCTTCTTAACTAAATACTCTTTTAGTGTTGTTGTTTTCAAATTTCCTAAATATCCTGTAAAGCGAAAATAATTCTTTCCTTCTAGCTTGTCACCAGTAAATTTCATCTTCTCAATATTTTTGACAACAACAGTGTCCCCTACATCTTTATAAGGAACAAAATCTGGTTTATTCTTCCCGCGCAAAGCAACAGCAACCTCAACAGCCAGCCTGCCCAAAGATTTGTTTTCTGCGTCTATAGAAATAATATTTCGTTGTAATTGTTTAGTAACCATATTTTTTTACTTCACAAGCTCAATTATAACCATTCTTGCTCCGTCGGAATTTCTTGGAGGCAATTTTATAATTCTTGTATATCCGCCTTGCCTTTCTGCATAAGCTGGGGCAATTTCGTCAATAATTTTTTTTGTATTTTTAGGAGTAAGATCTCTCGCAAGCAATCTGCGGTTAGCAAGATTGGCATTTTTTGCTCGTGTAATCATTTTCTCTGCTATTGATCTCAACTCTTTAGCTTTTGCCTCTGTCGTTTTTATTTTTTCTTGCAACAAAAAATTATTCACCAACACTCTTAGCATTGCCTTTCTTGGTCCTATTTTCCTTGATAATTTTCTGCCTTTGTTTAACTTTCTCATTTCTTATTTCTTTTTAGCTTTTTTGACGGTTTTAGCCTTTTCTTTTGTCTTTGAGACTGGTTTTTTCCCACCCTCTTCTTTTTCCTTTGTCTCAGTTGTAGCTTCCTCTGTCTTCACCGCTTTCCCTTCAAAAATAATATTAAAGTGTTTTATCAAAATATCACAAGCCTGAAAAAATGCTTCTTCTGGGGTAATTGTGCCATCAGTTTCTATTTCTAGGGTTAATTTATCAAAATCAGTTCTGTCTCCTACGCGCATATTCTCAACCTGAAAATTTGTATTTCTTATTGGGGTATATATTGCATCAACTGCAATGGCTCCCATCTCAGCCTTTTTTGATTTTCGTTGGTCTTTTGGCACATATCCAATTCCCTTCTCAACTAAAACCTCTATTTCTAATTCTGTTTTTTTGTCTGTAATCGTGGCTATGTGTAAATCCGAGTTCACCACCTTCATTTGAGAAGGGCATTTGAAATCAGCTCCTGTTACCTTATTGTCTCCTTTAACCTTCAATTGGGCTGTTTGCGATTCACCCTCAAAAATCTTGAATCTTAAATTTTTTATATTTAGAAGCAACATTATGGTGTCTTCTAAAACGCCCGGAATAGTTGAAAATTCGTGCGAAACTCCTTTTATTTTAACTTCTGTGATAGCCGCCCCTTCTAGAGATGACAACAAAACTCTTCTAAGCGCATTTCCAATAGTAACGCCATATCCAGGATATAATCCTTCTACTTCAAAAGCAGCTTGGTTTTTCTTCTTCTGAATTACTTTTGGAGGCAATGGAAAAGAAATCATTGTTTATTAGTCTTTATTCTCCAGATATCAGCCACAGGACCCAATGAGTACTTGTGGTCTATCACCCTGCAAAATAAAGTCTAAAATTAACGTGAATAAAACTCGAATATTAACGAAATCTCTGCCGGAGGCTTAACTTCTTCTAAGCTAGGTTCTCCGATAGTTTTTGATTCTAATTTATCTTTATTAAGAGACAACCATACTGGTATTTCTTTCCTCTTCAGCTCTTCTGCTAAATCCTTGAACGCGCCTTTTGTTTTTTTATTTTCTTTTACGTTTATAATATCATCCTTCTTAACCTCATAAGAGGCTACGTTTACTGGCTTGCCGTTTATTAAAAAATAACTGTGCGATACGAGTTGTCTTGCCTGAGCTCTTGATTTTGCAAATCCTAATCTGAAAATAACATTATCCAATCTTTTCTCTAACCTTCTAATAAGCTCAGCGGACACATCGTCAACCTTACCCATTTTTGCAAGTGTTTGTGTAACATACCTGCTAAATTGTTTTTCAGAAAGACCATACCATTTTTTCAGCATTTGCTTCTCTGTTAAAGACTTCTTATATTCAGAAGGAGTTCCTCCTCTTTTCTTTCTCTGAATACCCGGAGCGTAGGCTCTCTTTAGTACTGCACACTTTGCAGAAAAACAACGATCGCCCTTTAAAAAGAGTTTTTGTCCTAGTCTCCTACAAGTTTTACATTGATCGTATTTCATGATTTATAAGTAGAGTAGATTATACCCTCCTAACTTTCTTAGGCCTGCATCCATTATGTGGGATAGGCGTTATGTCTTTTATAGAAACAACATTCAATCCTTGAGATATAAGAGTTCTTACAGCAGATTCACGACCAGCTCCAATACCCTTAACTAAAACTTCAATTCTATCTACAACACCCATCTTTTTGCAAGCATTGGCTATAGCCTCCGCAACCCTCGAAGCAGCAAAGGATGTCGATTTTTTTGTACCCTTAAACCCAACCGATCCCGCTGATTTCCACGCCAAAACCTGTCCCCTTGAGTTAGTAAGAGTTAAAAGTGTATTATTGTAAGAAGAAGAAATATAAATTTTTCCTGTTTGGATGCCTGCTGGAGCTGATTTTACTTTTATATCTTTCCCAACTGCCTTATCAACTTTCTCTTGCTCCTTTATTGATTCTTCTTGGTTCTCTTCAATTATATGTTTTTTTCCCATCTTTTATGAAAATCTAAAAAATTAAAATATAATGCGAGACATTCTATGTTGGCGCTGCGGCGGCCTTTCTGCCAGAACCCATCGTTTTTCTAACGTTTCCTCTAACTGTTCTATTATTTGTTTTTGTCCTCTGACCCCTCACTGGCAATCCTTTTGAGTGTCGCATTCCCCTCCACGATCCAACATCCTTCAGCCTCTTCACGTTTATCATTATTTGTCTTCGCAAATCACCTTCGATTTTATATGTTTTTTCAATATAATCCTTTAAATCATTAACTTCTTTTGCGTCTAAATCAGAGGCGCGCTTATTCAAATCAATCTTTAATTCATTTAAAATTTTCTTACTCAAAGCCTTCCCTACTCCGTAAACATAGGTCAATGAAACTTCTATTCTTTTGTTCTCGGGGATATTTACCCCTGCAATTCTTGGCATGTTTTAAATTTATTTTTATCCCTGCCTTTGTTTGTGTTTTGGGTTCTTTTTGCAGATAACATAAATTCTACCCTCTCTCCTGATGATTTTGCAATCGTTACATATTTTCTTAATTGATGCTCTAATCTTCATCTTGAACTATAAAATTAAAAAAAATAATCTAATAAAATATCCGCCTCAAT
>Ga0265595_1001330_pt1 | contig 19253 bp, 39 predicted proteins | sample saktaG_15_FD_190148 | JGI IMG/M metagenome (GOLD analysis project Ga0265595, IMG submission 190148) | Saline water microbial communities from Sakinaw Lake, British Columbia, Canada - sak_2013_06_06_50m | ecosystem: Environmental > Aquatic > Non-marine Saline and Alkaline > Saline ... | reverse complement strand
GCACAAACCTTTTAAGAAACGGTTCTTTTGTCATTTTGACTTACCTCTTTTAGATAAAAATGGTAAGTCTCTTTATTTTATAATGGTTTCACCAGAGCCTGGTATAGTTAGGTTTATATAGGTTAATTTCTGCTTGTTTTTAGGTTCCATCCAAAACTTGACTGTTTGGATGATGAGAATTTTGTGATTGGTTGGTCACGATAAGCGCTTGAATGCTATCAGGCTATTATCAGATAGTTGAGCTATCAGGATTAGATAAGATGACGGACAATAATGGGATACGAAGTGGAAGCTTGCAATTTTACCCTAGGGTGCGAGCGAAAAAAGTTTTACCTAATGTTAATTGGGCTCCTGTAAATAGGGATGGGGTTGGACTTATGGGATTTGTTGGATATAAGGTTGGGATGGTTTCTGTTTTGGTGAAAGATGATACTGAGAATTCTTTGACAAAGGGGAAGAGGGTCTCTGTTCCTGCGACGGTTGTCGAATGCCCGGCGATGAGAATTTATTCTGTTCGATTTTATAAGGATGGTAAGGTTGTGAAAGATATTGTTGTTGCGAATGGGAAAGATTTGAAGAGGAAGGTTAAGATTGCTAAGAAGTTGTCTGAGTTTAAGGAGATTGAAGATTTTGATGATATAAGGGTGGTTTTGAGTTCGGGTGTTGGGAAGACTGGGATTGGAAAGAAGAAAGTTGATATGATTGAGGTTGGGATTTCTGGGAGTAAGGAAGAAAAGTTGGGGCTTGTTAAAGAGAGGGTTGGTAAAGATATTTTAATTGGGGATGTTTTTTCTGGGGGGTTGGTTGATGTGAGGGGTGTCACAAAAGGATTTGGAACTGGTGGGCCGATGAAGAGATTTGGGATTGCATTAAAAGCGAGTAAGTCTGAAAAGGGGCGGAGGCGGCCGGGTTCTTTGGCGCCGTGGCATCCGGCGAGAACTACATTTAGAGCACCTCAGGCTGGACAAACTGGTTATCATAACAGGGTTAGTTATAATAGTTTGATTTTGAGTGTGGGGAATAAAGATGGGGATGTTAATCCGAAGGGCGCGGCTAACGCCGAGGTGACAGATGACAGGTTACAGGTTATAGGGGGAGATATTAACCCTAAAGGGGGGTTCCCTCATTATGGGGTTGTTAAGAATGATTATTTGATTTTGAAGGGGTCTGTTCCGGGGCCTCAGAAAAGGGGGATTGTTATTAGTGCTCCCATTAGGCCTGCTAAATTTATGGCTAAGAAAAAGTTGGAGGAGGTGGAGGTTCGATGAAATTAAAAGAAAAACGTGAAAAAATTGTATCTAGGTTGAAAGATATAACTGGAAAATTTACTGAAATTGAAGGTTTATTATCCACTTGGCAAAAAAGGAATGGGGTTAGGGGATTGGGAAAGAATGCTGATTTGAAATATATTCTAATAAAAGGATTCGAACAAATTTCGGCAACTTATACTGATGAAGAAGGAAATACTTATGAGATAAGAATAAATTACAAAAACAAAAAAACATGAAAGCTAAGTTGTTTGATAAGAGTGGGAAGGCGAAGGGGGATGTTGATTTGCCGAAGTGTTTTTCTGGGAAGGTTCGGGCAGATATTTTACTGAAGGTGTTTGAGGCGCAGAAGGGAATTTATGCTCAGGCTTATGGTTCGATGGAGGGGGCAGGGGCTCAATATTCGGCGTCGGGGATTTCGAAGAAGAAGCGGCATGACTGGAAGGGGACATATGGAAAGGGAATTTCGAGGGTTCCGAGGAAGGTTATGTCTAGGCATGGGGCTTCGTTTAATTGGATTGGGGCGACTGTTTCTTCGACTAGGGGAGGACGTAGACCGCACGCTCCGAGAAGTACGAAGAATCCGTTTTTGAAAATTAATAAGAAGGAATTACAAATTGCTTTTTGTTCTGCCTTTGCTGGTAATGGTAAAGATGTGATTGTTTTTGATAAGGTAGTTTTGGACTTGAAGACTAAAGATTTTATTTTGGTTTTGGAAAAGGTTTTTGGAGATAGATTTGGTAAGATTTTGAAGACGAAGAAAATTCGGGCTGGGATTGGGAAGATGCGTGGGCGGAAGTATAAATCTAATGCGGGACTTTTGTTTGTTATTGGTAGCGAGGAGAAAATGGCTAGAAAGGGGATTGAGGTTGTGTTGGTTAGTGATTTGACTATTAAGGATTTGACTTTGAATGGTGAAGTTGGGCGGGTAGTTTGTTATTCGGAGAATGCTGTTAAAGAAATTGGGGAGAGGTTTAAATGAAAACTATAATTTTAGAGAAGGTTAAGTCGACGGAGAAAATTGTGCGACAGATTGAGGCGGAGAATGTTTTGGTTTTTGTTGTTGATAGGGCTGTGAGTAAGGCGGAGATTAAGGCCGAGGTTGAGAGTTTGTTTGGGGTTAAGGTGGTTAAGGTGCGGACGCATACTTTGAAGAATAAGAAGATTGCTTATGTTAAATTAAAATTGGAGTACCCGGCGGTTGATGTTGCGACTAAGTTGGGGATGATGTGATGAAATATTCTATTTCATCAGTTCGCTTCGCTTCCAGTGGTAAGTTCGCTTCGCTGTCAGTTCGCAAATCTGAAGATTTGCTGTCAGTAGGGCTTCGCCCGGGTTGGCTATTTGTTGGAGGGTTTATATAAGATGGGAGCAAGCGGTTTAATTCTTGATGTGAATGATGATGTATATTGGGAATCATCTAAAACTGTTTTTGCTAGAGTTAAGGATTATTTTGGATGGGAGCGAAAAGGGAATGATATTTTAGTTTATGATGACGTAGGAGATGGGAGATTTAGAGTTTCTCGAGTAAGAGATGGTGAAGGGTTGATTTCTTGTTTTGTGTCGTTTTTTCGAAATAAACCTAGTGATTCTAAAAGGGCTGTTGATGAAATTAATTCAGATATTGGAGGATGGTTGAGATAATGGGAAAGAGAATTATTCAGCAGCGTCGGGGGAAGGGTGGACATGTTTACAAGACTCGGGAGAAGGCTGGGAAATTTAGGCCAGGATATTTGGTGAATATGAGTGGGGAGTTTGAATGTGTGAAGTTGACGGCGTCGGTTGGGCATTCGGTTCCGATTGCGAAGTTTGTTAATAAGACTGGGAAAATGTTTGAGAATTTTGCTGTGAATTTGTTGTATGTTGGGCAGAAGATTGTTGTTGATGGTAAGAAGGATGGGGATATTGCGCGGCTTGGAGATTTGAAGAATGGGACTATGGTTTTTAATATTGAGCACAACCCGAAGGATGGTGGGAAATTTGTTCGGACTGGTGGGAATTTTGGGACAGTGATGGCGAAGGAGGGGGATGTTGTTAAGGTTATGATGCCGTCTAAGAGGACGAAGAAGTTTGGTGTGAATTGTAGGGTGACGATTGGTAGGACTGCTGGCGGTGGGCGGATGGATAAACCGATTTTGAAGGCAGGTAAGAAGTTTTATATAATGAAAGCGAAATCTAAGTTGTGGCCTCGGACTTCTCCTGTTAAGATGAATGCGATTGACCATCCGTTTGGGTCGGGGCGAGGAAAGAGAATTAAGAGTAAGATTGCTAAGCGGAATGCGTCGCCTGGTAAGAAGGTTGGATTGATTAGGCCGAGGCGGACTGGGAGGAAGAAGAGATGAAGACAGAAGAGATATTGAAAAGAAGTAAGGATAAGTTTTATCGAGGGGAGAATGTTGTTGGGCTGAAAGATGTTGATACTCGGGAATTTGCTAAGTTGGTTAAGGCGAAGGCGAGAAGGACTTTGTTGAGGAATTATGATGTTGTTGAAATGTTTTTGAAGAAATGTGAAAGGTGTAATGCAAGGAAGAAATTAATTAAGGCGCATAACCGGTCGATTGTGATTGTGCCAAAAATGATTGGTTGGACGATTGGGGTTTACAATGGGAAAGAATTTATTAAGGTTATGATAACTAATGAAATGTTGGGGCATCGACTTGGAGAGTTTGCTTTGACGAGGAAGATTGCTAAACATACTAGTGTTGGGGCTAAAAAGGTGCCTAAGAAAAATGACTGAAGAGAAAAAGAATAGCGTTGAAAAAGAAGATGCTTCCAAGAAAGTTTTAGACAAGAAGGAAGATAAGAAGATTGAGAGAAAGGTTGTGAAAAAAGATTTTGCTATTGCGAGGGGACTTGGATTGAGTATTTCGCCGAAACAATGTGTTTATGTTTGTAGGTTTATTAGTGGGAAAAGTCCTGATGTGGCTGTTTCGAGATTGGCTGATGTTATCAATGGGAAGAGGGCTGTTCCTATGGCTGGGTTAGAAGTTGGGCATAAGAAAGGGAAGGGTTTGGCTGGTGGGAAGTTCCCGAAGAAGGCATGTGAAGGAGTGATGAATATAGTGAAGCAGGCGTCGGCAAATGCTGTTGTTTCTGGGATTGAGAATCCTGTTATCTTTATTGCTAAATCTGATAGAGCTAGTGCTCCGCTTAGAAAGGGCGGGAGAAAGGCAAAAAGGTGTAATATTTACATAGAGGTTCGCTCAAAGTCTGGGGAGGGAAATAAATAATGGAGAAAAAGGAATTTGTTGCGGTGAGAAAGGATGAGTATAATATTCGGGAATTTGTTAAGAGGATGTTTGGTAAAGGAAAGGTTTCGAGGGTGAAAATTGAATATACGCCTGTTGGAGAAAGGGTTGTTGTGTCTACTCATAGGCCTGGATGGATTATTGGGAGAAAGGGTGAGAAGATTAATAATTTGACTGAGGTTTTGAAGAGGCGGTTTAAGATGGAGAATCCGCATGTTGATATTGAAGAGATTATGCATCCTGAATTTGATGCTCAGTTGGTTGCTGATGATATTGCTTTGACGCTTGAGAGATTTGGGGCACAGAAGTATAAGGCTTCGAGTTATCGGGCATTGGACAGGATTAAGAAAGCTGGAGCTTTGGGTGCTGAGTTGAGATTGTCTGGGAAGTTGCCGAGTGATAGGGCGAGGAGTTGGCGGTTTGCGTTTGGTTATTTGAAGAAGACTGGCGACGCTGCGAGTGTTGTTGATAGGGCTGAGTCTGTTGCGAATACTAAGCAGGGTATTGTTGGGATTAAGGTTGCGATTCTGGCGCCTGGTGTTAAGATTCATGACCAGGTTAAGATTGATGATGATTTTATGAATGAGATTAGGAAGAATGCGGCGTTTGAGGAAGTTGAAGAGACTGTTGCTAAGGTTAAGAAGAAGCGGGCCGTTAAGAAGAAGACTGTTGGAGGTAAGAAGTGATGGCGGGTAAAAAAACTTTGACAGCGAAGGAGATAGAAAGAAAAATTATAGATTTGAAGATTGAGTTGTTGCGGAGTCCGACTAAAAAGGGAAAGATTAAAAGGGAAATTGCGCGGCTTCTTACTATGGCGAGCCGAGAGAATAGGGAAACAAATAAGACTTTAACTAAATTGGAGGATGCGAAAAAGTAATGGATATTTGTCCGAAGTGTGGATTGCCTTTGGCGGCGTGTGTTTGTGGCGAGATTGCCAAGACACAGCAGCAAATTGCTGTGACGACCGAGAAAAGGCGTTTCGGAAAAGTTAATACGATGGTAAGTGGATTTGATGATGGTGTTGATATTAAGGATATCGCGAAGCGGCTTAAGGTTAAGCGAGCTTGTGGCGGTACTGTAAAAAATAAAATCATTGAATTACAAGGAAATCACAAAGGTAACATTAAACCGATTTTGGTTGGAATGGGATTTAGTGAAGAACATATTGACGATTAGCGCACTATAGAGGTGATAGAGAATAGAATGGTAGAAAAGAAAGAAATAGCGAAGAAAGGTAAGGTTGTAGTTAGTTGTGCTGATAGATTGTGTCCTGTTCATGGGGATAAGAAGTTGAAGATGAGGGGGCGAACTTTTGAGGGGAAGATTGTGAAGAAGTTGAATGGGCGGGTTGTGATTGAATTTGAGCGGATGTTGAAGTTGCCGAAGTATGAGAGGCATGAGAAGAGGCGGACGAAGATTCACGCGAGGTTGCCAGATTGCATGAAGGATGAAGTTGAGGTTGGGGATTTGATTCAGATTGCGGAGACGCGTCCGATTAGTAAGATGATTCATTGTGTTGTTTCACGGAAAGCGAAGCTTTCCGAGGTTACAGGTGACAGGTTACAGGTGACAGGGAAGGCAGTGGGGGCGAAGAGATGAGGGCTATAAGTGGTAGGGCGACGCGGGGGTTGAATGTTGGGAGTTTGGTTGATGCTTGTGATAATAGTGGGGCGCGGATTTGTCGGATTGTTTCGGTGAAACATGGGAAGACTAGTAAAGGAAGGATGGGTTATGCGAAGGTTGCTGATTGGGTTAAGGTTTCGGTTAGGAAGGGAGCCCCTAAAATGAAGGGTGAAGTTTTTGATGCGGTTGTTGTGAGGCAGAGGAAGCCGTGGAGACGGAATACTGGGGAGAGAATTTGTTTTAGTGATAATGCGGTTGCTTTATTTAAGGATGAGAAGGGCAATCCGAAGGGGACGCAGATTAAGGGTTCGGTTGCTAGGGAAGTTCAGGAAAGGTGGAAGGAAGTTGCTAAGATAGCGGGGGGGGTGTATTGATGGTAAGATTGAATAATGCGTGGACAGGGATGAAGGATGTATTATGTAGAGCTGATGTAGATTACTCAGGGGCACATAAATTAGTTGAAGATGGAGTGATTAGTAAAAGCCTTGGGGGTTTTCTTAAAACGTTTGTTCATATGAAATCTTGTCTTAATATGGCAATTTTATTTTCAGAGGACAGGGAAGAACGAGAAGTAAATTTGCGACTTCAGGAAGCTGAACTTGAGTTGAGAGAAATATGTCGGGTTTATAATAATTCGTTTTTGCAATTAAAACATGAATTAGCAGAACATGCGAGTGATGTTTATACTGAGGCACATGAAGAATGTCGAAAGATATGGGGGGAAGTGGCATAAGATGAAATCTGAATTTAATAAATCGTGGAAATCTAGTAAGCAACCTAGGAAGCAGAGGAAGTTTGTGGCGAATGCGCCGAATCATATTAAGAGGCGGTTGATGGGGGCTTGTTTGGACAAGAAGTTGCGGGAGAAGTATGGGATTCGAAGTATTGAGGTTCGGAAGGGGGATGAGGTTAAGGTTATGAGGGGGAAGTTTGCGAAGAAGCAGGGAAAGGTTGGGAAGGTTGATATTAAGGGAACGCGGATTCAGGTTGATGGGTTGCAGAGGGCGAAGATGGGAGGGGAGAAGGTGGAGACTTGGTTTCATCCGAGTAATGTTAAGCTTATTGTTTTGGATGATTCGGATAATCGGAGAATGAAGAAAAATAAAGGAACAGGAAATAAGGATGTAAAGGATAATATGAAAGAAGAGAAAGGCGAGAAAAAAATTGAAACTGAGATTAAACCTAAGGAGAAGAAAGATGCACATAAAGAAAAGTAAGATGCCTATGTCTTGGCCGGTGCCGAGAAAGGGAAGAGGTAAGTCGTTTGTGGCTGTGCCTTCGCATTCGAAGTCTAAGGGGATTAGTTTGTTATTTTTGTTGAGAGATGTTTTGAAGCTTGTGAAGACGCGGAAGGAGGCGAGGTATATGACTTTGAATGGGATGGTTAAGGTTAATAATTTGATTCGGAGGGATGAGAATTTTCCTTGTCAGGTTTTTGACACTTTGACCCTATCGGTTCAAAGTTTAGGTGACAGGCAGCCGGTGACAGGTAGCAGGTATTATAGGTTGGAAATTGTTAATAGGAAGTTTGCGTTGAAAGAAATTTCTGAGAAAGAGGTTGGGAGTAAAATTGTTAAGATTTCTGGGAAGAAGATTTTGGGTAAAAATGAGGTACAGATGAATTTGGACGATGGGCAGAATTTTATTTCTAATGAGAAATTTTCTGTTGGGGATTCCGCAGTGCTTAACACTGCAGGTGGGAGTGGGGAGGAGGGAGTTGGGAAGGTAACTGTCGAGAAGGTTTTGGCGTTGAAGGTTGGAGCTAAGGTTGAGATTGTTGTTGGGAAGCACGCCGGAGAGAAGGGTGAGTTGGTTGGAATTGAGAAGTTGGTTCGGGGCTGTGATTATTTAATTAAATTTGGGGATGGTCGTGAAGTTAGTTTGCCGTTTAAGACTATCTTGGTGATTGGATGATGCAACAGACACCAATAAGTGTGCCCGTCGGGTCTGGCAAAATGGTTAATCCTATGAGAGAAATTAAGTTAGAGAAGGTTATTTTGAATATTGGAGGGGTTGAGGAGAAGTTGAACAAGGGAGTGATTTTGTTGGAGACTATTAGCGGGAAAAAGGCTATTAAAGTTAAGGCGACGAAGAGGATTCCGACTTGGAATGTGCGACCGGGGCTTGAGGTTGGAGTTAAGGTTACGTTGAGAGGGAAGGGTGCTTTGGCGATGGTTAAGAAGTTGATGCCGGCGATTGATAATAGTTTGAAGGAGAAGCAGATTCAGGATAATTGTTTTTCGTTTGGGATTCATGAGTATATTGAAATTCCGGGGGTTGAGTATATTCGTGAGGTTGGGATTATGGGGTTCGAAGTTACGGTTGTTTTTAGTCGGGCTGGGAAGTCGGTTGAGAAGAAAAAGATTAAGCGGGGGAAGTTGCGAAGGTCGGTTGTTAGCCGAGAGGAGATTGAGAATTATGTTGTGGAGAAGTTTGGGACGGAGATTTTGAGGAAGGTTAAGAAGTCGGAGGTTGAGGAATGATACCTGATAGAACTACTATTGTTAGTCTTTCTAACTTTTATTATGTTATGTCTCAGGCTCTTTCCGAAAAGAGAGAGGATAGGGCTGTTTCATTGTGGGCAACGGCGAAGAGCTGTTATCTTGGATTAAAAGAACGTGGTGATTATGATACTGAACATCTTTTGAAGTCTTTGAATGAACTTGCAGAATGGTTGGATATGGAGGTTACTGTAAGATGACGTCGAGTGATTGGAGGAAGATGACGCGGCAGTTGCGGGGGAAGCCGGCTGTGTTGAAGAAATTTTTGAAGCATAATAAGCCGAAGGCGCGGGCGTTTGGAGTTTCAATTATGAAGTGTGAGGTTTGTGGGAGGACTGGGGCTCATATATCATCTTATAATCTAAATTTGTGCCGACACTGTTTTCGGGAGTTGGCGGTTGAATTGGGGTTCAAGAAATATAGTTGAAGATGGAAAATGAAAGGAGACCGATAAGATGAGTCAGGATGTTGTTGCGGATGGGTTGAATCAGATTATGAATGCGAAGCGGGTTGAGAAGCGAGAGATTGTGATTAAGCGGAGTTCTAAGGTTTTGGTTAATTTGTTGGAGATGATGAAGGTGGCGGGGCATGTTGATTATTCGGTTGATGAAGGCGTCTTGAGTGTTAAGATTTTGAAGTTGAATGAGTGTCGGGCGGTGAAGCCTCGGTATTTTGTTTCTGCGGGTGGGATTGATAAGTATCTTAGGAGATTTTTGCCGTCGAGGAATTTTGGGACTTTGGTTATTTCGACGAATAAGGGTTTGGTTTCGCATAAAGATGCTTTGAAGTTAAATGTTGGGGGGAGCGTTGTTGCTTATTTTTATTAGGATGAATAAAGATTTAGAAAGAATTATTGAAATTCCTGAGGGAGTTAGCGTTGTTGTTAGTGGGAATGGTGTTGTGGTTAAGGGGGATGGAAAGGAGTTGAAGCGGTCGTTTGATATTGGTAAATTGAATGTTAAGAGTGAGGGGAATAAGATTGTTTTGAGTGTGAAGGGTGCGACGCGGCGGGAGTCGAAGATGATTGGGACGATTTGGGCGCATTTGAAGAATATGATTAAGGGGGTTGGGGAGGATTTTGTTTACGAGTTGGAGATTTGTAATGTTCACTTTCCTATGAATGTGTCCGTTGCGAAAGCAACGGAAGGTGATAGGAAACAGGTGACAGGTGACAGGGTAATTATAAAATCATTTTTGGGTGAGACTACTGTTCGGGAGGCGAAGATTGTTGGTGGTGTTAAGGTTGATATTAAGGGTTCGAAGATAACTGTTAGTTCGAGTGATATTGAGGCGGCGGGGCAGACTGCTGGGAATTTGGAGAAGGCGACGAAGCTGACTGGGCGGGATAGGCGGATTTTTCAGGATGGGATTTTCATAACTAAAAAACCTTATAGGGTGATTTGATGGTGGATGAGAAAAAGACTGCTACTAAAAGAAAGAAGCCGAAGTTTTTGCGGACGGATTGGCATAAGAAGATTCGTTTGGGACGGGGAGTGAAGAAGAATCAGAAGTGGCATGGCGCTAAGGGTCGGCAGAATAAGTTAAGGTTGAATCGGAAGGGGCATTCGCGTAGGCCGAAGATTGGATGGGGCTCGGCCCGAGGTGGCAGAGAACAGGTATCAGATTTCAGAGTTATGAATGTTGGTGATTTGGCGTCGGTAAAGAAGGGTTCTGGGATTATTATTGGGGCTGTTGGGATGAAGAAGCGGAAGGAAATTATTGCTAAGGCGAATGAGATGGGTGTTAAGATTTTGAATAAATACAAGCGAGAAGCGGAGCTTCTCGAGAAGACAGATGACAGAGAACAGAAAACAGGAGGGAATGGGAAATGAATTTAGTTAAGCGGAAGGAGTTGGCGGCGAAGGTTTTGAAGGTTGGGAAGAATAGGATTGTTTTTGTTAAGGAGAGTTTGCCTGAGATTAAAGAGGCTATCACGAGGATGGATATTATTGATTTGCACAAGAATGGGGCGATTCGGATTAAGGAAGTTTCTGGGAGGAAGAAAATTGTTCGGAGGAAACATAGGAGGAGAACTGGGAAGATTAAGGGGAATGTTAATAATCGTAAGGCTGAATATGTTATAATTACGAGGAAGTTGCGGAAGTTTTTGAGGGGAATGGTGCGAGCTGGGAAGGTAGATAAGGAGAGAAATAGAGAAATTCGGAAGGAGATTCGGGCTCGGGGATTTAAGAGCAAAAGACAATTAAAGACTAGTTTGGAGGAGTTGTGATGGGACTTAGGACGATGAAGCGAAGGAGAAGGGAAGGGCGGACTGATTATAAGTTGAGGGTTGGTTTGTTGAAGAGTGGAGTTCCGAGGATTGTGATTAGGAGAACGAATAAATATTTTATTATTCAGGTCGTTGAGAGTGTTGAGGCGCAGGATAAAGTTGTTATGACAATTAGTTCTAAGGAGTTGCTTAAATTCGGATGGGACGCGGCTGGTGCCAAGGTGACAGGTGATGGGCAACAGATGACGGGGAAAACAAAAAGACAAAGAGTTGGAAACCTTAAGTCGATTCCGGCTGGTTATTTGACTGGATTACTTTTTGCTAAGAAGTTGAGTGGGAGCGTCGCACGCGGCATACCCTCTAAAAAGGGAAATTATAAAGAAGTCCCATCTTCATCTGGCAAAAAGTATATTGTTGATTTAGGGATGGCTCGGACTAAAAGTGGATGTAGGATGTTTGCTGTTGTTAAGGGATTGGTTGACGGTGGGTTGAATATTGTAGCCGATAAGAAAGTTTTCCCTTCGGAAGAAAGGTTGATGGGTGAACATATTGGGTTGAAAGATATGGTAAACAAGTGCAAAGATGCACTTGGGGAGACAGGCAACGGGCGACAGGCAACAGAAAAGGTAACGACTAATATAACTAAAAAGACTGACGGGATGTTGAAATAATGACGGGAAAAGATGATAAGCAGTTGAAGGAAATGTCTGATGTAGTTGAGGCTCAAGAGAAAGTTAAGGAGGTTGAGGTCTCTAAGGAATTTGATAAAGTGGCTAAGGCCGAGGAGCGTGTTGAGTTTAAGAGAGAGAGTAAGGAAGAGAGGTTCGCGCGTGAGGACAAAGAGAAGCTTGATAGGTGGGTGCCTCGGACTGAGCTTGGGAGAAAAGTTAGGGCTGGGAAATTTAAAAATATTGATGAGGTTTTAAAAGAAGGGAGAAAGATTATGGAGCCTGAGGTTGTTGATTTGTTGATTTCTAATTTGAGGACTGATGTTTTATTTATTGGGCAGGCTAAGGGAAAGTTTGGTGGCGGGAAGAGGCGTGCGTTTAGGCAGACTCAGAAGAAGACTAAGGAAGGTAATGTTTTGACTTTTGGGGTTATGGCTGTTGTTGGCGACGGGCATGGGCATGTTGGACTTGGTTATGGTCGGGCGTCTGAGACTTTGCCGGCGAAGGAGAAGGCGATTAGGAAGGCTAAGTTGGGGATTGTTAAAATTCAGCGAGGGTGTGCGAGTTATGATTGTTCGTGTGATGAGGAGCATAGTATTCCGTTGGCGGTTTCGGGGAAATGTGGCTCTGTTGTTGTTAAATTAATGCCGGCGGCGCAGGGTACTGGGTTGGTTATTGGGGATGAGATGAAGAAAGTTTTGAAGGCGGTTGGGATTAAGGATGTTTATAGTAAGACTTCGGGGAAGACTAAGACGACGTTTAATGCGGCGAAGGCTTTAATGTTTGCGCTTGAGAAAATTGGGGGGGTTCGAATATGAAATCTTCGATTTCATATTCGCGGTGGTCGGTCGCTTCGCTTGTGGGTGGTGGGTCGCTTCGCTTGTGGGAGCTTGGGCAACTTAGGGAGGGTTTTATATGATATTGGTTTTGAGGATTGCTGGGCAGGTTAAGAATCGGGTGAAGGATAATGAGACTTTGAAGAGGTTGAAGATGAATAAAAAGTTTACTGCGATTTTGGTTGATGAGAAAGATGTTGTTCGGATGGGGATGGTTCGGGCCGTTGGGCACATGGTTGCTTATGGTTCGGTTGATGGGGTTTTTGTTAAGGAGTTGAAGAAAGCTCGGAAGGATGTTGATGGGGTTCATTTTTTGCATCCGCCTCGTGGTGGGTTTAAGAGGAGTTCGAGGTTGCCGACGCCGAAAGGAATTTTGGGAAAGCATGAGGATATTGTTAAATTGGTTGGGAGGATGCTGTGAGAGTTCATAAGCGGAAGAAGAATTCGCGGATTCGTGGGGCGCGGACGGTTGGTTGGGGATTTAGGCAGAAGCATAAGGGACATGGGAATAAGGGTGGGTTCGGAATGGCTGGGAGTGGGAAGCGTGGGGACCACAAGAAGCAGTCTTCTTTGATGTCGGATAAGAAAGGCCAGTATTTTGGGAAACAGGGAGCGACTTCGCGAGGGACTAAGAAGAAGAAGTATGAGAAGATTAATTTGTGTGATGTGAAGAGTAATTATTCTGGTAGTAAAATTGATTTGTCGAAGCATAGGATTCTTGGGAAGGGGGATGGGTTTAAGGGTGAGATTGTTGCGAAGAGTGCTAGTAAGATGGCGGTTGAGAAGATGGAGAAGGTTGGGGGTCGAATTCACATTGTGAATTCGAAGGTTACAGATGACAGAAAACAGATAACAGGTGAGGATGGGAAGAAGGGTGAGAAAGATAGTGATAGTGAGGAGTAATCAACATGGCGAAAAGAGTCAAGCCTCTTTTGTTAATTTTAGACCCCTTGTTTAGTAGGAAAGAATTTGGGAAAAGAGAGGTTTATGATAATGGGTTGAGGGAATATTGTCTCACGAAAAAATTAGATGATGATTTTGATGGGGTCGTTGTTCATGGAGCGGATTCTGGTTATATGAAAATTATAGAAAAATCTAGGTCAAGAAAAATTCCCTGTTTTCTTCATTTAACTTCGGATATTTCTTTTAGGGTTTATTCTAAAAGATTTAAGGGAGATAAACTTGTGAGGATATCTTCGAGCTATTCAGTTTTATTTGAGCAAATTAAACAACATTTTGAATGATTCTACAAAACTTTATAAAACAAATTTAGTTTGGTTAGAACATGGGATTGCGAGGACTGTTGCATAATTTGCCTGAGGTTCGGGCGCCGACGGAGAAGAAGGTTAGTTTTAATGTTAAGTTGAAGTGGACTTTGGTTATTTTGGTTGGGTATTTTATTTTGGCGAATATTCCGTTGTTTGGGATTTCTGAGGGGGCGTTGTCGAGGTTTGAGTATTTGGCGATTTTGCTTGGGACTTCTTTTGGTTCGATTATTTCGTTGGGTATTGGGCCTATCGTTATGGCTTCGATTATTTTGCAGTTGTTGAATGGGGCGGGGATTTTGAATATCGATACGAATACCGATGAGGGGAAGAAGTTTTTTCAGGGGATGCAGAAGTTGTTGGCGTTTGCGTTTGTGCTTTTTGAGGCGATGGTTTATGTTTTGATGAAGGGGATTGCGGCCGAACCTGGGTTTACTGGGCTTGTTATTTTTCAGTTGTGCCTCGGGGGATTTCTGATTATTTTTATGGATGAGGTTGTGCAGAAATGGGGTTTCGGTTCGGGTGTTAGTTTGTTTATCGCGGCTGGGATTGGTTGGAGATTGTTTGCTCAGTTATTTCAGTTTATCGGGCCGACTGGTGCTTTTGAGGCAACTGGGAAAGTTTTGGCTATTGTTGCCGCTGTTATTGCTGGAGATTCTGGGACGGGGACGGAGGTTTTGAGAAATTTGTTCCCTATTGCTGTTACTGCTATTTTGTTTTTGGCGGTTGTGTTTGCACAAAGTTTGAAGGTTGAGATTCCGTTGGCGTTTGATAGGATTCGTGGGCATTCGGTGAAATGGCCGTTGCAGTTTTTTTATGCTGGTGTTATTCCGGTGATTTTGGTTTCGGCTTTGGTTGCTAACTTGCAGTTGTTCGCTTCGCTGTTGCAAAATTGGTTGGGGCATGCGACTTTTCTTGGGGGGTTTGGTTCTGGGGGGCAGGCTATTTCTGGTTTGAGTTTTTGGATTGGGTCTACTCCGATTTTGGAGACTTTGATTACTGGGAGTTTTAGGTTTATTTATGCTATTCAGGCTATTGGGCATGTGTTGTTTTATGTTTTGTTTTCGGTTGTGTTTTCTTTCTTTTGGGTTGGGACTTCGGGGCAGGATGCGAGGAGTCAGGCGAATAAGATTGTTAATTCTGGGATGAGTATGCCTGGGTTTAGGAAGGACGAGAGGGTTTTGGAATCGATTTTGAAGAGGTATGTGACGCCGTTGACTGTGATGGGTGGTGCGGCGATTGGGCTTTTGGCGTCGGTTGCGAATTTGCTTGGGGCTTTGGTTGGCGGGACTGCGATTCTTTTGGCGATTATGATTTTGTATCAGTTGTATCAGAATATTGCGCAGCAGCATGCGGTTGATATGAACCCCGCGCTCAAGGGGTTCTTTGGGGCTTGAGCGCAGTTCGCTTCGCTGTTAGTTCGGAAAAATCTTTGATTTTTCCTGTGAGTGCGAAAATGCTTTGCATTTTCTTGAGTTCGCCTTCGGCTGTGAGTACGACTTTGTTGATTGTGTAACTTTTTTAAAGATTGGATAGTTGTTGTTTTAATGTTTAATCCTAAGAGGCTGAAGGTTTTGGATAGGGCGATTGACTTGGTGCCTGTTATTGAGAGGTTGACTGATGAGTTTCCTAAGAGGGAGGATTATGAACTTGGTTCGCAAATTCGTCGGGCGGCTAAGAGGATTGGGTCTAATATTGATGAGGGGAACAGTCGGGGGATTGTTGAGTATATTTATTTTTTGAAATGTTCGATTGGGCGATTGGGAGTTGTAACGAGGTTGAGACTCAGTTGAAAATGGTTTTGAAGTTAGGTTATGTTGAGGCTTCTAAGTATGAGAAGATTCGGAATGAGGTGATTGAGATTAGGAAGATGTTGTTTGGGGTGATTAAGTTTTTGGAGAAAAAGAAAAAGGTGGGAGAGGGAAAGAAGAAGAAAAAGAAGGAGTAGATTTAAAAAGATATTTTGGTGGGTGTTGTTATGGCTTTGAGTGAGGTGATGGCGGCGAACCCGAGGGTTTCTATTTTGGTTGTTTCTGTTTTTGTGACCCTTGTTTCGACTTTGGCGCATAAGTGGTTGACGAATCAGGAGCATATGAAGAGTTTGAAGGTGAGGCAGAAGGAGATTCAGAAGGAGTTGAAAGGGTGTAAGGATATGGATATTATGAAAGAGTTGAATGCTGAGATGATGAAGTTGACTGGGGTTATGATGAAGGCGTCGTTTAGGCCGATGTTTGTTACGATAATTCCGTTTTTGATTTTGTTTTGGTGGCTTAGAAGTATTTTTACTCCGGTGATGGGCTCGTCGTGGATTTGGTATTATATTGGATTTAGTCTTGTTTTTTCTGTTGTTATTAGGAAGGTTATGAAGGTTGCTTAGGGGAAAATATATAAATGAGATTTTATTGTAGATTTTATGAAATGGTTTAAAGAATACACTAATGTTGTGATGAGTATATTGGCTTATGCTCTTATTTTTTGGGTGTTGAAGTTCGCGGGGACAACCTTAAGTCATGTAGAGAGTGTTGTTATTATTTTATTACTATTAATTTATTCTGAGTTTATTGATATTGCAAAGAAAAAGAAGTGATTAATTTAGAGGGATTTTATTTATGGATAGTATGGTTTATGTGGTTCTCCCACAACCCAATCATCTTGTTTTGAATATTTTTCCCAATTTCTTAAGTGTTCTTGTTCGCGTATTTGCTCTTGAGTTGGTCTTAAATCATCGGTTGAAGGTCCTGTAATTATGATTCCTTGTTTTTCTTGCATAATATTATTTAGCTTAATATGTTTATATTTATTTGTGTGACTTAATTTTCTTAATGAATTGTTTTGGGGTTAGAATCCCGAATTCTGAAATTATGCCGGTGATGTTTTTTAGTTTTGCTTTGTCGAAGGCGGGGTTTTGCGGGAAGATGTTTTTGTTTCGTTCGTCCCAGACTTCTTTCCCGTTTCGTTTTTCTATTTTGATTTTGTTTGTGAATTTTTGGGAGACGGCGCAGGCGTATGTTGGGATGTTGTGGAGTTTTGCAAGTTTGACGAGAGTGTTTGTCCCGATTTTGTTTGCTAGTTCTTTTTTTGTAATAGCGTCGGCTCCGAAGAGGAATAGGTCGCATTTTTTTAGGGAGTGTTCGGCGGCTAGGTCTGGGGTTATGATTACTTTTATTTTTGCTTTTGCTAAGTCTGTTGCTGTTTGTCGTCCTTGCAATAATGGTTCGACTTCGGTTGTGTAGACAATGAAATTTTTCTTTCGTTTTTTCTTTGCGTATTTTAGAATGTCTATTACTGTTGAGCTGTGGCAATGGGTGTAGATGTTCATGTTGTTTTTAATTAGGGCTGCTCCTTTTTTTGCTGTTGTCTCGTGGGATTTTTTTAGGCTTGATAGGAATTTTTTTGCTGCTCTATTTTTGTTTTTAGATTTGAGTATGAGTTTGATTGCGTTTTGCATTAGGGGTTCGGTTGGTCGTGTCTTTAGGATTTGTTTTGCTGTTTGTTTTGTTGGCGATAGTAGGAATGCTTTGATTCCGGCTTTGGCTACGTTTTCGGCTCCTTGGATTTTTATTGATTTTATATCTTGTAGAATTTTATTGAAACGTTTTAATTCACCTTTTTTCATATTGTTATTAGTTGGTGTAGGTATAAAAGTTTAACCAATAATTTATATATGTGATAGTTCTTTTGTTTTTGGTGTTATGATGGATGAGGTGTTTATATGATAGAAATGTTGATGAAGCCGAAAAGAGCTGAGCGGCATCCGTGGGAGATGTTTTTTGTCGGGATGTTTTATGCTTCGGTAGCTTTGCTTTTGGTTATGTTTGTTTTTGGAAAGGACTCTATTTTGAAAGAGGGGTCTGGGTTATTGCTTGTAGTTTTTACGGTTATTTGTTGTTTGCCGTTTATGTATTATATTATTAAGTTAGAGGAAGGGAAGGATATTGAGATTGATGATTCTGGGCGCTTGATTAAAGAGCATTCGAAAGCGATTCGGGCTTTGATGTGGTTGTTTCTTGGTTTTGTTGTTGCGTTTTCATTTTGGTATATTTTATTTCCGGGTGCGGCTGGGCAGAATTTTAATTTTCAGATAAAAACTTTTTGTGCGATTAATAGTCCTTCGCATTATAGCTCTTGTTTGGAGCAACATGGGATTCCGATAGGGACTGGGGCAGCGACGGGGGCAACTGCTATTTTGAATATTTTTTCTAATAATATTTATGTTTTGATTTTTACGATTTTGTTTTCTTTGGCTTTTGGGGCTGGGGCAATTTTTATTTTGGTTTGGAATGCATCGGTGATAGCGTCAGCGATTGGGATTTTTGCGAAAGGAAATTTGGCGAGTTTGCCGATTGGGATTTTGAGATATATGATTCATGGGGTTCCTGAGATTGGAGCTTATTTTGTTGGAGCGTTAGCTGGTGGGATTATTTCTGTTGCCGTTATTAGGAGAGATTTGAGGGGGGAGGGGATTTGGAGGATATTGCAGGATTCGTTGTTGATGATAATTATTGCGATTGGGATTTTGTTGGTGGCGGCTTTGATGGAAGTTTATTTGACGCCGTTACTATTCTGACGAATAGACCGGCTAAGAATTTTTAGTTAGTCTTACGGCAGAGCCGTGCGATAAAATCGGTCTCCCTTTGGTCGCTGTGATTTTTATGGAAGTTTATCTAACTCCGTTGTTGTTCTAAAGGTTTAAAAATTAAATAATGTTTCTTTTTTTATGGAGTATGTGCTTTTGATTTCGGTGTTGATAAGTTTTTTGTTGACCGTTTTAGTTTTACCGACGTGGATTAAGAAGTGTCGGAAGATTGGGATGGTTTGGGAAGATATGAATAAGTTTGGGCATCCGAAAAATGTTGCGGCGTCGGGTGGGGTTGTTGTGATTATGGCTTTTGTGCTTGGGGTTTTGTCTTATGTTGCTTTGAAGACGTTTGTTTTTGGTGGGACAGTTAAGGCTTTGGAAATTTTTGCTTTGCTTGGTGTTGTTTTGATTTTGGGGATTGTTGGATTGACTGATGATTTGTTGGGTTGGAAAAATAAGGGGTTGTCTATTAGGATTCGGCTTTTGCTTGCGGCCGTAGCGTCGGTACCATTGGTCGTTATTAATGCCGGGACTCATTTTATGAATGTGCCTATTTTTGGAGCTGTTGAATTTGGGATTTTGTATCCGTTGGTTTTGATTCCGTTGGCCGTGATTGGCGTTTCTACGACTTATAATTTTTTGGCTGGATTTAATGGACTTGAGGCGGGACAGGGTATTTTGATTTTGGGGTTTTTGTCTTTTGTTGCTTACGCTACTGGGTCGGCTTGGCTTTGTGTCGTCGGTCTTTGTATGGTTGGGGCACTGATTGGGTTTTATTTTTTTAATAAAGTTCCTGCTGATGTTTTCCCTGGGGATATTGTGACTTATGTAATTGGGGCTTTGATTGCGGGAATGGCTATTCTTGGAAATTTTGAGAAGGTTGCCTTTGTTGTTTTTATTCCGTATATGATTGAGGTTGTTTTGAAATCTCGTGGGAAGTTGAAGAAACATTCGTTTGGCGTCCCTGATAGATATGGGAAGTTGAAGGTTCCTTATGATAAAATTTATGGGCTTGAGCATTTGGCGATTATTGTT
>Ga0265595_1001329_pt1 | contig 19259 bp, 16 predicted proteins | sample saktaG_15_FD_190148 | JGI IMG/M metagenome (GOLD analysis project Ga0265595, IMG submission 190148) | Saline water microbial communities from Sakinaw Lake, British Columbia, Canada - sak_2013_06_06_50m | ecosystem: Environmental > Aquatic > Non-marine Saline and Alkaline > Saline ... | reverse complement strand
AATTCAAAAGCAGAACCCCACAAATCCCATTCTTTGTTCGGAATATCTTTTGGAATGCTTTTTGTATAATCTTCTGATACTGAGATTTCAATATTAGGATATTGAGAATAAATCACAGATTCAACTCCATTGCGTATCGCTTCAGGAGTCCTTATATAAAAATGAACTTCTCCTCCTTTTCCCACTATCTCAAAAGAAAAACTCATATTGTCCTTGCCGTCTACCCATTTTTCCCACCAGTCTGGAGGATCAAAATTAGTTCCCCATAATCCAAGAAAAACTTGCTCCATTGCCTTTATTGGTTTTATGATTTCTTCTGGCATCTTGATTTCAAGTAAGATCATCCTTTGTTTGGACCACCATTTTTCTCTTCTCCACCAAAGCCAGAGAAATAAAAAAGGGCGCCAAAGAACAAATGGCAAGATAACCCACCACCAGTTCTTTATAACGCTCAGAATCGTTGGAAGAATTGTTGCTAATTGTTCCATTATTAAGCTTCTCTTATTTTGTATTTTCCTTGAGAATCTTTCAAAAAATATTTTTTATTGTTTAAATTAAGTAAAATAGTGTTTTCTTTAACCATTCTTTGTTCTAAAACACCTTTTAAAATATCGTTTTGAGCTAACGGCTTTTTTGATTCTTTTATTATATCAGAAATTACATCTTTAACTACACCTGATTTATACCCCCATTCTGAAAGGGCATAAGTGCCCCTTCCCACTAAAATAAATCTTGGATCTTTAATCAACTCATTATGAACAGTTTGTATATTTCCACTTTCTTTAATAGCTTCGGATACCACGCTAAAATGCAATGGCTTGTTTTCTTTCTTTAATGCCAGATAAGCTTTATCTTTTACTCCTTTAGGATTAATCTCCGGCCAATTAGATAATCCGTAAAACCCACCTGAGGTTCTTAAAATCTTTTTTGAAACTTCTAAATAGGAGAATAAAGTTTTTTCTGGAAAAGGAGACAAATACTGCTTCAAAGTTAAAGGCTTGTTTTTTTTCTCAAGCTCCTTTGCAAAACTGCTGATTGTTTGTCTAACTAATATTATTGGCTCTTTCCCGATAGCCCAAAAAGAATAGAACTCTTCTGTCTCCCTAAATTTTTCAAGTCTAGAATCTAAACTCAGTAAAAACAAAATCTGGTTTTCAAACTTTTCTTCTCCAAGACTTGACACTAAACTAGTTTCTCTTTTTATATTTCCATTACTGTGAATTTCTTCCCAAAAATAAGAAAATGGAGAATTATTAATGTTAATTTTTTTCCTAAGCTGATTTAACCCATCTTGCTCTATCTGGCGAACCCTTTCTCTTGTTAATTCGTATTCTTTCCCTATTGACTCTAAAGTAAGTTTTTCTTTATTGTCAAAACCAAAACGCTTCCTTAGAATATTTCTATGTCTTTGAGGCAATTCTTTAAGAAGATTATTTGAAATGATTTGATAATTAAGAGTCATGTTCTACTATTTAACCATATTTAGAGAATATGTCAAGTTGATTTGGATGCTAATAAAGGGCTTGCTAAGAATATTGACGAGTAAGTTCCGCAAACAAGACCTAGAATCAAAGCTAAAGAGAAGTATCTTAATGTTTCCCCTCCTAAAAAGAAAATAGCAAAAAGAACAAGCAAGGTAGTTAAAGAAGTGTTAATAGACCGAGTTAAAGTTTGATTCAAAGACTTGTCTACAATTTCCTTAAAACCAGCAGATTTATTTGTAATTAGGTTTTCTCTAATCCTGTCAAAAACCACCACTGTATTATTTATAGAATAGCCAAGAACCGTTAAAAGAGCAGTAATCACCGGTATGGTTATCTGAATATCATAAAAATGTCCCAAATAGGCAAAAACTCCCAGAGGAATAAAAACATCATGCCCCAGAGCAACTAAAGAAGCAATTCCATATTTCCAGGAAGATACTGGCTTGGAAATTTTCCTAAAAGCAATAGTGATATATAAAAGTATTGCGAATACAGCCAATATTGCTACTATTTTAGTTTTCTCCTTCATTTCTCGACCAATAACAGGGCCTATAGCCTCAAATCTTAATTCTTGGCTTCCTTCTAATTTATTAATTATTTGTTGATGGACTTCTTCTGAAATATCCTTTGTTCTCAAGATTATTCTTTTTTCGCCACTGGGTTGAATTTTTACTTCGCCCAAATCAAAATCAGTAAGAGCTTCTTTTATTTCCTCATTTGACGGCTGATTCTCCTGATACTCAATTTCCAAAATACTTCCTCCTGTAAAATCAATGCCAGGTTTTAACCCGAAGAGAATTAAAGAAATCAAACTCGCCAAGATTAAAAGTCCGGAAAGAGTAAAGTATATTTTTTTGTATTTAAGAAAAAGAATCATAATTTATTTCCAAAACCATTTTATTTTTTCTAATTTTGTCCTCTCAAAAAATTTCATAAAATTTTTGGTAACGAAAAGTGCAGAGAATAAACTAATAAGAATTCCAATACTCAATGTTAAAGCAAATCCTTTGATAAAGCTGGTTCCAAACCAGAATAAAATTACAGCTACCAGTAATGTAGTTAGATTTCCATCCCTAATTGACGGCCAGGCTCTTTTAAATCCTTCATCAATAGAAGCTGAAAGAGTTTTACCTTGATCAATTTCTTCTCTCATTCGTGAAAAAATTAAGATATTGGCATCAATAGCTATTCCAATTGACAGGATAAATCCTCCTATGCCCGCCAAGGTAAGAGTAACTGGAATAATCTTAAATAAAGTTAGAACTATGGCAACATAAATTACCAAAGCTAAAGAAGACAGAAAACCGGGTAATCTGTAAAAGAATGTTAAAAATAAAATTACTGCAAGTAAACCGATTATTCCTGCTTTTAAGGATTTCTGAAGAGAAACCTCTCCCAGAACTGGCCCTATTGTCTGCTGGGAAATTAAATTAATAGGAACTGGTAGAGCTCCAGCATTTAAGTTTCTAGTCAAATCTTTTGCTTCCTGAGCCGTGAAAGAACCTGTAATTTGAGCTTTCCCTCCGGAAATTTTTTCTTGAACAGTTGGACTAGAAATAGGAATACCGTCAATATAAATTGCCAAAGGCTTCCCAATATTTTTTGAAGTAAGATCAGCAAAAATATCACCTCCTTCTGAATTAAATTGAAGTAGAACTAAGGGCTCATAAGTGGTATTACCAAAGCCTATTTCTGCTTTTTCTAAATATTTACCAGTTAAAAGAGTAGACTGAAAAGGATCTTCAAAATTGCCTTCTCCAGCTTCAAATACTTTCTGATTATTGCTTATAATTTCTTCGTAGTTTTCTTTCTGTTCTTTAAATTCAAGGAAGGGAGTCTTCCCTATTTCTTTAATCGCCTGTCCAGGATCCGTTGCTCCTGCCAATTCTACAATCAACCGATAGGAATCACCTTTCTGCTGAGTTTGAATCGTTGGCTCTCTTACTCCAAAATAATTAACTCTCCTTTCAATAATGTCTCTCAATCCCTGCATAGAAGAATCATAATCATCAGGATCAATACCGGAAAGGTCAGCTTCATAAATCAAATGGGTTCCACCTTGCAGATCTAATCCTAATTCAAATGGAACATCCCAAAAATGTGGAAAATTCCAGCTTAGCTTCTCATTCATAAAATCAACTCCTTGATTAAAGTATTTTGGAAAACTGAAAACTCCAACAAAAAAAGCAAGTATTAGAATAAATATAATTGAAATGTAGTTTTTTCGTTTTGACATTTCTTTAGTATAAAGCTAAAAAGCAGAATTGTCAACAATTAACCGTACTTTGGCCAGCAGCATTTTTTATATTTTTTCCCGGAACCACAAGGGCAAGGATCATTCCTTCCCGGGACTCTCCCAGACACTTTCGGACTGAAATAAGGAGTTGGTTTTATTTGCGCCCGGAAAATAGCATTAGCTAAAGTAGATTCAAAAGAAGAAAGAAGATTGCGAAACATCTTATGTCCCTCGCTTTTATACTCAATTAAAGGATCTCTCTGCCCGTAAGCTCTCAACCTTACTGAATCTCTTAAATAATCCATATTTTCCAAATGATCAATCCATAAAGAATCCAAAACTTTTAGACTGACCAGTTTTTCAATCTGACGCATATTTTCAGATCCAACTTCTTTTTCTTTAGCTTCATATTCTTTTTCTGAAAATTCCTTGCTTTTTATTATTTCCAGAACATATGATTTTAACTCTGCTTTTTGAAACTTTTCTAAAATCTCTTTTCTTTTTTTATAGAAAACTTCTCTATGCTTATTCATTACATCGTCGTATTCCAAGAGATGTTTTCTTAAATCAAAATTCATTCCTTCAATTTTAGACTGGGCAGATTCAATAGCGCCAGATACCAATTTAGCTTCAATCGGCTGATCGTCAGGAAGATGAAACCTTTCCATTAAGCCTTTTATCCTTTCGGCTCCAAAAATTCTTAAAAGATTATCTTCCAAAGAAACAAAAAATTGGCTGCTTCCCGGATCTCCTTGCCTTCCACACCTTCCCCGAAGCTGATTGTCAATTCTTCTTGCTTCGTGCCTTTCGGTTCCGATAACTTTTAATCCCCCTTTATTTTTAACTTGTTCTGCCTCTTTTGGATCAAAAGGATTACCTCCTAAGATTATATCAACTCCGCGACCAGCCATATTTGTAGCTATAGTTACCGCTCCTTTTTTCCCTGTTTGAGCAATAATTTCCCCCTCTTTCTCGTGATACTTCGCATTAAGAATATGATGAGGAATGCCTTCTCTTTCAAGTAATTTCCCCAGATATTCGTTCCTTTCAATAGAAACAGTCCCCACTAAAACTGGCTGACCAAGCTCATGACATCTTTTTATCTCATTGACTACTGCCTTAAATTTCCCTTCTGTATTCTTATATATCTGATCAGGGAGATTATTTCTGATCATTGGTTTATTAGTAGGAACAATAATTACTTCCAATTTATATACTTTATCAAACTCCTCGGCAGAGGTAATGGCAGTACCGGTCATCCCGGCTAATTTGGGATACATTCTAAAAAGATTCTGAAAAGTAATTGAAGATAATGTTATTGATTCTGATTGGACATTTGCTCCCTCTTTAGCTTCAATGGCTTGGTGTAATCCTCCGGAAAATCTTCTTCCCGGCAGCATTCTTCCGGTAAACTCATCAATAATAATAACCTCGCCGTCTTTAATAACGTAATCGCGATCTTTTTCAAATAGAACTCCGGCCTTAAGTCCTTGTTCTAGATGATGAAGATATCTTATGCCTTTTTCTTCATAAATGTCTTTTACTTCTAAAATCTTCTCTATTTTATCAATACCGTGTTCCGTAAGAGTTACTGCTTTTATTTTTTCATCAACTTCATAATCTTCGTCCCTTTGAAGTTTTGGAATAATTTTAGCAAAATCACCATACATTTTAGAAGATTCCGTATCTGGAGCAGAAATAATCAAAGGAGTTCTTGCTTCGTCAATTAAAATTGAATCAACTTCGTCAATAATGGCAAAATTAAATTCGCGCTGGAAAAAATTATTAAAATCATAAGCCATGTTATCCCTTAAATAATCAAATCCGAATTCATTATTCGTACCATAAGTAATATCTGCCAGATAAGCATCTTTTCTTTGACAAGGACGAAGATAACTTTCAATAATTTTAAAATTTCCCAACAAGTCCCGTTCTTCGTCTTGATCTTTATCCTGATAATCAGGATCGTAAAGAAATGCTGTCTCGTGAACAATACATCCTACGCTTAACCCCAAAAGATGATATATTTGGCCCATCCAGACAGTATCTCTTTTGGCCAAATAATCATTAACTGTTATTACATGAACTCCTTTCCCTGATAAAGCATTAAGATAAACCGGAAGCGTGGAAGTTAGAGTTTTCCCTTCTCCTGTTTTCATTTCAGCAATTTTCCCTTGATGTAAAACTATTCCTCCGATTAGTTGAACATCAAAATGCCTTTGATTCAGAGTCCTTTTGGCAGCTTCCCTAACCAATGCAAAAGCTTCCGGAAGTATATCATCCAGATTTTCGTTTTTTTTGAGCTCTAAGCTTTTTTCTTTTAATTGCTCTACTGAAAGATTTTCAAACTTTGGCTCTAAATTATTAACCTTCTCAATCAATGGACGTATTTTATCTAAGTATTTATCATTGGAATCACCAAAGATTTTTGAAATTATTGACATACTCTAATGTATACAACAAATTTCAAGTTATTTCAACGGAACTATTGAAAAACTATACTCTTTATATATTTAAAAAACTTTTCAATTAAAACAATTCTATCTTTTCATTCAACGATTAATTCTGTGGTAACTTTTCAAATATAATTTTTATAAAAGTATTCATATAGAAAATAATAATGTAATAAATATATTCTACTAGTTAACGAAAATGCAAAAATTTCAAAGAAGCACTCTAATTTTATTTTTAATTTAGATAAAGTATAATTAAAAGACGTAATAAAATTAACAAATTTGGTAAAAAAATCGGTAAAAAATTCTAATTGGTTTTGGAAAAAAAATACAAATTTTAAGTTATTAACCCTTGACAAAATTTCTAAAAATGAAAAAATAAAGTAAGATTTTAAAAATAAAATCTTCTACAAATAGTTAGTCGACTGTTTGTTGAATTTAAAAATATTATAGTATCATGGCAAAGAAAAAAAAGAAAAAGAAATAAATCTTTAAACAGCCCCGTTAGTAACAGGGCTGTTTTTTTGACTAAATTTAATATTCTATTTATGTAGAAATTATAATTTATTTTTCTTTTCTTTATATTTTTTTAACCGAACTTGCATTTCATCTTTAACTTAAACTATAGCTTTTTTTAAATCAGTTGGTAAAAAATCAGTAAAAAGGAAATTCTAATTGGTTTTGGAAAAAAAATACAAATTTAAAGTTATTAACACTTGACAAAACTTCTAAAAATGAAAAAATAAAGTAAGATTTTAAAAATAAAGTTTTTTACAAATAGTTAGTCGACTGTTTGTTGAATTTAAAAATATTATAGTATCATGGCAGCGAAAAAAAAGAAGAAAAAAAAGAAATAAATCTTTAAACAGCCCTGTTAATAACAGGGCTGTTTTTTTGACTAAATTTAATATTCTATTTATGTAGAAGTTATAATTTATTTTTCCAATTATTTTTCTTTTCTTTATATTTTTTTAACCGAACTTGCATTTCATCTTTAACTTGAATTATAGCTTTTCTCAAATCAGTTGATCTAGCTTCTGTTCTTAAATTTTTAATCTGGCATATTGCTCTAAAAACTAATCCTTTCTTATGATGGAAGCTTGTTCTTCCGACTTCCACTCGAGCTATTCCTTTGCCAAATTTACTTAAGTCTCCTATCTTCTTATTAATAAAATTTTTCAATGATTGAGTAAGTTTTAAGTTTTCTGCTTTAGTTATTATTTCCATTTTAATTAAATAATTATTATTTTATTATCTTATTTTTAAAATTATTATCAATATTAAAAAGACAAATTTCTTCTTCTAATCTAATTTTAAATTTTCTTTTTACTTTTTCTTTTATCAATTTTATTAATTTCATAACATCATTTGCTTTTGCCTTTTTGTCATTTAAAATAAAATTGGCATGTTTTTTAGAAATTATTGCTCCTCCTATTCTTTTTCCTTTAAGTCCGCATTCTTCAATTAATTTTCCAGCAGAAATCTTTCCGTAATTTTTAAAAATAGATCCTGCAGAAGGAAAATTCAAAGGACATTTTTCTTTTCTGGAGATTAAAATTTCTTTCATCTTATTTTTGATATTCTTTTTGTTTTCTTTTTTCAATTGCAATTGCGCTGAAAGAATAATTAGATATGGTTTACTTTTGAAAATACTATTCCGATAAGAAAAACTAGATTCTTTGTTTTTAAAAATCTTTATTTCCTTATTATCAAAAGTTTCAACCTCTTTTACAATCTTTTTCATTGAATTTCCAAAAGCTCCTGCATTTCCTCGTATTGCTCCACCTATTGTTCCGGGAATACCTGCTGCCCATTCAAGTCCTGAAAATCCTGCTTCGGCCGCCTTCTTAACTGCTTGGCTTAATGGTAATCCGGATTCGCAATACATTAAGTTCTTTTTCATAAAACACTTACTATTTTCTGCTTTAATTATTAATCCTTCGTATTTCTTGTCAGAAACAAGAATATTACTTCCACCTCCTAAAACAAAAAAAGGCAAGCTGTATTTTTTTGCCAATTTCATTGCCTTAACTAAATTTTCCTTATTTTTTGCTCTGAAGAAATATTTTGCCTTTCCTCCAATCTTGAAAGTAGTATGTTGAGATAAAGAAATATTTTTCTTAATCTCAAAAAGTTCTTTTTCAATATTGTTTTTCATTTTAAAAAAATAGGCCAGGAGAGCTATCTCCAATCTAAGTCTTTAGTGAGCGCTAACCTCCTGACCCAAATACATTATATTAAAAAAGAAAAGAAATAGCAATAACTCATAAAAAAAACAACAGGCCTCACTCGAGGGAGGTCTGTTGTCGACATAAAATTGGATTCCGATAAATCGGACTCACTCACTGATTTGATTATAGCAAACTTAAAGATCTTTGTCAATACCAAGAATTGAAGCTATGTTAGTAGCCCATTCTTCATTTATCAAAAGAGCTTCATTGACTTTTTCTCTTAAAATCTCTACATTTCCAGTGAAACTGGTAATTTGGATTAAAATCAAGTGCCCTCTTTCTGCTGTTGGTTCAAGATCTACTGCTTCTTGTGCCAAGAGAAGAGCTTCATCAATTTTACCTTGATAAAGATATGTTTGAGCTAAATTCCAATATCCCTGCTGATTATTAGGACTTGCTTCGATTGCTTTATTTAAAACTCTTTCTGCTTCCAGAATTTTTGAAGGATCAATTCTAAAATAGCTGTTATAGATTTTACCAAGTTTTAGATAACTCCTAAAATTTAAAGGAACTTTTCTGACACTTTCTTCTAATTCATTTGATATAAAATCAAGTTCTATTGTAATTCTTTCTTTTATCTTTTCTCTGTCTTCTTCTGGCCATTCAGGAGATTCTTTAATATATTCTTCTAAATACTTCAAACTAGAATCAGCAAAAAATTCCTTTATCTGTACTTGTCCTATCGGAGAAAGTGCAAGAGTTTCTTTATAAAGAGAAAGCTTTTCTTCAGAAAATGGTTTGGCGTTCACTGCTTTGATTGTAGAATTTCCCGCTCTTAATGGCTGAATTACAAAACTTACAAAACAAATAATAAAAAGGATTATAATGATTGGTATTGGCCAATTCTCCTTTTTATAAGAATCATCTGTTTCTTGATTACCAATAGCTCCTACAAGACCTAAAACTAGGAAAAACATTAAATATGAGCTAACCATATCAAAGACAGTAAGATTCTGAATAAAATAAGCAATTAAAACTACTGAGAATGCTGAAGCTGCCCAAAAACCAATTTTTCCTTTTAAAAAGTTTTTCCATAATATCCAGAAAACAGCAGCAAAAACAAAGAGATATGTTAAGAACCCTAATATGCCAGAAGAGTTTAATGTATCAAATATTATATTATGAGCTTTGTCATACCAAATATCACTTCCAAATTCTTCTGTAAAAAACTTAGGATTAAAATACTTTGTAAATGTTAATCCAAAGTTTCCCATTCCCCAACCAAGTAAAGGCCGTTCTTCTAATCCCTTTATAGTGATTCTAGCTACCTCAAATCTCGGCTTTATAGAAGAAGAACCAAATTGATCTACAAGCTTTTGTTCAACTGTATTTGTTGAAAAGGCAACAAAAAAAACAGAAAGAATAGCTCCGATTATTCCTGCTGAAAGTAAAACAATTCCAATATATTTTAAAACTCTCTTTCTTGTAAAAATAAGCCAAAGTAGAAGCAATAAAATAGTTCCTCCGATTGTGGAAAAAAGTGCTGCTCTTGCTGTACTGAACCACAAAGATAAAGAAATTAAGCCAATTGAAAGTAAAGCACAAAAATTAAACGCTTTATTAAAATTATTATTAATATTTTCTTTATTTGTTTCAAAAAACAAATAGATAGCAAAAAAGAAATTAAAAAGCAAATAAGTTCCTAAAAAAGAGGAATTCCCTAAAGTAGCTCCTGATCGTGAAGAACTTCCTATTAATTCATGTCCACCTAAAGCAAATAAGGAAATTATCCCAGCGATAACTGCTCCTAATACAGAAACTCCGAGAATTAGAAACCAATCTTTTTTCTTTTTAAAAACAGAAGAAAGAACAATAAAAAAGCCAAATAAATGAAACCACATTAAAAGACCAGTCATTCTTTCATATTTTGACCAAAAACTTTTCTGAATATCAATTCCAAACACAGAGCTTAAAATCAAAACAAGTAAAAGGCATGACAAAGCAATTAAAAGAATATTCAGCTTGGGACGATATTTTGAATTTTTAAAAGCAAGAATAAGATAACTGAAAAATATAATTTGAGCTAATGCTAAAAAATAAATGCTTTTAGGTCCGACATAGGGAAAGAAAAAATCAGAACTAACAACCAAAGGAGTAAATAAACTTAAACAAACTCCGTATTTAATTATTTTTAAAAGAATCTTTTCCATAATTTGGGATTATTTTTTTTAATGTATTCAAAATTTCTATTTTATCTTGATCTTGAGATTCCTGGTCTAAAATATTTAAAATTTCATCTAATTTGTCCAAATTCTTCTCCGAAAGTTTTGCTTTAAAAATCTTCCTGCTTTTAGTAGCTTCTGTCCCTTCTTCGGCTGTAAGAATTTCTTCAAAAAGCTTTTCTCCTGGCCTTATCCCAGTATACACAATTGGAATGTTTTTATCTGGCTCAAATCCATAAAGCTTAATCATCTCTTTGGCCAGGTCTAAAATCATAACAGGTTCTCCCATATCTAAAATGAAAATTTCACCTCCTTCTCCTATAGATCCTGCTTCTAAAACAAGAAGACATGCTTCAGAATTTGTCATAAAATATCTTTTCATTTTCGGATCAGTAACTTCTACTGGTCCGCCTTTTCTAATCTGTTCTTTAAAAAGAGGAATAACACTTCCTCGACTATCTAGAACATTTCCAAATCTTACTGAAATAAATTTACATTCATTTTTATTATTTAAAGCTCGGCATATCATTTCCCCAACTCTCTTTGAAGCTCCCATAACAGAAGTTGGATTTACTGCTTTATCTGTTGATATGAAGATAAATTTTTGAACATTATATTTTATAGATAAATCAGCTAAAACTTTTGTTCCCAAAATATTATTCTTTACTGCTTCTTCTGGATGCTCTTCCATTAAAGGAACATGCTTATAGGCAGCAGCATGGAAAATTATTTCCGGAGAAAATTCTTTTAAAATAAAATCCATTTTGTTTTTATCTTGAATATCAGCTACTTGAGATTCAACTTTTAAATCAGGAAAATCTTTCTTTAATTTATTCATTAAATTAAATATACCTGTTTCATCCTGATCTAAAGTAAGAAGAGATAAGGGCTTGAACTTAGCTACTTGATAGCACAATTCAGAACCAATTGAACCTGCTGCCCCAGTAACTAAAACTCTTTTTTCAGAAATGAAATTTTCTATTAAAGAAAGATCAAGTAGTACTGGCATTCTTCCTAAAAGATCTTCAATGTTTAAATTTTTTAAATTTTCTATTGGAATTCCTCCGATTATCTCAGACATGGGTGGAATAATTTTGATTTTCTTTAATCCAGATTCTCTACCAGCTTTAACTGCTTTGGAAATAAATTCTGATTCTGTAATAATCAAACCCTTAACATCTTTTTCTTTTACTATTTTTGAAATATTTTCTGTCTTACCAAGTACCTTATATCCATGAATGGTTATTCCTTGTTTTTTGGGATTCTCATCAACAAAACCAACTGGACGATACAAGGAGTCATTTGAGCTTAAAATACCTCTTAAAACTTGTTCTCCGGCATCTCCAGCTCCAACTATTAATATGTTTTCTTTTCCTTGTTTTTGTTTAAAAAGTTGCAAAAGTAATCTTTTGGAAAGTCTCATTCCTCCGCTTAAAAAAGAAATAAGAATGAAACTGATGAATAGAGTTGATCTTGGAAAACCTAAAAATACTGAGTTACCTCTAAATAGAAATAAAGCAGCTCCAATAAATGAGAAGCTGAAAACAATTGCTTTTAACAAACTAGTTAATTCTGAAGTTGAAAAATATGACCAGGAAAAAGAATAAAGCCGAAAGAAATAAAAAAATGGAATACAAAAAAGCAGACAAAGAAAAATCATTCCTTCTAAATTAATAATATGCTCCTTTGGTATTTGACCCTCAAATCTTAATAAAAAAGAAAGCCATACAGAAAGAGGAATTAAAAGAGCATCTCCTATTAAAAAAATAATGCTTTTATTTTTTCCCATAAAAATCTTTAAGCTGTTCTATCACATAATCTATTTGACTATTTTTAAGCTCGGGATACATTGGCAAAGAGATAATTTGTTTTGCAAGTTCTACTGTCTTAGGAAGAGAAAATTTATTCAAATTCAATCCTTTTTGCAGATGATTTGGAATAGGATCTTTTATTAATGTTTCTATTCCTTTCTTTTTTAGAAACACAAAAAGCTTATCTCTCTTTTCAGCTCTAATTACATAGTTCTGATAGGTATCAAAACATCCCTTTCTTATTAAAGGTGTTTTTATTTCTTTAATATTTGATAATCCATTACTGTAGATTTCAGCAATTTCTCTTCTTCTTTTTATCCATTTTGGAAGATATTTAATTTTTACATTCAAAACAGCTGCTTGAAGATTGTCTAATCTAGAAGTAAATCCATAACATACTATCTTTTTCTTTGTTTCCTGTCCATGATTACTTAAAAGTTTTACTTTCTTGGCTATTTGTAAATTATTTGTTGTTAATGCACCTCCATCTCCAAAACATCCCAAGACTTTCGCTGGATAAAAACTAAAACATCCTGCTATGCCGAAAGAACCGGCTTTTTTTCCTTTATATTTTGCTCCCAAAGCTTGCGCTGCATCTTCAATTACCAATAGCTTATACTTTCTAGCAATTTTCATTATCTTCTCCATATTACAGCAGAAGCCATTAAGATGAACAAGAATTACTGCTTTTGTTTTTTTAGTAATAGCTTTTTCCAATTTACTTTCATCCATTAAAAAGTCATCATTAACGTCTATTAGAATTGGTTTGGCTTTACAATGATGAATAGCTTCAATAGTAGCAAAAAAGGTATGAGAAACAGTAATCACTTCATCTCCTTCTTTTATCCCAGCCGCCATTAAAGAAAAAATTAGAGCGTCTGTTCCAGAATTCACTCCTATTGCATATTTCACACCAGAAAATTTAGCTATGGCTTTTTCAAAGTCCTCTACATCTTTTCTTAAAATTAAATCCCCGTTTTTCAATACGCGGGAAATAGCTCCATCAATTTCTTTTTTCAAAGAAAAATACTGTAAAGGATAATTAACAAAAGGAACTTTATTTTTCATGAGTTTTTAATATGAAATTAATTAATTGATCTGGATTAAAATGATACTTCTCTCTTATATATTCAGCATTCCCTACTTTTGAAAAGTATTCATCTGGGACAGCAACTTTTCTTAATTTTCCTTTCCATCTCCTTTCTATTAAAATTTCAGATAGAATAGAGTTTAATCCTCCAATAACATTATGTTCTTCTAAAGTTATTGCTAGTTTTTGATTTTTTACCTCTTTAAAAAGAGCATTTTTATCTATTGGCTTTAAAGTCGGAAGACTTATCATCTTAAAATTATATCCCATCTTTCTTAATTTTTTATCTAAAATTACTCCAATCTTCAAAAATATTCCATTAACAATAAGAACACCATGTTTTCCTCTTTTTAAAACAAAGGGTTTACCAATCTCAATTTTATCGCTGCTTTTGTGAATTATGTCTTTATTATTTATCAATCTAATATATGTGGGATTTTTGGTAAGATAAGATTTAATTGTTAATTGTTCAGACTCAATTGGATCTCCTGGAGCCAAGACAGTAAGGTTGGGGATAACTCTTAAAATCCCCAAATCTTCAATAGCATGGTGAGTAGCTCCTAAAGAACCATAAGAAAATCCCCCACCTGCTCCAATAATTTTTACATCTAATTTCTGATAGGCAATATCGTTTTTAATTTGTTCCATACATCTCATAGTAATAAAAGGAACAATAGAATAGACATATGGTTTTTTCCCACTCAAAGCAAGTCCAGCTGCAACTCCTATCATATTCTGTTCTGCTACTCCGCAGTTCATAAACCTATCAGGAAATTTCTTTCTAAAATTTTCAAAAACAGAAAAACCCAAATCAGCTGTTAATAACCAGATTCTTTTGTCTTTTTCTGCTAATTTTGTCAATCTATTTATAAAAGCAGTTCTCATAGACTTTTTATTGCTTTTTTATACTCATCTTCTGTAAGATTTCTGTAATGCCACTCGAGTTTGTTTTCCATAAAAGAAACTCCTTTCCCTTTAATCGTATGAGCAATAATCAAACTTGGTTTTCCTTTTCTAAAGGGAATCTTAGAAAAAGCTTTTTTTATTTCAGAAAAATTATGTCCATCAACTTCCTTTACTTGCCATCCGAATGCTTTCCATTTATCAGCTAATGGTTCAAGATTTAAAACTTCATTTGTTCTTCCAAATGCCTGAAGCTTATTGTAATCAATAACAGCCGTCAAATTATCAAGTTTATGATGAGCAGCGAATAAAGCTGCTTCCCAGTTAGATCCTTCATCACATTCTCCATCAGACATTAAAACAAAAACTCTGTAATTCTTTTTATCTTTTTTTCCAGCTAAAGCTATTCCATTCCCTATAGGCAAACCGTGCCCTAAAGAGCCAGTAGAAGCTTCTATCCCAGGAACACTTCCTTTTGTAGGATGACCATGAAGCTTTCCTCCATCTTTACAGTATCCATCTAAAATTTTTGCAGAGAAAAATCCTTTTTGAGCTAAAGTAGCATACAAAGCAGCTGCAGCATGGCCTTTAGATAATATGAATCTGTCTCTATTTTCTTTAAGCTGATTTCTTAAAACTTTGAAATAAAGATAGGTTAAAATTTCAACACAACTTAAACAAGATCCTGTATGGGAAGTTTGCGAATTAAACATCATTTTCAAAATCTTCTTCCTTATTTCTTTTGAAATCTTTTTATAATCCATTTCTTAATTATATTCTAATTTACCTTAAAAATCAAAGGCGACTTTTATTGTTCTCACAATTATCTTTATATCCAGCCAAAAGCTTCTTTCTTTAACATATTTACAAGCAAGCTCAAGTTTTTTAGGCTTTATTACTTCTCTGTAGGTCTTGTGAGCGTCTTTACTTCCTTTAAGGATCTCTTCCTCATGAATATTCTCTAATGTGGCTAAATCTGTTATTCCCGGCTTTACGCTTAAAATTAGATCTTTTATTTCTTTGTTATATGTTTCTACTTCGCTGGGAACTTCCGGTCTTGGTCCCACAAAAGACATCTCCCCTTTCAGAACATTAATCAATTGCGGAAGTTCGTCTAAATTATGTTTTCTCAAAAACTTTCCTATCTTGGTCAATCTTGGATCGTCAGCAGCCGTAGATGGACCGCCAAGGTTTTCAGCATTATTAATCATTGTCCTAAACTTGAAAATTCTGAATATTTTACCATTTTTTCCAATTCTTCTTCCTCTGAAAAAAACAGATCCTTTGGAATTAAATTTTATTCTCAAAGCAAAAATTAAAAGAAAGGGAGAAAAGAATATTAATCCAATAAAAGAAAAAGTAATATCAAACAATCTTTTTATCATTTTGGTTCTGAAAAAATAAAAACAATTTTAAATGCGTATTTTTTAAAAAAAGGAATTTTCAATAATAAGCTATCTATTGATTCTACGATTTTTAGAAAATATTTTCCAAAAGGAAATCTTAGAATTGGAAAAAATATCCAAGACATTAAATGGAAAAAATATACTTCTGTTTTATTGAAATACATTTTTGCTTTTTCTAAATCATCAATCTTAAAGATGTGAGATATTTCCCATTCTGTTCTCTTCCCCTTAGCTTTATTTATTTTCCTATTTAAATTGGAAAAGAAATTATGTCCCAATGTTTCAATACCAATAAAATATCCTTTTGTTTCTAATGCTCTAGCTATTTCTGGGAAGACTTTATTTAAATCAAGAGAAGAAAACGCTCCTCCATCAAAAACAATATCAAATGAATCATCTGGAAAATCCATTTTTTCGCAATCCATTAAAATAAAAGGTATTTTATTATCTGTTCTTTTTCTAGCAATTTCAAGAGATTTTTCAGAAAGATCAATTCCAATTACTTCTGCTCCGCATTCTGCTGGAAACATAGAATGGATACCATTTCCACATCCATAATCTAAAAATTTCTTACCTTGGCAATTTTTTTCAAACCAATTGTAGCAAAATCGAAGACTGGATAAAGATTTAGGATCAAATCCTTCAAAATCCCCTTTTCGTTCTGCTTGATATTTCACTGCTTTATTATCGTAATATTCAATTTCTTTTTGTTTATATTCTTCCATTCTATTTTATTGAACCCCAAATTGATCCTAACCCGTATCCAATATGACGGTTAAGGAAAACAATTGGCATTAAAAAGAAATACTTAAACCCATTTTTAATAGAAATTTTTATTGAGAAAAAAAGACTTAAAATAATATAACTTCCCAAAATTAAATCAAAAAATAATATTGCTATCGGGAAAAACAAAGAGAAGATTAAAGACAGAAATAAAGACAATACAAAGAATAATGGAACTAAATGTCTTAAGGAAAATATTCTTATTCCAAATTTTAAAGGATAAGTTGTCCATACTCCGTCAACAAAATTATGCTCAAAAAAATCTGCCAAATTATTTTGAGGATAATAATAAGCAGTAATGTCTGGAACTAGAAGAATCTTACCTCCAGACGCCTTTAATCTTTTATTCAACTCAATATCCTGAGACCTTATTAATTTTTCATTAAAAAGACCTATTTTATCAAATACTTCTTTCCTGTAACATCCGCCGAATACAGTATCAACTTCTATCGGCTTTTTTGAACCTGTTCGGAAATATGAACCGCCAGCTCCAAAGAAATGCGATAAGCAAATAGCAATTGCTTTGGCAATAGGACTATCATTAGAAGGAATAACCTTTAAGACTCCTCCAACATTATCTGCTTTGTATTCTTCTAAGTATTTCACAGATTTTGAGATATAGTCTTTTTCGTATTTAGCATGAGCACCCATAAGAAATACAGCTTTCCCTATTGCTTTTTTGATTCCAATATTAAAAGCAAAAGGAGTATATTTTTGAGGATTTTCTAAAAGTTTAATAAAAGAAAACTTTTTTGAATATTCTTTAATAATTTCTCTTGTCTTATCTTCACTCATTCCGTCTACAACTAAAATCTCCATTTTTTCCTTTGGATAATCTTGTTTGATTAAAGAATCTAAACATTTTGAAATGAATTTTTCCTCGTTCCTGCAAGAAATAATTAAAGAAACTGATAGGAAACTATTAGGCATTAACTTTTTTATTCTTTTTTAATAATTCTTGATTAATCTTTTCAACTGATTTTAATAATTTTAGATTAGCCCCCACCTTATCTCCTAGTTGAATTAAAGATTTTATATCTTTCGGCAAACACGCTCCTCTATATCCACGATATCCATCAGAGAATATATTAAAATGAGTAAAAGCAAATCTAGGACTAACTTTAGCTATTTCTTTAACTTTTTCATAATCTATATCTAACTTTTGGCAAAGATCGTAAATTTGATTGGCAAAGACCACTTTAGTAGATAAAAAAACATTTGAAAAATATTTAACCATTTCAGCTTCTTTCGCTGGAACAATAAATTCAGCAGGAGCTTTTGGCAGAATTTTAAGAATTTTTTTAGCTACGCTCTTACTTTTTTTAGTATAACCAATAATCTGCTCAAATGGTTTTTTCATATCTTTTTTTGCATTTGCCTGCTGTAAAAATTCAGGATTAAATAAAACTTTATGTTGAGGATATTTTTTCTGCATTTTCTCTGTAGTGCCAGGTAAAATAGTCGATTTTATTACAATGATTTTTTTACCATTAATAATAGAAAAACCATTTTCTATTGCCGAAAGATCAAATCCTTTCTTTTTAGTCCATGGAGTAGGAACACATATAAAGATAATGTCTGTTTTATTAATCTCTTCTATTGAACCAATCTTTTTATATTTGTCGTAAAGTACAGCATTTAACATTACACTAGCCACTGCTCCGCCCACTGCTCCTATTCCGATTATTCCAATTTTATTTTTCATAATTAATATTTAGTTAAAACCCAAAAATCATTATGATGAAGTTTCTCAAATTTTTCTATTTTAAAATTGACTCTTTTCATAATGTTTTCTATATCCTCTTTTTTAACCCTTCCATCTCCAACTTCCCAATAATGATATATGTCTATCCATTTTTTATTTCTAATAAATTGCTGATAAAAAGATTTTAGAGAACTGCGAAGCCATGATGGTAAATTAATCACCAACGGTTTTTGAGTAGAAAGTGGTAAGATAATTACAATTCGAGCCTGTCTATGAGGAACTGTTATCATAAGCTTACCACCGTTGGTCAGATAATTATAAAGATTTACTAATGTTCCTTCTAAATCACTAAAAGGTATATGTTCAAGTATTTCTGAACAAATAATACATTCAAATTTTTCTTTTAGTTCTAATTTAAATTCTCTTATATCAGATAAAACATCTGGATTTAATTTTGGATTAATATCCATTGTTTGATAATTTTTAGCTAATTTTTCAAGACAATTTTTTACTATCTTATTGCCAATTCCAATTTCTAAAATATTCTTTGGTTTTTCATCAATCACTTCTTTTACAATAAAATAATATCTATACCAACTTCCAATACGAATTCCTTTTAAGTGATGTTCAAGGCTTAAATTAGATTGTGAATTAAAATTAGAATTATTTCTCATATTTTTAGCTGATTTTATCTAAAAGATCAGCAAATTCTCTTGCTTTTTCTTTATAACTATATTTATTTATTTCATTTAAATCTCCATAATAAGACACTTTGCCATCTTTCTTATATTCAGAATATGATTTTTTAAGAAAATTCTTAATTTCATTTTTATTTTTACAATAAACACCGCTTTTTGTTTCCATAATTAATTTTTCTATCATGTCTTCTCCATTGCCACCTATCGCTAATATTGGTCTTTGAGAAGCTAAATATCCAAATATTTTCAATGGATACCATCCTTTCTCTTTTATATCTGCCCAACAAAGAAGAAGTA
>Ga0265595_1001328_pt1 | contig 19267 bp, 33 predicted proteins | sample saktaG_15_FD_190148 | JGI IMG/M metagenome (GOLD analysis project Ga0265595, IMG submission 190148) | Saline water microbial communities from Sakinaw Lake, British Columbia, Canada - sak_2013_06_06_50m | ecosystem: Environmental > Aquatic > Non-marine Saline and Alkaline > Saline ... | reverse complement strand
CTGGAAAAAAATTCAAAATCTAAAAAATTTAATATAATAGTTTTCTTTCATAATCCTTAAATATACTTAAAATATCAATAATAATGGTTGATGAGTCAGATTTAGAAATATTAAAAAGAAACTATCCTGCAAGATTTGTAGACTTAGTAATTGGATTTTTTAAAGGAAATGAACCTAAAGATTCTCCTGAAACAATTTCAAGAATTGATATTGAGGAAAATGAAGGTTACTATGAAGCATTTTGGGTAAGAGTTCAAACAGAATTTAATAAAATCCAAAGTAGAACCTATCTAGGAAGAGTTAGAACCTATGCCTTTTAACACCAAATCACCTAAATATTTTTAAATTAAACTCTCTTAATATTCTTGTTATATTCAATTTTAATGGCAGTTAAAATTGAGGTGCATAAAGAGGTGTCTCTTTTTTGTAAGCCTAACTTACTATAAATAGACAGAACTAGCTTATTTAAAGTTTTGCTGTTCTGTGAAAGTAATGAAAGGAGGTACATGAAAAAGAGAGAATGGTTTTAGACCTTGCAAAAGAAGCAATAGAAAATGTTGATACACATAGTATTAACTTTGATGACTTAAAAGCAGGAAAAGCAAACATAAAAGTTTTTGGAGTTGGAGGAGCAGGAGGAAACGCAGTCACTTGGCTTTTCAACAAAGGAATAAACGGAGCTACTGTTTATGCTGCAAATACAGATGCATTGCATCTTAGTATTACAAAAGCAGATGATAAAATTCTTATTGGAAAAGAGCTCACAAGAGGATTAGGTGCAGGAGGAAAAGCAGAAGTAGGACGAGAAGCTGCAAAAGAATCTATTTCAGAACTCAAAAAAGCAGTTTCTGCAGCAGATATGATTTTTATTATTGGTGGAGAAGGTGGAGGAACAGCTACAGGAGCAATGCCTGTAATAGCACAACTTGCTAAAGAAACAGGTGCAGTAGTAATCGGCGTTGCAACAATGCCGTTTGAATGCGAAAAAGCTAGAATAGATAAAGCAGAATTCGGACTTCAAGAACTTAGAGATTATGTAGACACAGCAATAGTTATTGACAACAATAGACTAGTAGATATTGCAGGACAATTACCAATACAGCAAGCATTTGCAGTAGCTAATGAATTAATTAGTACTATGATTAAAGGAATTGTAGAAACAATAACTTTACCAAGTTTAATTAACTTAGACTATGCTGATGTTTCTTCTATAATGAAAAAAGGAGAAGTTGCAGTAATAGGTATTGGTGAAGCAGATTCAAGTGATAGAGTTACTGAAGCAGTTAGACAAGCTCTTACACATCCATTGTTAGACGTGGATTACAGAGGTGCTAATGGTGCTTTAATACATATCACCTGCGGTCCAGATATGAAACTAGAAGAATTTAGTCAAATAGGTAAATTAGTCACAGAAAATATTGCAGCAGAAGCACAAGTTATTATTGGTGCAAGAATTAACAAAGATTTTGAAGGCAGAGTCAGAGTTATCACAATAATGACAGGAGTCTCAAGTCCATATATTCTAGGAAAACAAAGAATTGCAGAATACGACAATAGAAGTAATCATGCAAGAGAGTTTTCAGAACTAGGAATTGATATGGTTAGAGATTAAATTAATAATTAATTTTTTGCCCCTTTTATTTTTCAGGGGTTTTTTGTTTTTGAATTAATTCATGCACTATGTTAGTTAAGAAAATTATCTAAACAAAGACCATATGTTTGAATCCAAGCATTGGTAAATTCACCACTAGTCATTCTAACAACAATATCTCTTGTTTGTGGAGATTCTAATGGATAGGTTACAAAACCATTATCTGTTCTATAACCCTCTGGATCAATGTAGATTACTTTTAATCCTTGTGCTCTTGCAGAATGCTGAATTTTTCTTCTATCTGCATGAGAACCAATTACAATTAATGATTTGGCTTGCGGATGAAAATCAATATGAGGCATTATATGAGTTTCATCATACCTTCTAACATAATGTTCTGGCAATCCAACCACTGCAAGTAATCCATCAAAGTTATTTGTAATAATTGGTCCCACAATTTTTTCTTCTTCGTGGAGTCTCCTTAATAAATGATAAAATGGAGTAGGTTGAGTGGTGAGTGATTTTGCATACATCAATCCTGTTTGTTTATAAAAATGTGAAGGGTTTAGTGCAAGATTAGTAAGAAATGTATCTTTTTTTGTATCTAACAAAAATTGATGTGTTGTAGTATTAGAAACTTGATACACTTGGTGTAAAAAATGTAATGGAGGAATACCTGCTTCTATGGAAGCACCTGCACCAAGTTCAATTTGAGCAGGTAAATATTGAGCAAGTTCTTTTACCTCTGTAACAATCTCAGGATTCCCTCTAACATCTAATGTTCGAAATCCTGATCTCAAAACTCCCCAGGGATGTTTTCTTTGATTGGGAGATATATTTGTTTTATCTGATCTAATTGTGATCTCCATAATTTTATAATTTCTTGGAAAATTTCTTCCGGAGATCATATCTTCAGGATGCTCATCTAAAAATTCTATTTCCATTATTAAATCATCAAGTGTGAAAATAGATTTATTATCTGGCTTATATTCCTGGTTATTCCATCCTCCAACCTTTAGTGAATCTATTACCTGTTTTTCATAACTATGAATTTCATCTCTAGGAAACGTTAGGTGTAACCATAAATAAGGTGCATCAATGCCAAGAGCAAATTCTTCATCACCAGTTTGCTCAAGAACATAATGGTCAAGATAATGCACAATTCTTCTTCTAGCATCTTTTTTAGATTGCCAACCTGATAATTCAGAATTTTTTTGATCTTGTGTTCTTCTCCAAAGTCCCTCTAATAAAGTTCTATCTCTAAAATTTGGAATACCCTTCCCAAGAAATTGTCTTTTCCATCTTTCTTGAAGAGACGCCTTTAATCCTGTTGCAATATGAATTGGTAAATGCATATTACTACTAATTAGGAGTATTTAAAAATTTATCCTTTTTGGATTAATTAAAGCTTTTATGAAAGATAATTAATAAATTTTAAGTGCCTATTTAACACGCAAAACAATCTTACTATCAAGAAAAGAACTATTTCTCTCTAATTGAATCCAACTTCTACTCCTACTTTCGTCTGTATGATCATTTAACTGATGCATTACTTCTGAAGCCAAACTTAAATCATAACCAAATTCTCTTCTAAAATATTGACAAACTTTTTCACTTACACTCATAAAATAATCAATTCAAAAGATTATATAAACTTATCCTGGTTTTTCAAATCACCAACCATGAGTCATCAATTCATCCCTGCTAGGAAACCCCTCAAGAACTTTTTTAATTTCTGTTTCTATTTTACTAACAACTGGTTTTAATTCTCCAGAACAATTTCTTTTCATTGGACAATCTCTAAGTGGAACAATTTCAGATTCAGTTTGACCTGCAGTATCCTTAGCCCTATACTTATAACCCTCAGAACACATTAAAACTTCTACACCTACATGAAACTTTCTCTTTTTTTGAGTTTCATAAAAAAAACTATGATAACATCCATAATCAGCATCCATAGTTATTATATGAATTTAAAGTATTTAAAAATTTAGATAATTAATTTATCATCAAATATCATCCCTTCTTACAACTTCAAAATCCTGTCCATACTTATTCCCATAATTTTCAAAAAATATTTTTCTATTTAATGGATGCTTCTTTTTTTGAACTGTTTTATCAGAAACTAATTGATAACCAACAGGCAAAATAGCTTCTATATTATTTGTAGTAGGAATTTTTAAATGAATCTTTAAACTATCTTCCATAAAAGCACCAACCCAACAACAAGCTAAACCCATATCTGTTATTTTTAATAAAAAATTCTCAATAGCAGCTCCTGCATGTTGTTTAACATATTTTTCCGCTCTAACATCATACAGCCTTTCAACAGCAGCAGGATCAGAACAAACAACTACAACAAAAGGAGCTTCTTTAATAAAATCCTGATTACAATATTCAGCAATTTTCTCTTTAAGTTCTTCATTCTTAACAACAATAAATTTTAAAATTGAAGTATTACCTGGAGAAGGCGCAAGATTTGCAGCTTCAATTGCTTCAATAATTTTTTCAGGATTAACTTTTTTATCAGAATATTTTCTAATTGATGCCCTTTTTTCAATAGCTTTTTGCAAATCCATTTTAAACAAATAAGAAACTAGAATATAAAAAGGTTTAGATTTAATCAATAAGGCCTAGCTATTTTAACAGGAGGTATCCCTGGTTTTTGAAAATAAACTTCTGCCCCTTGTTCATAAGCATCAGCAAGATCTCTAAACAACTTCAATGAATTTAAAAGTAATTGTTCATCATTTAATCCAGTCATTTTTTTTAATCTTTCAAATTCTTGAACAGCTCGAGGAACCAAACCAAGACTAACTATTCTTGCTTGAATATTTTTATCTAATCCCATAGAAATTTTAGAAAACTATTATTTATAAAAATAATCATAATTCATCATAATCTTTAAATTTTTTGTAAACCTCATAAACTGCTATTGGAACAATTCCAACTATTAAAAAAGTACAAGTATATCCTGCAATTTTCAAAGGTCTTGCTTGTCTCACATTCTCTAAAAAACTTGTAATATCTTTTTTAGTTTTTCTTTTGTCTTTTTTCAAAGCATAACAAACCCCCTTTTTTCTCATATTTCTAAAAAAACTTAAAGGAGTATATTTGTCCATTTTAAAATTAAACGTCCCCGGCTGGACTCGAACCAACGACCCTACGGTTAACAGCCGTATGCTCTACCAACTGAGCTACAGGGACTTATTATTCATAAAAAAAATCCATATTTAAACTTATTTGTTTTCCCTTAACATTAGTAATCAATAAAATCTAAGATTCTTGAGAGGGCATTTCAAGAGTTTTTAAAATCCTTCTCATAGGTTCTGGAATACCTCTATAAAATGACCCCCCAATTGCCCTCACAGGACAATCATTAGGATTTAGAAGAATTAAATGTTTTGATTCTCTTTCTAATTTTTCAACAAAAGTATCTTCGCTACCTTTATCAGGACTTAGGTAAACTTTGCCCTCAGGATTATGGTGATAATATCCCAACATATTTTAAATAATCATACAATCTATTTAAACATTATGATACTAAGAATTTTCCTTTAACTCATTCTTAATATTTATTCCTTTTTGTAATCTTTTTTTCTTGCCTTCTCTTTCTAATCTTGAATAAACATTTCCTTGCTTACTTCCCTGAACAAGAGAAGTAACAGCTTGAACAGCATCATCCATTTTTTCTGCATCACCAATTAATCCAACTTCATTATCTTTTAAAGAAATTGCACAATTAGTTAATTTACTTAATGTAGCCAAGGTTCTTCCCTTGCTTCCAATTATCCTTCCACGAATCCTTTCTAAATCTCCCCTTTTAGTAATATTTTTAATATGAACTCTTTGCAAAATTGTTCCTTCATCTTTTAGTTTTAATGCAACATCTACTGAAAACCCGCAATTTACAGCTTCCAAAATCTCAATCGCAACAAACTCATTATCAGCATTACCATCTACAAAAACATTTTTACCTTTATTACTAATTTTAACTTCTAATTCATCTTCAATCCGAGATTTTCCACGAACAACTTCCATAATATTTTCAACATATATTTCTTGCATTTTTTAAACAACAATTCAATGATTATAAGTCTTTTTATTAGTTAATGCCTAATAATTCCTTAGCCATCTTTCTTCTTTCTTTTTCAATCATATCCAAAGCACAACAATAAGAATAATATTCATTAGTAGAACATCCTTCATTAAAAAATATTTTCAAAAATCCCTTAGGGCAAAATTCGTTTTCATATTCTATAATTTTACTAAATAATTCACCAGGTTTTAAAACTTCACCATTAATTAATGCACAGCCACCACCATTAGCACTAACATAAACTCTTATTCTAGAATCAGGAGGTTCAATATCTTCATTCATTTAAAATTCACTTTTAATTTCTTTAATAAAACCTTTTCTTTTTAAAAATTCAACTTGAGCAGGAGTATACTTAAACAAAATATCACCTTTCTTGTCTCCTTCAAATTCCCAAGGCCTTACAATAACAACATCTCCAGGACGAATCCATAATTTTCTTCTCAATGCTCCAGGAATCCTGCAATTTCTTTCTTTATCATCTAAACATTTAATAACAGTTCTATTTGCTCCAACTCTTTGTTCAACTATTCCAATAACTTCATCTTCTCTAGGAGTTCTAACTCTTGTTACAATCTGAGGCCCACTAGGAACAGGAGCTTTGTTTTTCTTAGATTTATTTTTAAATTGAACCATATAGATCATTAAGAATAACAGTTTATAAGGGTTTTGAAATAATAAATTTATTATTAAATTTTTTTAGGATGATATTTATCTGTTTTTCTATCTATCCATCCTTTAACAAATTTAGGTTTAACAGCAAAATCTTTTCTCAATTCATGATAATAACCAATACTTTCATCTAAAGCTTCTTCTTGAAAATTATTTCTATGAGCTCTTTCCCATAACTGTCTAGGAATCTTAACAACTACCGCACAATCTCCATGAAGCATCCCATTCCTATAAATTCCTAATGCTCTTTCTAATTCTCTTGGTTGCCAAGTCATTGTAGATAATGGATTTGCACTACAAATAACTCCTGAACTCATAACATCTTCAATATTCATAGAAAAACATTTATGTAAAAAAGTTGCATTTTCTTCTGTTGAAACAATATGTTCCTGATAATCCATAAAAACCTATTAATTAAACATTTTTAAAGTTTATTAAAACAATCCCAATCCAATTGGAATTCCATCAATTTCAATTATACCTTCCTTGCTAAGAACTCCTGCTTTAATTCCACACTCAACACTTTTCTTTCCAACAATATTAAATATAGCATCTTCCTTATCCATATCTTTTAAAATCTCAATAACTCTTTCTCTATCAACTTCTTCTCCTTTGAAAAAACTTTCTCTAACATCAATCTGTTTTATTCCTTCTTCAAACACTTTTCCAATTAAATCAGAATCAGCAACAGCCACTATACTTCTATAAGCTTCATGTATTTTAATATTCATTAAAAATAAAATTATTTGCATTATTTAAATATACTTAAATTAATAAAAAATAAAAATAAAAATTTAATATGATTTTTTTGCACCAGCTGCTACTGCTTTTTCAGCATTGTCTTTTGACATCATAGCACACATAGTCGTTCCACAATCAGGACACTGACCTTTAGCCATAAAACCCCCTCTTGCAGTTTGTGTTATAGCTGGGTCTTTCATTTTCTGCCCTTTTTTCTTACATTTTACACAATATGCTTCAACCATTTTTACCTCCTTGGAATTTATTACTCGCTTTTTAGCTGTTTACAAAAGGAAAATCAGTTTTATAAAGGTTTAGATAATAAATAAAACCTCTTCAAAACCAAAAACTTATAAACCCATTTATCACTTTAAAATAAAATGTCAATAACAGATTTAATATTCAGAAAAAATCAGCATATTTCAGATAATGCTGTTTTAAGAAATTTAGTAATAGCTCTTGGACAAGACCCTGGTTTTCTAAATTATCAACCAGAAAGATATTGGTCTTGCGAATATTCAGGAAAAGTAAAAATACAACCTGTTGAAAAAGGATTTCAAGTAAGTCTTGAAGTTTATTCTCAATTATTTCATCAGTCTTCTTGGGGATTAAAAAAAGCACCATTAAAAAAAGTAACTTCTTTCAAAGGAATTGTTCCTTATCCTTCTGAATAAAAATTAAAACTTTGCTCTAACAGAATGTTTTGCACCACAAGCCAAGCAATGCAAAAAATTAAATCCTTTTTCACGAATTAATTCTGTATCAGGTTTTCTACATTGTTCACAAAGAACAAACTCTTTAACATAATCTTCAATTTTTTCATTTATCTTTAAAGAATTAATTTTTCTTTGCAAGATAACTCTATTTTGTTTTATAGCCCCACTAGTAGCTAATTCCTTAAGTAGATATCTCAACAAATGATTAATGTCTCTTCTTAGGTAAGAAGCAATCTGAGGTAAATTATTTAAAACAGTTTTTGTTCCTTCAATATGCCCTTCAATTTTAGGAACCTCAAACCTATCTTTACTATTTCCAATAGGTTTAATATCCTTATATGCTAAATCTAAAAGTTTTTCATAATCTTCCATAACCACTAAAGAAATAATGAGTTTAAAAGAGTTTCTAACTATCCCAAATACCTCACTCTTCCAGGTTTAGGCTCATAAATAATTCCTTCTTCTAATAATTTATTAATTTCCTGTGAAATCAATTCAGGCTCAGACTTAATCTTCAAAATAATCTCTTCTTTATCAATTCCTTCATTACCTTCAGAACTTTTTATCATTTCAATAATTTCATCCCTCATAACTCTTACACCATTTTTTTGTTCTTCACTAGGTAACTTAACAGAATTCTTTTCAATTTCTAATTTTCTAACTAATAAATATTTAGTATCTTGTTTTTTCAAAACTTCTGGAAGAATATACAACTCATTATTATAAGACCTTAACAAACCAATAACAACTAAAGTATCTCCTTGGATAAAATCCTTAAAATTTGTAACATCTTCTCCAAATAATCTGCATCTAATCTGCCCACTCCCATCATCAAGAGTTATTGTTCCAAATTTTCTTTCACCATCACTTTCAAACTTATCAACAACATTTGCAACAATATTCACACGAACAATATTTTTATCACCTAACTCAACACATTTTAACCATTTATTCTGTCCTTCATTTTCCTGAAAAATCTGTTGTCCTCTGAGCAAATCTCCTATTTTTATCTTATATGCAACTTCTCTTTTTCTAATTTCATCAACCATTTTAACACTAAAACCCAATTCCAATTTTTAAAGATTTAGGTAATTAAGAAATATCTTCTAAAAATTATATCATTGAAATTGCATCATGCTTGCATGCATCCACACAAGCACCACAATTTACACACTTTTCAGAATCAAATTTCACAATATCTTCTCGTGTTAATGCACCTACTGAACAAACCTCAACACATCCATTACAAGCCCCGCCACATGAACAACTAGAACATTTCCCATCTTTCCAACAGCATTTCTCATAATCAATTTTAATTGGCATAATAAATAAAAAATTTAACACTTTAAATAGTTTTATACTCTCTGAATAAACCCACTCTTAGGCTGGAACAAATCTCCTGCTTTTTTTAATTTTTCAACAGCTTCATCAAAATCAGTATCACTAATTTTATCTCCAAACTGTTTTCTAAGAATATCTAAACTAATTTGTTTACCATATTTATTTTCTAATTCTTTAACTTTTTCCTTAATCTGGATAATCTTGCTTCTTTCACTTGAAGAAATTTTTGTAGTAAACCTATCAATATCAAAAGATTTTGTTTCAGGATCATAACCAACCTGCAACATATAATATCTTGTTAGTTTAATTGCAACTTGTGCATCTTGCCTGTCAACAGTATTACTTAATCTAGATTTTGCATGAGCTTCAGATAATCTAACAAGTCCTTGCAATTGACGAGCAGAAATAGAAATACTTCCACCATCTCCCTTTCTACTTGCACTCCTAAGTTTAACATAAAACTCTTTAATTTCTTCAAATGCTTCATCTGTTAATTCTGGTTCACATTTTTGCTTAGCATAAGCAACATATTTTCTAAATAAATCTCTTTCAATTGCAGATTTAGAATCTTTTCTTTGATGCATTCTCAAAACATGACTAGCAATAGCATCATCCTGTTTTTCATCTGGCAAATCTCTTAAAATAAAAATCAAATCAAATCTATTAATCAGAGCAGGAGGCAAATCAATTTGTTGAGCAATAGGTTGAGTAGGTTCAAATCTTCCGAATTTTGGATTTCCTGCAGCAAGAACAGAAGTCTGAGCACTCAAGGTCGCCTGAACATTTGCTTTAGAAATTGTAACAGTTTGTTGTTCTAATGCCTCATGCATCGCACTCCTGTCTTCAGCACCCATTTTTTCAATCTCATCAATACAAATAACTCCTTTATTAGCAAGAACCATTGCACCTGCTTCTAATGACCACCCTTTCAAAAATTCATCCCTTACAACAGTTGCAGTAATACCTGCACCAGAAGTAGCCATACCAACAACATAACGTCCCTTAGGAGCAATATTTGAAATAAACTTTAAAGTAACTGATTTAGCAACACCTGGATCACCCATTAAAAATAAATGAATATCTCCTCTTGAAACAGTTCCATCAGGACTAATTTTCCTAACACCTCCAAACATCTGTAAAACAAGCGATTCTTTAATCTCTCCATAACCCCAAATACTTGGAGCAACACTATCTCTTAATTTATTAAATAATTCAGGGTCCTGAGCTAATTCTTCAATCTGTCTTTCATCTTCCTCATTAATATCTAAATCATCATAAGTAGATTCTAAAGGAGTAATACAATTTGCTTCAACAGCTAAATCAAACCTAGTTGAAATAGCTCCAGAAGGCAAAGGAACAGGAACCTCTTTTAAAATTCCTAAAATTCTAACCTTACTTCCAGGAGTAGTTTTTTCCTCCATCATTGGTTCAACTAAATCTTCTTTTAAAAAAACAGCCATTCGTCTTGGTTGTTCTCCACCAACTAAGGATTCTGGAGGTTCTTCAATAACAAGTCTTTGAGCATCAACCATTGCCTTACTTAATAATCTAAACTGTCCCTTTCTACCACAAGAACATCTAACAGGTTCTCTAAATTTCTTTTCAATTTGCAAAACAGATATAACAGTTCCACAAGAAGGACATTCAAACTTGGCATTAACAACCTGAGGACGAACTTCAGAAGCTTGTCTTACAATACCTTCAAAAAAAATAAACTGATTAAGATGCTCTGCTCGAATAGTTCTAATCTTAACCTTCTGAGTTTCAGGCAAAGTATTAAATCTCACTCTGGGATTTTTAATCAATCCTGTTTCTTCTAATGCAGTTTCCAAAATCTGCAAAACTTCTTCAGGATTTCCCATCAAAGCCTCAGCCAAAACAGGTGAATCAGAAGCAATATCATCAAAATTAACATAAATAACCTTCTTACCTTTTCGTATACTTTCACCTACTTCTTTCTTATAAGTATTAAAAAATACTTTTGCTTCTATAATCAACTCCTCATTACTCTTTTTTTTATCCATTTATACCTCTATATAAAAATCATAACAATCCAATATTTAAACATTTATCGAGTTTAGTAAGTATATTAAGAAATATGTGTAAGAGTTAAATTCCTTTAGTCTCTATGAGCATCATCATATCTTAAACCTTTTAAAAATCTTATATAATTTTCATAGGCTTCAGGTGATTCATAAACTAATTCACTCATACTAACTCCAACTCCTCTTAAAGGCCTACCAAAAATCCTTTGATTTCTTTTTCTAACAACTGTTGCATCTACTCTGGAATTCTTAATCTCATCTAAAGATAAATCCAATCCATCCATTAATATTTAATGTTATTTAACTATAAAAACTTTATTATAATTTTAAAGTATAATTTATAAACATAAAAATCATTAAAATAAAATGAAAAAAGGAGTAATAATTTATATTACAGTCTTAATATTATTAATAGTTGTAACAATTTTATTTTTAAATTATCAAAAAAATACTTATGATAAAACTCAGGAAGAGGATTTGGGTATGGGTAATTATTTAGATTATTTAAAAGATTGCAGAGAGGTACAAGAAACAGGTAGTGATAATATTTCTCAAAAGTTAATGTCCTGTCCCCCAATTCCTGAACAAGAAGTTTTTGATAAATTAGAAACAATCAAAGATTTAAAGGGTATTAAAGAGTGTGATAATAATATTAACTTCAAATGTGATGAAATAATAAAAGATTGTAATAATATAACAAATATAAATTTTAAATCTTCTGCTCTCTCTGGAGGACACAGTCCAACTTATGTTTCAATTATATTATATGAATGTAAAAATGGAAAACAATATCTTTACAAATTATTAAGCCCTAAACCAAGATTAACAATTTCAAGAATACAAATTAAATAATTTATCAACCATATTTTAATTTTAAAATAAGAACAGAACTAACCATTAAAAAAGTAATAAAACTCATTATAATTAAAGAAATACTTTCTTTAAAAAATCCATAACTTATCCAAAGGATTTGTCCAAAAATATTAATTAATAACCATAATATTGCTACATCTTTTGTAGATTTTGTTTTCCAAGATTTTATAAGTTGAGGAAATGAAGATATTGCAACTAAAAAACCTGCAAAAAATCCAATAAATTCTATCCCCTCCATTTTTTAAACCACTCCAATCTTAACCAACCAATAAAATCCAACACCAATAATAAAAACAATTAATCCAAGAATAATTAACAAAATCTTTGTTTTCTTTTCCGAAACAGAAAGATTTTTCCATTTATGTTTTTCTTTATCCCACTTATTTTTATTAAGTAAACCCATTATCATAAAAATAAGACCCATAACACTTAATGCATAATTTTGTAAAGGAACACCTGCTGCAGTCCATATAACTCCCATCATAAAAAACATATAATAATCTGGCTCTTTTTCTTTACCTTTATTTTTTACACTTACAGCAATTGCAATAATCCCTAAAATAATTAATATTACTAAAACTAAAATCATAACCCATCCAACCATTTTACATATTTTCTTGAGCTTTTTTCAAATGAGCAATTAACTGTTCCATAGAATCATTTAATTGCTGATTATTTTTTGTTCCAGTACAAACCAATTTCCCATTAGAAAATAATAAAAAAGTTGCATTAGGTTCAATTAATTTATACACTAATCCTGGAAACTGCTCTGGTTCATATTCAGTATTTTCCAACTCTAATGCCAAAAAATTCAGATTCAACATCATATTAATATTTCCAGAAGCAACAATATTTTGAACAGTAATCTTAGGTTTATCAGTAACATTTACATTAATCTTTTTTAAAGTTTTAATAACTTGTTCAATAACTAACTTAACCTGTGCAATTGATTTTGTTCCAGTACAAACCAAATTACCAGAAGAAAAAACTAAAACAGCAGATTTAGGTTCTTTAACTCTTAAAACCAAACCAGGAAATTGTTCAGGACTATATTCTGTATTTGGAATTGTCTTTGCTAATTTAGTTAAAGGAACATCTTTTCCAAGAGAAGTTGTTGCAACAATATTTTGAATCTTCAAAGAAGTTTTAGGTTTTTCAGCCATTTTATACATAACTTGTTTATAATAAAGTTTATAAATGAATTGCCTTTATAAAGCTTTCGCTAAAAATATTTACCGACGAAAAAAACTAAAAGTTTAAATATTTTAAATTCTTAGTTAAATAATGAATATTGCAAAAACAACCTTAGCACCATTGTTACTTGTTACATTACCTTTCTCAGAATATGCTCTAGCACAAAATAAAAATCAGCATAATCAACAACAACCTGAAAAACCTAATTTAGCAAAAACAGTTGGTTCAATATTTGATTTAATGTTATTTCCTACAAAAATAATGGTAGATGCAGGTTTAAGAAGTAATCCATTAACAAAAAGACATTATGAACCAAATTCATTAGTAAAACAACCTTGGACAACTAATAACGAGATGTATTCTAAACCTCCTCAAAACCAATATCAACATCTACAACAACCTCAAAGAAGAAGATTCTTTAGAAGAAGATAAAATTCCTTAAGCTACCTTAAGTTCAATTAAATTAGCACTAGAAGTTAGAATAGAAATATGAATAAGTTTTGTAAGTTCTTCAGAAGTTCTATTTCTATCAGGATTATTAGGACATAAATCATAAAGTTGCCTTCTGCAAACTTCTCCAACAATATTTTCATCTAAAAAATTTTTAAAATCTTCAGAAACACCACAACTATAAATCCCAGAATAACCTTCACATTGTAAATAAGGACATGCCATTCTTATATCCTAATTCTCTAACTATAAAAAGATTTCCTAAATTAATCCCTATTAACAATTCTATAAGCTAAAATTCCAAATACAACCAAAATCAAAAACAAAGAAATAAAAGTTACAACTTTATTCTGAAAATTAGTAACAATTCCTTCTGCAACTAAAATTCCACCAGTAGCTAATCCTGTAATCTGAACTAAAATTTCTTTAGAAAACAATCCAACTAAAAGTAATGCAAAACCAATTAATGCAAAAACATAATACTTTTTTTGATTAAAATCATTATTTGCATTATCCCATTCTTCTTGACAAGTTTCATAATCTTCAGAACAAGGAGGAAACTCACAATTTCTTAATGGATCTCTAGAAACACTTGTCCCATCTTCACAAAGTTTTGCATCTTCAGTACAAAATATTGGATTTTCTTTATCAATTATTGGTGAAGGTTTATATTCTCCACAATAATCATTATAATCTGGTCTTTCTAAAAAAATACTCAAACCAACATTTACTAATGAAACTAAAATCACTGTCAATATAATACTAACCAATATAGATAATGCAATTCTGTTCATAGATTTTTTATCAACCATATTTATTAAAGAACTTCAAAGTTTATAAGACTTTTGATTAACTCGCACCAGCAACTTCTTTCCATAATCCAAGAACTTTCTCTCTTTCTGCTTCAGACTCTTGAGCAGAAAAACCATTTATTGCAAATGCTTTACAATATTCCAAAGGCCTTTGCTGAAAACGATTGTCATAATTATCACCATTATGGCTAAAATAAAGTTTAAATCGATTTCCCTTTAATCCTTTTCTAAAAACTTTATTATAAGGACGAAAATCATCTGCTCCAAGCAATTGAATTCCTATTCCTAAAAGTCTTGGAAAATCAGTATCTGCAGTTAATAAAACTGGTGTTCTCTTATCAAACAAAGAAAAATAAAAAATAGCAGCAGCTAATCTCTCATCAGTATCTGATCTATTAGGATCCCTTGCAGGTTTTCCATGTTCAGATGCCTTATCTTTTTTCAAACCAATATCTTGACTAATCATTTTTACCATATCTACAATAGACTTATATCTTGAGTCATTAATCTTTGTCTCATTATTTTCAAAAGAACAATATGTAGAAAATATAGTTTCTTGCATTTTCATAAGAGCATCCCTATTTAATACAGCATTTTTACTTAAAGAAAAATGAGCATTTCCCTTATTACCATTTCTTCTTTTTTTATGAGCAGGAATTATAGGTCTTGAATGATAACTTACTTTTTGTCCAATAATTTCTGCACAAGCTCTGATTTCCTTAGAAACTTCTGGAATTGTAGTTGTACCCTCAGCTTCAATAATCCTTTTTAATTTTTCATATTCATTGGTTTCTTCTTGTATTCTTTGTAAATTAAAATCTTCAAATCTATGTGCATGATAAGTGTCCCAGCAAAAATCATGACGATCCCCTATACTTCCATCTACAAAAACAATTTGATTTTCTTGTGCAAGTATTTCTTGTAATGTTATCATTTAATTTTCTCAGAAGTTCTGAGGCTTTCACCTTAATGTTTTTCATAAAAAACAGTTTATAAAACTTACCATTATAAATATTTTCCAAGAACTTCATCTATTGTAGCAACATCTTTTACATCTCTGTCAGGCCTTAACCTAGTTATCCTTGGAAATCTAAGAGCATAACCAGAAGAATAACTTGGACTCTTTTGAATATTTTGATAAGCAACAGTAACAACCACCTTAGGCTTGACCTTAACATCTCTTCCATTTTCACTAATAATCAATTTCTTTAACATTTGAGTTAATTCAACAAATGACAAACCTTCTGATTCTTTTTCTTTAAGTCCTGTTGAAACTTTTCCAATTTCTAATAATTTATCATCTTCTCTGCACGCAACACTAAAAGAAGTTAACCAACCTGCTCTTTTTCCAGTTCCATATTCTGCACCAGTAATAACTAAATCAAAATCATCATCACCAGGTTTTATTTTAACAGCATAACCAACTCTTGAACCTGGCTTGTATGGTGATTCTAAATTTTTCATCATAACCCCTTCTTCACCTAACTCCAAAGCTTTTTCATAAAACTTCTGAGCCTCTTCAACAGAATCAGTAATAATTGCTTCAGAAGGACGAATCTTGAATTCCTGCTTCTTAACAATCTTCTCAATAATTTCACGCCTTTCTTTAAATTTAGTTTTAATCAAAGACTTTCCATTATAATAAAGAATATCAAAAACATTTAATTCAATAGGAAGTTTTTTAGCCAACACTTCAATATCATATTTTCTTTTTATTCTCTGAGAAATATTTTGAAACGGCTGATAAGCTTTTGTTTTTGAATCATAACCAACAGCTTCTGAATCCAAAATAAAAGAATCCCCTTTAATATATTTTTTTACATATTCAACAACTTCTGGAAACTGTTTACTAACTTCATCCAACCTTCTTGTAAATATTTTAATCTCACCATTAGAATCTTTATTAACCATCATTCTAAATCCATCATATTTATAATCAATAAGACACGGTTTTCCAACTCTTTCAAAACCATCTTCAAAGTTTTTTTCTTTAGGAAACAACATAACTTTAACAGCTTTACCAGGCATTAATTCAGTTAACAATAAACTTTTCAAACCTTCACAAGCTTTTTCAAAAACCAATGCAAAATCAGTTATTTTATCATAAGCATCTTGAACAGCCTCAGTATTTTCTTTATCCTTTTCATCAAAACAAGCTTCAACAATAGAATCTCTAAGAGTTCCAGAACCAACTCCAATTCTTAAATCACTTAACAAAGTTCTTATGATATATTTTGCTTCAATTCCTGATGCAGAAGTCAAAAGCTCAGAAATCAAACTCAACTTTTTATCAACAGTTCCTTTTCCAATCAGCTCAGGAAGTCTTTTCAAGTTATCAATAACTTTTTCAGTAGTAAGTTTATTAGTAAAAAGCGTGTCTTGCTTTTTTTTGTTCATAACTTCTTCAGCAACTTTTCCTAAATCTCCAATCTTTTTCCATTTTTTTACAATCTCTCCACCACTAACACCTGAAGCTTTAATTAAAGCCTTAATGCAAAGTTTTTCAGAAATCCCAAACTCTTTTTCAGAATAATCAGGAAAAACCTTTCCTTGCAACAAATAAACAATCTCCTTATTTTTATAATTCTTAATTTTTTTCAAAAACTTAGAAAGTATTTCAATTTTTTTCAACCTAGAATTATTTTTTTCCAAATCTTCATAAACATCACATAATTGCAAATATTCCATATTATATAATGCATAAATGGGTTTTTATATTTAAAGATTAATTTTTAAGTCCTAGAGATGAAGTAAAACATTCTTTGCTACAATTTCACCAACATAATCTCCATCTCTTTTTGGAGTATACTCTCCCTCAACCTCTACAGGATTACCCAATTCTTGAGCATACTGCAATTCTATAACTCTCTGAGAAGAAATAAAATCAAAAGGTACTACAACTTGAACCCTCATATCAAAATTATCAACAAGAGGAGCAAGTCCACTTTTAGTTGGATGAGGACCCAAAGACATTTGAATTCCCTTACCCAAATCTTCAATAATTGCTCCAACTAAAACTCCATGAATTTCTACTAAACCTTTTCCTTGTTTTTCAATAGATTGCCAATCAACAGGAGTGTATGTCATTTCATAAAATTATTTTTTCAGTATATAAATATTATTATAACAAAAAACTACTTTCCTCTTCTTTTTCCAGCTCTTACACTAGGACGATTCTTATTCATAGGACTTTTATTTCTTAATCCTCTAGATTTTTTACCAGCAGAAGTCAAACCTCTATTAACACGATTTCTATTTGAACTTTTGCAAATCCAATTCAAAGTCTTATCATTTTTAATTTCAGGCCTTGAATAATCTACTAAAATTACTTCATAAAAATAATATTTACCATCCTTTGCAACCATATAACTATTTAAAACTTCAAGATTTGGAAATTTTTTATTTGCTCTTTGTTCTGAAACCCATCTATAATTCATTTTTACAACTTTTTTAATAGTATGTCTTTTTGATTTTCTTCCTTTATTAGTTCTATCTCGTTGCCTTCCTCCTCGTAAAACTCTAACACGAGCAACAACAATTCCTTTTTTAGCCTTATATCCTAAACTTCTAGCTCTGTCTAATCTAGTTGGTTTTTCTATAACTTTAACAGCATTATCTTTTCTCCATTCAACCATAAGTTCTCTAACCCTAGTTGTATCTGGTTTTTTCCATGCTTTTCTTATTTGTTGATATAATCCTTTTACCATATTTTAACTTAATTCAGTCTGTTTTTAAATCTTCCTAATGAGCCTGCCAAGATTTGAACTTGGGACCCCTACCTTATCAGAGTAGTGCTCTAACCTGGCTGAGCTACAGGCTCATACATAAAAATACTATCCAAACTAATTTATAAGTCTTTGTATTACTCTCCACCCAACTCAACCACCAGACTTCCATTAATCAAATCATATCCCTTCAAAGGCAAATTCAAATTAAGAGTTTTAGAATAAACCTTATCCTTACCAATAGCCTTTATTTCAATAGAACTTTCCAACTGATTAATAAAAACATCTTCAATATCCTTAACTTCTGGAACATGAATATTATAAATAACTCTGCCAGATAATCTTCTAACTTCAGATTTTGGTTCAACTTTTGGGAACTTAGTCAACATTTTTATTTTTTCTTTTGAAATTTCTTTAAATGGTTTTTTAACATTTTTGTTTTCAATACTTTTTTCAGAATTAGGATTAACTTTTTTACCATTAACAAAAAACTGAACCTTTAATCTGTTATTTTCATTATTCACACTCTTAATAGAACTATCTAATTGTTTTTCTAACATCTTAATAACAGAAGGCAATTCTTTCATAGCTTTTCCAATAATTTTATTAATTGGAAGTCCTCCTAATCCTAATCCCTCCATAAAACTAGGTTCTCTCATTTCTACAGAATCATTTTTTCCTAAAAGTCCATAATCATCTTTATCAAACTGGGATTTCAAATTATGTCCACAAAAAGGACAAAATTCATAATCCTTTTTTATTTTCTTAGAACATTTAGAACACTTTTTACCAAGCATATTCAACCTACAAATAAGAATTCCTTTAAATAGTTTGTGATTGATAATTATAAAATCAAAACCTTTTTAATTACTAATAACCTTGTAAATAAAAAGAGAAGTTTAAATGGAACCTGAAGAATTATTAAAAAAATATAACATAGACCTAGAAAGTCTGAAAAAAGAACAAATAAAATTAGCAAGAAATCTAGAAATTAAAGACAAGATAAACTTT
>Ga0265595_1001327_pt1 | contig 19292 bp, 18 predicted proteins | sample saktaG_15_FD_190148 | JGI IMG/M metagenome (GOLD analysis project Ga0265595, IMG submission 190148) | Saline water microbial communities from Sakinaw Lake, British Columbia, Canada - sak_2013_06_06_50m | ecosystem: Environmental > Aquatic > Non-marine Saline and Alkaline > Saline ... | reverse complement strand
ATGTGTCGAGTACGCCAGAAGGTACCTAATTACAAAACTCGGTGTTACATTCAGCTCAGTAAATGGCGCTGAAGATGTATTTGCGTTGAAAACAGTTGAGTCAATTCAAGATGGTAAAAAATATAAATTTAAAACATATAAAAACAATTTTAATTGTCAAAGAAGCAATAATATGCCCAAAGTAAATGATGTAATCATTTGGGCAAGAAATCAAAATGACACACCATATGGTCACATTGCTGTGATTTTGAAAGTAGAAGGAGACAAAATTTATATTGGGGAACAAAATTGGTCGAATGATGCATGGACAAGGTCGTCGCCGCCGCATTCATATTCAAGAATATTAACGTTGAAAACAAATAATAACAGGTGTTCAATTATTGACGGGAATTATACAATTTTAGGTTGGAAACGGGCATCATTGAAACGAGAGATACCGATTTCTCTCATAAATAGTCCATAAGGTTGTAGCAATGCAGCCAGTCGTTTCTTTTTTGACTCGCAGTAACGTTTCCATTTACGCTGAATTATGCGGAGCCAAAATGTTTTGTAAATCGCCACATGTTCTCCTCCTTCGAGTTCAATGCACTCTATAATTTCTAAAGAAATGTATTCTTTTTTTATCAGGATTTCGCTGTAGTTTCTAATGACTGGATGATTCGAATAATGAGAATACATGAAAAAATTAAAATAGCGATTTTTTAAATTCTCTCTTATGATGCAAATATCATTTGAAATTTCAATAAAGTCTGCATGATTATGAAAATCGTGATTGCGCATTGTCATGAAAATTAAATAGTGTGAATCGATATTTTTTGAACTAGAATCATCTTTTCCGTGAAATTTTGAATTAAAAATTTCACAATATGCCAAACAGTATTTTGAATAATTGTTTGTATGTTCCATTAAATATTTTATTTAATTATTGTTTTTAGAATAATATAATATATATTTGGAGGTGTGTGTAAATTGTTTACACATATTATTTTCTTGCGTTAATTATATATACTATATTATAGACATCTTTATAAAATGGTCAATGTTCATATGAAACTTCCAAAAGTGGTTGAATCCCTGTTGCAAGATAAAAATGTATTATACGTTGTTGCATTTTTAGCAGTTATTAATTTTTTTGGTTACATTGTGTTGAGAGATAGCTATGCCATGTTGATATTTTTATCGGTAGGGTTCATATTAACATACTTTAGTAAAAATATGACGGTTGTGTTAATTACAACTTTAATATTAACGAATTTCATAACTGTGATTTCGAGAAACCTTGTAAGTGTAAGTAGGAAAGAAGGATTTGATGCAGCCGAATCGGACACGCAGGCGGATTCTGCAACCGCAGCGCCACCAGCAAAGCCGGCCGCAGCAGCACCAGCAGCAAAGCCGGCCGTAGCACCAGCAGCAAAGCCGGCCGCAGCACCCTCAGGAGTAACGGGGGCCGGTTTAGGAGGCAAGGCGTTGAAAAAAGTAACAACGTCTGCTTCTTCCACAAACGACCCTTTGAAACCTTCTTTGAAAGTTGAAGCCATGACTGAGCTCAGCCCGGCAAGCATTAATGACGAAGACGACCTTCCCGTAAATAATCGCGTTGACTATGCCAAAACACTGGAAAAGGCATATGATAATTTAGAAAATATTGTTGGACAAGATGGCGTTAGAGGTCTCACATCTCAAACAAACACGTTGATGGACCAGCAGCAAAAATTGATGGAAAATATGAAGAGCATGGAACCGCTTTTGAAAACGGCGCAGTCGTTTTTAGACAAATTTGAATCAAGTTCGATGGGAAAATTATTTGAAAAGATTCCGGGAATGTCATCAATGTTTGGTAGCGGCGGCGGACCAAAAGCAGAATTGCAGTAAGATTCTAGGATGGATGGATGGATGATGGATATGAATAGACTCGTTGTGTGATATGTGTGTATGTGTGATGTGTGTATGTGTGTATATATAATAATTTTATATATACATATTTTATATTATTTATTATTATTAAAATAATGGAAGATACTCAAAATAAAATCAATAACATGAATTCTTTATTTAGTAACATGATTGACAACTATAAAAAGAATTATGTAAATTATCACAAGAATACAACATTGTCGATGCCGACAACAACGTCGACAAAAACAGAAAATGTTGTTTCTGGTTCCAATTCAAACGTAAAAGATTCAAACATAAAAGACTCAAACGAAGAACCATTATCTAATTACAGGTATGCTGCAAATAATTTACTGGAACATGTTCGGTCTCAAATGGCTTCAAATTCAAGGACGATTTCAAAAATAAATTCTGATATATTACCAATTCAAACACAATATTTAAGTGTATTAGAATCGGGTGATATTTTTGAAAACACAACTGATTATTTTTGTGACATCGAAAAAAAATACATGTATAACAAAAAGTCGGCGCCATGTGCAGCGTTGGACGATTATAATGAATTGTATAAAGTTACCTTTTTTAGCATCTTAATGTACCTGATCGGGTCTGCATCCATATTGTATTTAATGTTTAAACCCAAACTACAGAGTGTGTGAATTTATTATGAAAAAATATAAAAATTAATTAATTATTTGTTTATTTACACATTTAATGTTTTTTTCAATTACAAGATTTTCTGCGCATATGTTATAAATTAGTTTATAATAATATATAACATTAATATACACACACATTACACAGATGTTTTTTGATAATATAAACGGAACAAGTGATAGTATTGGAAATAGTAACAATGATAATGACAAATATAGTTTAAAAAATGTTAGTTTGAGACAGGGACGCGCGTTTTTAAAAGATGAAAAAAAGTTGAATCGTGCGAATGTTTATTTAGCACAATCTACTGGGAATGGCCGAATTGTTGGAATGAATGTTGAAGGGTTTGACGACCAACAACAGCCTGAAGCTGCATTAGCATTAGCATCAGCTTCTTCCGCCCCTGAAGCCGTTTCTTTAAGTTCGTCGGATGAACCTGGACAACTAGACAAACTGGACGACGCTTTTGATTCAACAATGGCCGCATATTCGAGCGCTCTTTCGGAATTCAACAAGGAACTTTTGAAAAGTCAAAATTATTTTGTTGTTCCAGTAAAATCACTTGTGCCAATTAATAGTTGTTTTAATTGCGATGCATCTTTAGGTGGAACTGATTGTGCTGCAATGGGCGTTTCAAATTCAAACGGCGACATTCGAACCGCCCTTCCAGATTCCACATCTCCGACTGCAAACTTGTTGTCCTGTGTTCAATCGGGTATAACAGTTCCAGGATGGAGTGCAGACCCGAATAATAGCGGCTCTTGCATCGCACCGCTTGGACAAAAATGTTGCAATAGTTCCATGTATAACGGACAACCCGTTTGTAGTGCAGGGTTTGGTTCTTACGATGAAGGTGCAATGAATGGTTGGGTTGCTGGATGCATAACACCTCCATCTCCAGAAGAAATAAATCAAAAAATTGCAGTTGCAAACGAGTATTGTCAAGGCAATGGAATAGGGTTGAACTACTGGAGCCAAAATGCAAATAAAGCTAGCCAGAGTCTAGTGCTTGTTACAACGCAAGAACCTGCGAACGACGCCGGCGTTTTTATTAATAATGTTCGTCCATTTGCAAAAATGAACGGCATTCCCGTTTGGATGTGTAATTTAGGTGACCCTTCTGGTGTTAACTTTTTTTCAAATTATGAAGATGCGAATAAAGCAAAAAGAGACTTGGTATTTTCTTCGACGGTTGAAAAAACGCTCACTTCTGCACGTGAAAACATGTTGAATGCTGCAACTGCGCTCATCAAGTCAGTTTCATCACAACAATCAACCACGGCGGCAGATAGAAAAGCCATTGAACAAAAAATAAGTGCAGTTCGGTCAAAAATATCAAAAATTGATTCGCACAAACAACTGCTGGATAAGAGTGCAGATGAAAATTCCATATCTCTATCTTCTCTACCTTCTCTATCTTCTCTACCTTCTCTATCTTTTTCTTCAATGAAAGAGTCATTTACTGCTCAAGAAGAAGACACGCGAATTCAGTTTAAATCAAGGTATGCATATTATACTGTATGGTTTATCATTGCCATGATTTTAATTGTTGTTATATTTAGCAATATATTTTATACAGATAAGGGTGGAGAAGGCGGAGAAGGAGAAAGTTCCTCGTCAACCACATTAATAATCAGTATATCGGTGATAATAGTATTTGTATATTTTATAATTCAATATATTGTGGGTTATTTCCGAGCATTTGAATTGCCTTTTGCCAATTTTAATCCACTGCTTTAGTAAATAAGTAAATAAATATTTATATACTTTATTTTTTATGTATGTATATATTATTATTGTTTTATAATAAATAACCAAATAAATAACCAAATAAATAAATGAGTATTTTCGACAAGATTAAGGAATCGGGCATTCTCGACAAGATGAAGGACTCGGGTATTCTTGACAAGATGAAGGACTCGGGTATTCTTGACAAGATGAAGGACTCAGTTAATAAATTCAATACGGTTGATCCGAATTCGCCCAAACAAATAGGTGCATCTGTCACAGCTCCAACGGTTCCGACAGTGGTGACTACTGATGAGGCCGATAAAGCCGATGAAGCCGATGAAGACGATGAATTAATAGACCAAATTTCTAATTTACAAAAACTAGAAAATGACAAGTATATTGTTTTAAATGGTTTGTTGAAATCAAATCCATCACCGGATAATGTTGCTCAACAAAAAACAATTATAAACGATATAAAAGAAATTGCAACGATTCGGTCAAAATTATTTGATACCATGTTGAGTAATGCCAGCAGTAATTTAAAAGTAACTCAACAAATGGGTTCTACTTTAGAAGCAAAAAAAACGATTGTAACACTTAAAGAAACGGCTTTAGGTGAACAACGTGCTGCTTTACAGGCAGCAGCTGCAACAATAGACGATTCAAGAAGAATGGTTGGCATCAACACGTATTATGATAAGCAATATGAAGCTCGCGTTAAGATAATGAAATTTATTGTTCTGATTTGTTTTATAATTATATTTTTAATCGTGTTACTGAAACTTGGCTGGTTGCCTCAAGAACTTGTAACTGTGTTAGTTGTAGTTACATTATTTGGCGGATTATTTTACGCTGGTTCTTTAATTTATGACATGTACCAACGAAATAATAGAAACTTTGACGAGTATGACTTTGAAATTGATTCTAATTTAGGCTCTAAACTTTCACAGAAAATACCGGAACCAACTACAGCATCCTCGACAGACCGGACTTGTTCGTCGTCTTTGTATAGTTCAATTGCGTCGACAGCTGCGGAAATTGAAGATTCAATTTCAAGCAAGGCAACATTGCTAAAAAATGAGTTGACAGGCACACCAGACCCGTCACAGTCATCGTCGTCTTTGTCGGCAAGTGGAAGCGCGCATGCATTTGGAACAACTCTTCCATCCGTTCAATCAAAACTGTCTGAGAGTTTTTTACCGCTAATGTCAAGAATGGATAGAAGACAATTTAATTCAAATGATGTGCAACAACCCATGGCATATGATTCTGAAAATAGCTATGGTAAACTATAAATGAATTTAAAAATGAATTCAAAATAATATCCTTTTACAAATATTTAGTAAAAATTTTTATTAATTATATATATATATATATATACATATATACATATAAAATGAATAGGTTCAGAAGTGCTTTGACAACGCATACAGAAGAGAGAAAACTAAAAAAACGAGATGAAATGATACGTGGGCTACGTTCGCGTAGCTGTGAAGATGTTAAACAATTTGTTTCTTCACCAAATCGAAATTATTCATTAGATGATTTTTACGAAATTTGTGATATAATAATGAAATTTGATTTTTATTCGTTGTGTAGCAAGGAGAGAATGATAATCGGGGAGGAGGAGGAATCGGTATTTTTCAATGGACCAGAATGGGACCAAGTGTCAAACAGAGTATTTCAATTGTTTAGGTATTTATTATTTAAATTTCAAAGAAATATGACCGGTGATAAATACAGATTTGCTCCAATTAAAGAGTATATCCTCGATTTTTCCGAAGGGATTAATGACAAAGAGATGTTTGATCGTATGAAATCATTTTTAGACCTCTTTGAAAATTGTTATAAAATAATAGAGGAAGCTCTAACAGACTTTCCGGATATAGATAAACTATTAGCCGATACATCATCATTACAAGATGTAAAATTGGAATTTTTTAAAAATAATGGTGGTAAGACAATTGCGAATGTAAATATGTGGAGTTTGATTATGTACATGTATAAAACAAAATATTTGAGATACCCAACCGAAGAACCTGCGGCGCACTTGCCATCAATGCGAAGAAATTTTATTCCAAGTCGCCCTCAACCCGGTGAAGATCTCTTATTTAATTCAGCAGAAATTGGGGGAAGAAAAAGTAAGAAGCGTAGTTATAAAAAGCGTAGTTACAAGAAGCGTGCTTCTAAAAAACTTGGTTCTAAAAAACGTTCTTCTAAAAAGCGTAGTTGAAAAGGTAAAAATAGTTTGATTTTTATATGCGAAATTTCACATTATTTTAAATGTATGTAAAATTTTCATCACCTGTAATTTTTTGCAAAACGTGTCTTGTGTATGCGCGTGTTAGCGCATCCGCTTCATAATAATTATAAAAGCAGTCTTGTAATTTTAAATCGGGATAACTCGCATTTCCTTGTTGCAGCACATCGGTAAATTTAGAAAGTGTGCATTGGTATTCACATTCTGGTAAAATATTTCCAATAAATGTGCCTTTTATTCGTGGATTTGAAACCACGTGGGAACCGGCATATTCAATCAAGTATTGTTTTCCGACACAAAGGTCTCGAGCATCAATTTTTTTGAGTGGAATCATTTCACAATTGCATGAATTATCATTGCAAATTTAAAATATAAAAAATAAAATTCAATTTTAATAAACTAACTAAATAACTAAATAATAAAATAATATTTAGTTATTATAGCATTCAAACTTAAAAGACTATTTATTATACAAGATGACGGATAATGCCTTTATTCTTCAAAGTATTCAAGCGATAAATGAAAATATAACGAAAGCGAATAATTCTTGTGACTATGATTGCATGATGGCGAAACAACAAAGTGAAATAAAAAATGCATATTTGGATGCAGAGAGAAATTTGAAAACTGCACCCGAAAAGTTTGCTGAAGCGGAACACAATTATTTGTTGAATAGAGACGGTCCAAAAAAATACACTGAGTTATTGATAGAACGATATGGAAAAAATGCAGATAATGAAATTAAAAAACTTAATGATGAACACGATAGGATAATGGAAGAAGTTTCTTTAGGAAATGCAAAAATCGAGAATCAACAAGTTCAGATTGCCAATTCAACAAATTATAATGACATGTTGGTGTCGACGCAAAACCTTGTTCAAACTCAAATGGAGACTTCAAAAAAGAATAACGATGTTAGCAATCGAAAAATATATTATATGGAAGGGCAAATACAATCATTATCTTGGTGGTATTACTTGGTAAGAAACTTATACTGGGTATGCGTGTTTGTTTGGGTGCTCGTGTATGTATTATACTATCGCCAGTTCAATACTCGTTCCATAATTATATTTGTATTGATATTTGCGTATCCATTTTTCATGGTGTGGCTGTTTGTTCAGGTGCATTCGTTATATAAATACATATTGAGTTTTATTCCGAGAGATATTTATTTGAATTTTTAAATAACATAATTATTTGTGGTATTTGTGTTGTGTAATTGTTGTGGCGGTTGCATTGATTCTAAATAATTGTAAACCAGCGGTCTTTTGTTTTTTAAATTAGTGGTGGTGTAAGTTGACATTCTACTTTGAGGACCATTTAACAGTTCCCATTCATTCCATTTAACTTCATGTAATGGTTGTGATAAAATCAAAATGTCTCTGGATTTATCATCATTGTAACTCCAATTTGAATACTTATTTTCAGGACCTTTAATGTCAAGTATTTTGTGAAAAATTATTTTATTTTTGTGAAAATAAAATGCAAAATAATCTCCGATTTTAGATTTGTTGTATTGCCCATCAGACCACCTCCATATATTTTTGGAAATAAGTTCATTGTAGTAAATCACGGATATGTGGTTTTTTTTTGATACTGAAATTGGAGTAAATGTTATTTCAAATGGTGCGGTCATTTTATTATCATCTTTAGTTATTTTTAAATAATATCATAATATATATTATAACATACAACATATCATAATATATATGAAAAATACAGGTGAACGTTCTGCATTATCGAAACTTAAAAGTCAATGGCAAGTTGTGCCCGTATTTTTATCAGGAATTGTACTGATTATGCTATTGATAAATGACCTACAAATACCAACACCTCCTACAAATTCGGTTTTATATATTGAATATTTACTTTCTTTTGTAGCAAGTTTTATATTATTTTTTTGGTTGTTGTATCCAATCATAAAAGATGTGCAATATTTTCTTAATCCTGGAAAGAATGTCACCATTCACATAAAGGGATATTTATTTTATTTTATTTATACTCTTGTGTTACTATTATCAAGTCCGTTTGCGCTTTTGAGCATTCGGTTCTTTTTACAAGATGAAAAATATATAAAAATCATTTCAATGTTGACAATTGTGTCGACGTTGTTTAGTTTGTATTATACTTTCGGCGTTACAAATCATTGATATAATTTTACGGATTATAAATAATAATATTATTATTATATATAAAACCAAATGTATAAAAATAAAAAATCAAGAAAGTATCTTAATAAAAGAATGCGCATAAAAAATAAAACAAAAACAATGCAAAAAAGATTGAGAAAATTAAAGCGTGGTGGGAATCCAGAAGGAGATCGTCCACCTCCTCGTCCGGCACCTCCGCCCTTTGTTTTGAATCATGCGTTAGTAGCACAAGTTCAAGCAGAAATCGCAAGGTTGAATGCAGTACTTAATAATAATAATGTACAAGGTGCTTGGTTGTTTTTGGGAGTAATTATCCAGTATTTTACAACAGTTTTGGATAACTATATGCAAAGTTCTAATAATATTAGGGGTAATCAAATGGTTAATTTATTAAACCAAATGTTAGCACAATCACAGGGTGTAAATGCTGGAATTAATCTAAATGCTATGCGACTACTTTCACGACAAATCGGCGATAATGTTTTGTTGGCAAATGGTGACGATGAAATGTATAATTAAATATAATTTAAAGATAACGGAGATAATTACTGTGAATCATTTATTGCGTGCACACTCTATAATAAAGCGAACTTATGGCTGATTTACTTGGTCTGTCGATGCTGCACACTTCGCCCGGTCTCATTCCAATTGCCAATGCGACGGGGTCATATCTTGAAATATCCGGAAGCTGAGACTTTTCCATGACATTGTATTTCTTCATCATCTCGACAACTTCGTGGTCGCTTAGAATGGTGTGATTAGGAACGTACTGGTGGTTCAATATATTGAACTGCAAGCGGTCGAGCGACAGTAGTACGATAAAACGTCCCTGTAAAGACAATTGATTCAACACCTGATTCATGGTTTTGATTTCTTGTTTTGTGATAATAATCAGTGTGTCTTTTTCCGTGAGAACGGTGTCGTTGGCATTGGCAGATAATCCTGTTCCGCCAATCTCTCCGCCAACTCCTAAAACATACAAGTCTTCGATTAAATCATTAATGTGACTCACACTCAATGTTTTCTCTAAATGAAATTTGACATATGTTTTTTTATTTTCTGTTTCAACAACATCTTTATCTTTATTGCCCTTTTCGCCTTTATCACCCTTTGATTTTGACCCCTTTGATTTTTGTTCTCCTTTTATTTCAACCAACATGTCGAGTTGTTTGTGAGTGTACATGGCATTGACTTCATTCACGCCGAAATTTGCGTATCCTTCCACATCATACCCTCTTGTAGAGAGGAGCTCTAATAATGTTTTTCTTGCAGTATAAAGACGGGAAATAGTTTTGCTTGCATTTGATGCCATCGTTTACCAATGTGATATGTGTGGTCTCTAATTTAATATAAATATATATTATTGTAATTTTAATTCAATTTTTTATTTATTTATTTAATTGTAATGTTTTTTAAATAAATAATAGGTAAAATAAATAAAAACAATAGTAAAATAAAAAAGATTCAAATTATAAAAGGTGTAAATGTTGAATACATTATTGAATGTCAACATGAGTCAAAAAGTGCCGCCTGCAACACATTTTTGTGAACCCAATATCATCAAGCACTTGTCCCTCTGGTGTTTTTTTTATATTATGTTTTGTTAAATAAAGAACCTTGTCAATTGACACATCGTCGCCGCCAGGCTGTTCTTCAAGTTTCTTCTCTCGAACTTTGTTCAGGTAATACCTATACTTGTCGGCGATTACTTTTCCGCATGTTACGCATTTCACTGGGATTATCATGTCTGTGAGTTGTTGATATAAATATATATATATTTTTATATCAATTTTTATTTTAATCAAATGTTGTGGAAATAATATAAAACATAAAATAGTAATTTATTTTACACACTTGCTTCCTGTTCCTGCATTACCCTTGTAGTAGTAACAATCAATGTCTATTTTTTTACCGGCATCATCATAATTGAATGTAATGCCGCTCTTATCTCCCGCACGACATTTTCCGTCGGGGTTGTCGCTTGTAACTGCCCACCCGCAACAGTCTGTGTTTAAACACGATGATTTCTCAAAAGCGCCACATTCACTGTCGAGTTCAGTCATCGGGCTATTTTTTGATGCGTGCATTTTACAAAACTCGGATTTCAATTTAGTTTCGAGGTCAACGGGTAAAGGGGTTATTAAATCATTTTTTAAGCCCGCATTGTCGCCCGCATTGCCATCCTCATCCGCAGTGTCATTAACCATGCCTTCAATGACAACTGTCTTAGACTTGCCCATCGGTTGAGAACTCAAGTCAATTTTGTTCATGTCAATATAAACCAATATTCCAAACATAACAAGCATTATTCCAGAAATATATGCGAAATTATCATAAGTGAATGTGAATATAAAACCGATGAATGATAATAAATATGTAAATACGTTGTCATATCCAGGCTGTTCTTGAGAAGATGGTGCAGATGACGACGACGGTAAAACTGATTTTATGCTATCCATTTATTTGCACGGTTATATAATTATTTGACACTTATATATAATTATATAACATTATTAAACAACTAAACAATATAAAAATAATTATATTTAATTATTTTTTTGATTTTGATTTTTTTGACTTTGATGATTTTGATTTTTTTGACTTTGACTTTTTTGATTTTTTTGACTTTGACTTTTTTGACTTTGACCTCCTTCTTTTCATTCTTCTTGACTTTTTTAAAGTCGGAATTTTATAACTAACAAAACATATCGCAGTAAATACTGACCCGTGTTCTTTTGTGACATCTAAATTCTCATATTCAAAAATTTTACCCGGATGGATTTTATAACCATTGTCTGTAATATTATCCTTGTACAGTTTAAGATTTCCGCCCCCTTTCGCTTTTCCGTATCCTCTTCTCTCAATGATGCCAGTAATAGATTTGGCTAAAGAAGATTCTGCATCTTGTTTTGTTCCTGACCCTGCATATTCTACAGCAAACCCGCCTAAATATTTCCCTTTGGGGTCAATTACGGACGTGGTGATTACGGCGGCGCTTATTTTTGAACCTTTTTTTCCGTTTGATTGCGCTTTAATGCATTCAAGTACTTCGCCCCACTGAAGTCGTTTTAGTCCCTCTTCTTTCGATATTTGTTTTGAATCGGTCGGCATTACGCTCGTGTATTCAATTATATTTGCATTTTGTATTCCTGCTTCAAACAGCGCGGCATCATAAGAACCAGTTTCATATGGTAGTCCTTCTGACCCAGCATTTGATTCTCCTTTTCCTTTTGTTATAAAATATTCATATGGAACCCGGTTACCTAAAATTATCATAATGATGAATTTTTTGTATATATAATATACAAATATAATATTTATAATGTATGTTACATGTTGTCCGCCCATTCATGAAAGTTTGTTTCGCTACTAGGGGCGTGACTGGTTGCCCTAAGAATATACCCGCCTCCATTGCCCGTTGTTAAAACGCGCCTGAACTGTTGGCCGCCTGTTCCATGCATTTTTAAATGACACGATTCACAAACCGTCATCAAATTAGCAGGATGATTTTTATGAAAATGTTTAATAAAATTGGCTTCATCGGCTTCTTTTTGGTGCTGCAAATGATGCACTTCCTCGCCCAAGTTCTGTTTGCACAATTCACACATTCCTTTTATTTTATGCGCGTTAAAGTGACTCGGTTTGAAATTTAAATCTCCGGTTTGTTTTTTGTCGCGGTATTTTAGCCGAATGTCATTCGCCATTTTCAAGAAATCGTCGGGCAAGTGCAGCGACTTGCACACCTCCAGCCCATACATGCTGGGACCGGCTCCGTCGCGCAACTTTCGATCATATATCAGCACGTCGCGCGCCCTGTCATACGTTACTGCCATGTGTTTTGTAACAAGGCCGCCGCTGACACCGCCATCAAGTTGCATTTGCGCAATTTCTTCGTAGTCAACAATTTCGTGCATGTGAGTGGCAAAAACAAAACAACTTTTTAGCGCGTGCAGCTTTTGCAATCCGGCAACAAAAATACTGATTGCAGAGTCGATTTCTGTGCCTGAACACAACTCGTCTCCTAAAATCAAGCTGTTTGGGTCGGCGCATTTCAAAATAACCCGCAGTTCCGACATTTCCACCGCGAATGTAGACATGCCTTTGAACAAATTATCGTTTCCTAAAATTCGCGTCATGACATTCGTGTATGGAGAATACGTAAATGACGAACACGGCACATACAGTCCGGACTGAGCCATAATAATACAAATTCCTAGAGCGCGAATCAGGCTCGTTTTTCCTACGGCATTCGTTCCGTAAAGCAGCATGCCGCGCTCACCGAGTCCTAGCGAAATGTCGTTGCAAACATAGAGCTCGTCCTCGTTGATTTGCTCGATTAAACAATGGCGAATGTCGCGCGCGTCCACAAATGAGGCGCCTGTTGTTTCTTTTTCATTTTCTTTTTCGCAGGTGTTTTGTTTTATCGCAGGTTTGCAATACTTGTACGTGCAAGCAATGTGCGCCTGATTTTGCATCAAGTCAACATCGGTTACAAAAGAAATAACTGTCTGAAATGATTCTTGATGGTCCTTTAACCTGGATACAAATGCGCTAAAAACAGCCCCAATCTCATCGCGTATTTTACCCCTTGTCTGACTAATGGAGCTACACACGCTGTGTATTTTTTCATGAATAAATGTAACCGCGCTGTTTCCCGCCTTGACAAATTGTAACAACGATAAATCGAAATCGAATGTTTTCAAGGCGGCGCAATCAATTGACTTATAACTCAATGTGGAAATGCACTGTTTTGCCTTGACTCGTTTTGCAATTTGGTCGAGAAGAATTTTGCTGCGCCGGTCGGTCGTTTGAAGGCTTAATCCTAGTTTTTCAGTTTCGTGCCTTTTTACAAATTCTTTTTCTTTTCCTCCGGCGGCAACGGTAACCGTTTTCTCTCCGAGCGCAACGAGCTCGTTGCAGTGCGCGCGAATGGACTCAAAGATGGCAAATCCGTCTTCGTGCGAAATAAACATGGCGTCGAGCTCTTTGCTTACTCCCGGTTGAATAAAACAATCTTCATATTTTAAATCAAAATCGAGAGAATCGATAGTTTTACATTTTTCAATAATAAAGTGTGAATCAATTTCTTTTTTTATTATTGCGCAGAATTCTGTTATTCTCTCTGGACACGCATCCGCATTTACATATTTCAGAAGCGTTTGGTCGCATTTGACATGTTCATACATTTCATTTATAATTTGGAGACTTGTATAAAGAACGTGGAGAGATTTTGGATAAATCTTTCCTAAATAAATCTTACGATGCAGTTTTTCAACATCCTTTACATTTTCGAGAACCTCTCTCCATTTTAAATAATTTATCGTTTTTGATGATTTTGTCAACAAGATCACGTATTCTGTAATGTCGTATTCGCGCTGAATTGCAGCCACGTTGAAAGATGGGTGCAACAGCCGGTAATAAAATCGTCTTGCTCCCATCGGCGTTTTGCAATGATTTAATAAACGGTACACTGATGAGCATTTTCCGGGTTTGGAACCGGAGCCAACAGCATCAACTATATTCAACTGTTCAAGTGTGTGGTTTGCTAGAACCATCCGGTCTGTTTTATTTTCAAAATCAGGTTCTTTTATTTTGTGAGTTAAATGCGGATTGTGTTCATGCATGAAATGAAGAAGAAACGTGAATGATTGAATTGCTAATTCATACGCGGAATAAGATTGAAAAATAGAATTGCAAACATGAAACGAAAAGAACTTTCCCAACATTTCTTTGCGATAGGTTTGCTTTTGACAGTTTTTTGCTTGAACATAAAATGGGTGTGATTGTACAGATTGTGCTGATTGTGTGTCAACCAGGTGAATTGGATTGGCACAAGCGCGAATATTTGCGAAATTAATAATGTCTTGAATATCATTTGCAGAGAGATTGGAAATAATAACGACTTCATTGGGTTGAAAAGAAGAAATAAATCTTTCCAACTCATCATAAGTGGTTTGATTATGGCGCGCATTTATTTCAGATTCGCATTCGAAGCATGTTGTTCTTCCAGTGTAAATGTCGATATTTGACATGCCTATAATAATTTTTGAACCGACGGACCCAATGTTGACGCGCTCAATCCAAAAACAGCACGTGTTATTAGAGAGACACGCTGCAGAATCAGAATCATTCGAGAAAAATGTGCCCGGTGAATAAATACAATGCAAACTTCGCGTTGTATTTGAACCTTGACCGTCTTGCACGTAGACAATTATAGTGTAACCTAGCTCCTGCATCTTTTTTACATATCTCTCCAAACTATAATCTCTGAAATTGCAGGAAAATGGAAACCCGGCCATGCACCTGCCGTTTGTAATCGAACAGTTCAAGTCACAAGCGGAACAAAATTCCTTCATATTCGCATCTGTCATATTACCAGCCGAATCTGTTTTTGAATAACATTCGAAAAATGAACCCACCTGCATTAATAAAATCGTTTTTTTTCCATATTTGTGCGCGTATTCATTAGATAAACGGAAATACTCTTCTGTCAATGACATGATAATGTGACTTCTGTGATGGTACAAGCTATAATAATTATGTGTATGAATCTAAGCTGTTTTAATATATGTATTTTATTAATATTATTATTATTAAATAATAACATTAATAATATATACAAAATTATTATATGAATCCATCAAAAAGATTAGTTATTGTTCATTTTTTTCACATTATTTTTGTTGGAAGTTTATTTTTATATTTAGGAATTAAAAAAAATGGATGTCCTGCATGGGTGTATCCTGCACTTGTTTTTCTTGGGGCTGGAATAATTATTGCTCACGGTTCAAAATTATTTACGAATCCGTATTCCATTATATCGTGGTTTCACATTATAATTGTTGCGCCACTGGTAATATTTATCGGGTATAATAAGCCCGACAAGGATTCAATTTCTTATATTTTGATACTATTGGAAGGATTTATGGCAATTGGTTACCACTCTTATGCACTGTATAATCATTTTTAAACCTTTAGAACTAGAATTTCCTGGTTTCATTTGTTTCATTCATGTAGTTGTGCATGAATGTGTCACCACCCGTGTTGACAACATCTCCCGTCATGTTGGATTCTTCAAACATTGTTCGTAAAACATTCGACGGTGCTGTGGACCCAAGTTTTAAAAGGTTATTTTTTATTAGCGCATTTTTTACATCATGAATTGGAACATTTTTTAATTCACGTTGTGCGTTTTGAATAATTTTTCTGGTTTTATTATTTTTAATTAGAATACTTATTGTTTTGCCATGTTTTCCAAGTTTATATTTTTTAATTGTAGTTTTTCTTCGAACTTGTTTGAGTTTTCTTGGCTGTGGTTTTTTCATTTTTTTATGATTTGTTTTTTTTAGACCATTCTTATTATTACCATTGTTATTGTTACTGTTATTATTGTTAATGTTGAATGAATGTTTTTTTAATGTTTTATTATAATATTGTCTGTATGAAGGCTTAGTTCCACCTTTTAATGCTCCATACGGCACATCATTTGGTTTAAAATGAAAAGAGTCAGATTTTACATCGTCAATGTCATTATTATTTGTTTCATTTGTTTCATTTGTTTCATTATTGATGTAATTTTCATATTTCAAAGATGAACGAGGTGGAGGAGGTGGCGGAGGCGGAGGAGGTGGCGGAGGCGGAGGAGGTGGCGGAGGAGGTGGCGGAGGAGGTGGCGGAGGTGGAGGTGGTGGCGGCAGTTTTTGGGGAAATTGAGGTGGCGGCAAAGGTGGCGGCAAAGGTGGAAATAAAGGAGGAGGAGGAGGTGAAGATAAATTTAAATTCAAAGTAGATAAAGACTGTTGCAGCTCTTGCAGCTGTTGTTGCAGGGGCGATGCCACAAATGGTTCGTGTTGATTAACAGTGGATGCCGCCGCGTTCATTCCTGGAATATTTAATGAAATTGGAAGCGTTAAATCAGATGGAACATCGAGTGTAACATTTTGAAAATTATTTACACCAAATTGTTTATCTTCTGATTGTTGTTGTGGTTGTGAGTGATGTTTTCGTGTTGATGAAGACGGGTGTGTGTTTCTTTTAAATGTTTTTAAATAATTGAGAGAGGATTCAAAATCTTTTGAAAAAATATCAGTATATTTTTGTCTATTAAAAGGCTGTTTCTGTTGCTGTTGATGATTATTATTTCCATTATTATTATTATTATTATTATTATTATTATTATTATTATTATTACTAAAACGATTTTGAATTGAAACATGTTCAACATTAGATTCATTTGTTGTATTTTTTGTCTCTTCTCTCTTTTGTTTTAATAATTTAATTAAATTATTTTTTAGTTCGCTTGGTTTGATAAATCCCGGCAGCTTTCTGTTTTTTTTTATAGAACTATTTCTTTTTTGTGATGACAATGTCGGATTTAAATGTTCGCGATTAATTGTAATCACCTTTTTTTTTAATTCTGTCATTTTTTAATTTGATTCAAGTATTTTTTTTAATAATTGTCTGTTTGATATTATATAAATTATATAAAAAAACATTAATTTTGACACAACAAACAACAACTATACACACTAAATAAAAATGATGAAAAAACCATTTAATATATTATCGTAAAAGATTTAAATATAAATTGATTTATAAACTAGTCAAAAAGGAAACATTATAAAATGGCTTCTCTTGCTCCCGTTGCTTCTTCCGTTGCTTCCGCAGGTAATAATAAAAAGGGCGAACAAAAATATGATGATTATGACGACACTCATTCCGAATATTCGGAAGCGCCTTGGAAAATTATAAGTTCGTATTTTGAAGATCAACATTTGAAGCGTCTAGTGAGACATCAAATAGAGTCGTACAATGATTTCATAGGTGTTCAAATCGAGAGAACGATTGGAATGTTCAATCCGGTTATGATTTCATCAGAACAGGATTTTGATAAAAAAAATAGAAAATATAAATTGGAAATCGAAGTAAATTTTGATAAATTTCATCTTTATCGTGCTCAAATTCACGAAAATAACGGCGCCACGAAACTCATGTTTCCTCAAGAGGCGCGTTTAAGAAATTTTACATATGCATCTACAATGACAGTGGATGCAAATATAAAATACATTGTTCGTTCTGGAGAACTGCTTGAGAACGTGCAAACGTTTCACAAGGTGTTGCCAAATATTCATATTGGTAAAATGCCAATCATGTTGAAATCGTCGGTTTGCATTTTGAATCAATACGCTCACATCAATCATGTCGAGACGGGAGAGTGCTCGTATGATGCAGGCGGTTATTTTATTATCAACGGAAGCGAAAAGACAGTGCTTGGTCAAGAAAGAGCAGCTGAAAATAAAGTGTTTTGTTACAATGTTTCTAAAGGAAATACGAAATGGACGTGGCTAGCGGAAGTCAAATCTGTGCCCGATTTCAAATGCATTTCTCCAAAGCAAATTAATATGACGATTGCCAGCAAGAATAACGGATTTGGATTTCCGATTTACGTGCAGATACCGCGCGTAAAACAACCCATTCCGTTGTTTGTGTTGTTTCGCGCGCTGAATATATTGTCGGATAAGGACATTTGTGAAAAAGTTGTATTCGACATTGAAAACAGGGAAGGGAACAATGAAGCAATACTTACGGCGCTTCGTGCGTCCGTCATTGATGCCAACACGGTTCTCACTCACGAAGACGCAATGCGCCAAATTACCTCCATTGTCATGTTTACTCCTTTGAATATGGACAAGGAGACGGGAGCAAGAAAGAAGCGCGATTTTGCAGTTGAAATATTGAATTCCGACCTGTTTCCCCACTGCAAGACTCAGGCGCAGAAGATTTATTATTTGGGTTATATGGCCTCGCGAGTTATTAAATGCAGTTTGGGACTGACAAAACAAGACGATCGCGACTCGTACATGAATAAGCGGATTGATTTGACCGGAGTTCTTCTCAACAATTTGTTTCGGAATTATTTCAACAAGGTGGTAAAGGATATGTCAAAGCAGGTCATTCGCGAAATTAATACGGGTTCGTGGAGGTCGACCGAAGACTATTTAAGCATTATCAACAAGACGAATGCGTATAAAATAATCAAATCAACAACGATTGAAAATGGAATCAAGCGTGCTCTGTCCACCGGCGATTTTGGAATTAAAAATGTCAACACAAACAAGGTGGGCGTCGCTCAGGTTCTCAATCGGTTAACGTATGTGTCGAGTTTGAGCCACCTTCGTCGCATTAATACGCCGATTGACAAAAGTGGGAAATTAATTCCACCCCGCAAGCTTCACAATACTACATGGGGGTTTTTGTGCGTTGCGGAATCTCCAGAAGGTGCAAGCGTTGGTGTCGTGAAAAATATCAGCTACATGTCCCACATTACCATTCCGAGTCACGCCGATTCGCTTCACAAGCAGGTTGAACCGCATATTCAGTCTCTTGACACAATCGCAAATTGCGGAGAGCTCGTTGATGCAGTAAAGGTATTTGTGAATGGTGCGTGGGTTGGAATAAGCAGAAACCCGGTTGAACTTTACAATGCATTCAAGGATAAAAAGAGCAAGGGCATTATCAATATTTATACATCGGTTGTATTTGACATTCGAAACAAGGAAATTCGAATTTGCAATGACTCGGGGCGAATTATGCGCCCGGTT
>Ga0265595_1001326_pt1 | contig 19304 bp, 12 predicted proteins | sample saktaG_15_FD_190148 | JGI IMG/M metagenome (GOLD analysis project Ga0265595, IMG submission 190148) | Saline water microbial communities from Sakinaw Lake, British Columbia, Canada - sak_2013_06_06_50m | ecosystem: Environmental > Aquatic > Non-marine Saline and Alkaline > Saline ... | reverse complement strand
ATTATAAAAATATCTCCCATCAGATTCTTCGAAATCCCACATCGTGAAATTCGAATAGGGAACAAATCTATGCCAGATACACAGATAAACCTCTAACTGAAAATTCTTGACCAAGATGACTGAAAATCTTCTTGAACATCATAATGCCTTGTTTTATCCTTATATCGGAAAGTTAGATGGGTCCAGTTTTTCTTGACATTTCAGAAGTTTATTTGTTAAATACCATTGCTTGTGGCAAAAAAGTAGAGATTGTTGGAACAGTGTTTGATGAATTTGTTTTTAATGAAACCTGAGCAGGGATAAACATGAAAAATCATGATGATAAACCTCGTTTCTCATTCATTGAGGCGGGGTTTTTTATTTTAATATCTAAGGGAAACTAAAGGCTGAAAGTGATGAATCAATATGGGACAGTAGAATTAATCAAAAAGGGTGAATCCGTAACTGTCGAGTTTAAAGAAAATTTTGATAGCAAGACAATCGAGAGTTCCGTGGCTTTCGCCAACACACGGGGCGGGCTTATTTTCATCGGTGTTTCTGATCAGGGTGAAATAAAAGGCGTTCAAATTGGCAAAGAAACACTGAAGAATTGGGCAAACCAGATTTCTCAGGGAACCGAACCTCGTATCATTCCCGAGATTGAATTTTTAGAAACAGATGGCAAGAGTATCGTTATTATTCAAATCAAAGAATTTCCCATCAAGCCTGTATCAACAAAAGGGAGATGTTACCGGAGGGTGGAAAACAGTAATCGTCTAATGACCCCTCAGGATATCGCTGAAATGCATTTACATTCTACCGGTACAAGCTGGGATAAAACACCTGCGCCGGATGCCACAATGGCCGACATAGACCCTGAAAAAATCAAAAGATACATCAGGAGATCAAAGGATGCGGGAAGAAGAGATGTTGGAGATGATGAAAAACCTTCAGAAATCCTTAAAAAACTGGACCTCATCAAGGCAGGGAAACTGACTTGGGCGGCACTTTTCCTCTTCCGGAAAGACTCAAAATATCTTCGATCCCAGGGGTTGATTCACTGCGGCAGGTTTAAAGAAGAAATCATTGTCATCGATGATCGAATGATTGAAGGCACAATTGTTGAGCAGATAGACGAGGCGATGGATTTCATACGCAAAAATATCAATGTTAAATTTGTTATTACCGGACGACCACGGCGAGAAGAGGTATGGGATTACCCTCTTGAAGCGTTACGGGAAGCTCTCATAAATGCCGTGTGTCATCGGGACTATACAATGCCGTCAAATACAGAAATAAGAATATATGATGACCGGTTATCCATCTGGAACCCCGGCGGGCTGCCCCTGGGTATCACTATGGAAGAGCTTTTAAAACCTCATGGTTCTGTTCTTAGAAACAAAGGTATAGGCGCCGTTTTATATGACATGGGGTTGATAGAACAATGGGGAAGCGGAATCAGCAAAATGCAGAATCTGTGCACAAACGCGGGAATTCCCAAACCGGATTTCAAGGAATCTCAGCAAGGCTTTCAGGTAGAGTTCAGGAAAGATATCTACACGGAGGAATATTTACGCAGCCTTGGGTTAAATGAAAGACAGATTAAGGCAGTGGCTTTCCTCAAAGAAAAAGGGGAAATTTCGAATAAAGACTATCGGAAATTGTTTGGCCTTTCCGATGAAGGTGCCAGGAAAGACCTGAATAGGCTCGTCGAAAAGAATATACTGTATTCAAAGGGAAAAGGAAGAAGTGCTCATTACATTCTGAAGCGAGTTGGCGATTAGTTGGCGATTCTGGTGATTAATTGGCGATTGGGGGTAAAGTGGCGGACACCAAATTCCGCACTCAACTATTATGGTGAAAGACTGGGAATATCAGTTAACACTTGAAAACGGTAATGATACATTTAACGGCAGTGTCAGAGTTATGCCTGCCGGCAAGTTTTTGTGAGTACTCCCATAATAAAACAAAACTCAAATTCAAAATTGTATTTATATCCTTGTGCCTTTTGCCTTGAACCTTGTTCCTCTCTCCTTGAACCTTGAACCTTGAACCTTATACCTTGCACCTGTCCGTACCTGTATAGTGGCATTGCGAGAACATGAATTACATTAATAAATTGAGACCTTTGCATATTATGCAAAGGTCTCAATTTACAGATAAAGAAAAATGATGCTTTAACTTCATGACACAATTTCCGATATATTGAATAACTTGATCTACGCAATACTGCATAGGAGAAACATAAGATCAAAAATCCTTGCAATTTGAGTTCTCGAGTTCTATAAATTGAGGCGAACATTGCGAGGGAGTCACCTTCAAACAATTTACATCACAAAATTCCAAGAGGGATTCGTAATACATATGAATCAACAAAAAAGAACGAGCGCACACTAATCTTTCGACTATAGAAATATATGAACGATTAGGCCAACCGACAGGAAAGGCAAGCGAGAGACGTAGTGGTGTTGATGGAAACACAAAACTCAAAATTCGAACGTTTCGGATTCAGCTTCACAAAAGGAGGAGTCCATACGGCTCGCACGATAATGTTGCAGGAATTACGCTTCCTGTTATCTTATGTAAATAATCCCGAAGCTGATAAAGATGACTATATACGAGCGATAGAAGAGGATAATTGTCTTGGGAAACGGTCCGGTAAAACCAGACAACTCACAAAAAGACATCTCAGTGACCTTTATTCACTCGATCCAACAAATACATTATTCCGCTCGCTCCTTTATTTCTGGCATAGGGATGTTAATGGTCAACCTCTCCTCGCACTCCTTTGTGCATATGCCAGAGATAGCATCCTCCGTATGAGTGTCCCCTTCATTCTGAATTTTACTGAAGGGACTCTTGTAAAACGGGAAGATTTAGAAGAATTTATTGATAACAAAGTGCCTGGACGTTTCAGTGAAGCAACCTTGAAATCGACGGCACAGAATATTAATTCAACATGGACAAAAACTGGTCATCTCGTAGGACGTAAAAAAAAGATACGTTCCAGAGCAAAGGCCACAGCTGGTTCAGCATCTTACGCATTACTCCTTGGGTATCTGAGAGGAATACGAGGAGAAGCCCTGTTTAAAAGTGAATATACGAAGATTCTCGACTGCTCCACAGAACATGTAATCGAACTGGCAGAAGAAGCCTCTCGACGGGGATGGATTGTCTTCAAACGCGTGGGCAATGTAATGGAGGTCTTATTCCCTAATTTGTTAACAATACAGGAGATGGAGTGGATACGTGAGTAAAATTAAGAGACTCCTTCGATCATACGGCAGATTTATTGAGATTCCATGGCGAAAAGACGCTGCGGCAGCACAGCGTGTCATTTTCTGTGTATACAATGAAAATGACGAACTCCGCATGAGGGCAAAGATTGACGAATTTGAAATCGCGACAAGACGCGCTGGGCATGATTGGGTTGTCTTCGACCTCACGAATACATTCGCCGATTGGCTTATCGGTCAGCGGTATGCAAAGAGCTATTTCCAGAAGCCACACCTTCTGCCTGCGCTATTGCCGAAATATCTTGTGTTTATCACACAGAAATTCGAGAAATTTCTGGACGAAAAAGCGGTGGGAGAAAACTTTGTGGTCGCCTTGACAGGTGTGGGATCGATTTTCGGTTTCCTTAAAGTGAAAGAAATAGTTGACAAGCTTGCTCCGCTTGTCTCTGGTCGGTCCCTTATTTTTTTCCCAGGGACTTACGAGAATAACAACTATAGATTATTGGATGGGTATGACGGGTGGAATTACCTTGCAGTGTCCATAACTGCGAACAAGGAGTATTAATCGAGGAGTTCAACATGCTGAACAGAGCGATTTACCAGAGAGATCCATCTACCAAAAAACTGGTTAATGAAGGCGTAGCTAATGTTAATGATGATATGTCACAAGAAGCCCTGGCCGTCCTTCGTTATGAACTGGAAACTTTTGTGTGCGATGGACAATATGAAAAGGGCACTGAACATGTCCTGGAAACGTACCTCAAAAATATCAATCAAGCACAGCAACCTGCTGTATGGGTAAGTGGTTTTTACGGATCTGGCAAGTCACATCTGGTGAAAATGCTTCGTGCGCTTTGGTTAGATACGGTCTTTGAAGACGGGGCTACCGCCCGAGGTATCGCAAATCTGCCACAGAATATTCGGGATATGTTCAAGGAACTCAGCACACAAGGCAAAAGGCAAGGAGGGTTGCATGCGGCGTCGGGTACGCTTGGAGCGAGCGCCAGCGGAAGTGTACGCCTTGCATTACTGAGCATCATCTTCAAATCAGTAGGATTGCCGGAGCAATACCCTGTGGCCCGTTTTGTTATGTGGCTGAAAAGTGAGGGGATATACGATGACGTACGGTTCTTTGTTGAGGAGAAGGGATATATCTGGCAGGAAGAGTTGGACAATTTTTATGTAGCCGAAGGGTTGCATGAAGCCCTTATCCATACAAAGCCTAATTTATTTTCATCGACCGCTACATGTGTCGAAACGCTCAATAATCTTTATCCCTATGTGCATGATGTGAGTAACGACGAAATGATCAGGGCGTTCCGCCAGGCACTTTCAGACAACGGCAAGTTACCCCTCACACTCATTGTGCTTGACGAAGTACAGCAATACATCGGCGAAGACACCCAAAAGTCTTTGAACGTGCAAGAAGCCGTCGAGACCTGTTGTAAAAATATTGGAAGTAAGCTCTTGTTTATCGGTACTGGGCAGACAGCAATAACCGGCACATCTAATCTCAAAAAACTCGAAGGCCGTTTTACCATTCGCGTTGAGCTTTCTGATGCTGATGTCGATGCGGTTATACGTAAGGTTATCCTTGCCAAGAAGGCCGATACCATCGGCACCATAGAAAAATTTATGCAGACTAATATCGGCGAGATCTCACGACACTTAGCCGATTCAACAATTGGTCACCGGCAGGATGATATCAAACATTTCGCGCAGGATTACCCGATACTTCCCGTGCGACGCCGCTTTTGTGAGCATGCCCTTCGTGGTCTTGATCCGACAGGTACTGACAGTCAGCTGAGAAACCAGCTCAGCATGATACACAAGGCTATTCAGACAAATCTTGACCAGCCGTTGGGACATATCATCCCGGGAGATTATCTTTATTTCGATGCTGCCGATAAGCTGTTACAGTCCCGCATGCTGCCCCGCAAGATACATGAGAAGACTATGACCTGGATCAAAGATGGGGAAAATGAGAGACTCATGGCACGTGCTTGTGGATTGGTTTTTTTAATCAATAAGCTTGCCGGTGATGATAACGAAATCGGGATCAAAGCTACTGTCAGTACAATTGCCGATCTTATGGTGGATGATCTCTCTGAGGGAAGCAGCACGCTACGCAATAAACTGCCGGCGATTTTGGACAACTGTGAAGTACTTATGAAAGTCGGCGATGAGTATCGTATTCAGACAGAAGAAAGCACCGCCTGGAATGACGAATTCCTAAGCCAACGTTCCAGTCTGGCTAACGAGGCGCACCGCATTGAGGCAGAACGGGATGATCGTATCCGCACGAAGTTTGGCGAACTGGTGCGCAAGCTCTCGTTGACCCAGGGTAGCTCGAAAGTTACCCGCGATATTTTCCCGGTATTTGATGGCCAACTCCCGGACGATGCAGGCCAGCGGATCTACGTCTGGGTGCGTGACGGCTGGGCTATAGATGAAAATTCGGTACGTGTGGATGCTCTCCAGGCAGGGAATCAGGCGCCGACAGTTTTTGTTTTTGTTCCGAAACGATCGGCTGATGATCTGAGACATAATATAATTGATTACAAGGCTTCCAGTGGAACACTGGAGAAGCGCGGCGTACCGAGCACACCGGAAGGTATGGAAGCACGTGCTGCCATGGGAACAACCAGGCAGGCGGCTGAAGGCAAAATCAACGAATTGCTCGACGATGCTTTCTCAGGTGCTAGGATATTCCAGGGCGGCGGTAACGAAATCCTCGGGAATAACTTGCAGGAGATGGTTCTGGAAGCATCAGAAAATGCTCTTCAGAGATTGTATCCACAGTTCCATGTTGCCGACCATCCAGGATGGGAAAAGGTCTACTCTCGAGCAAAACAGGGCTCGCCGGATGGACTCAAGGCCGTGGGATATGAAGGAGAACCGCTCAATAACCCGGTATGCAAAATTATTCTCGGATTTATCGGGGGTGGTAAAAAAGGCGCTGACATTCGCAGTCATTTCGAGGGATCGGGTTTCGGCTGGTCGAGAGATGCAGTAGATGGAGGTTCCCAAGTCCTGCTCGTGTCGGGATTGGTCCGTGCCCAAGACGAACGTGGCCAAGCCATCGTTGCAACGGAACTGGAACGGAAAGCCATAGGCAAGACATTTTTCAAAATTGAGTCTACGACCGTTACAACCCCACAGCGGTTACAGATAAGAAAGCTATTTCAAAAGGTAGGGTTGCGATCTGGCAAGCCGGAAGAAGATGTTATTACTGCGCCGCAATTTATTCAAAAGATGCAGGATCTGGCCGACCGTGCCGGTGGTGATGCACCCAAACCGACCCGGCCGGACACCTCATCAATAGAAGAAATTCGCCTTACAGCCGGTAACGAGCAGCTTTTTGCCCTATACAATCAACGGGAAGAATTAGGCAAGGCCATCGACGAGTGGACCAACATTGCCTCGCGAATCGTAAAACGATGGCCATCCTGGTTAAATCTGCTGGAGCTGCTGCGCCACACCGGTGATATGAAAGCAGTTCAGGAAGCTCGTCAGCAGACGCAGGCCATCGAACATCAGAGCCTCTTACTGACAGAACCTGACCCGGTTTTGCCGTTATTGAAATCGTTAGAAGATGCGCTGCGCAAGACTCTGAACGAAATGGAATCGATTTATAAAAATCAGCATGAGCATGGCATGGAGCGATTAGGTGGAGACGGCAATTGGAAACAACTTGAGCCGGAACAACGACATAAGTTGTTATCCGAACAAAAATTAACCGAAGCCGATCGTCCCAAGATTGAGGTTCAGACAATCGAAGACATTGTTCGCTCACTACAGCGAATGCCGTTACCAATGTTCTCCGACAGACTGGCCGCCATGAATAGCCGGTTTAACATCGTGTTAGAGCGGGCGACAGAGCTAATGGAACCGGAAATCCAATTTATTCAAGTACCGCGTCGCACACTCAAAACCGAAGAAGAGATCGACGCTTGGGCCGAAGATGTGAAACAACAACTCAAGGCCGCCCTGGAACAAGGGCCGATAATTATTCGATAAACATCTTCAGGGAAATATTGCATGCAGCCGCTGGAAAAAACATTAAGAAACCGACTCGAGCGCACCATCAAAGATGCCCGTGATATCGCCGAGGCCGCCGCCCGTGCTGCCTTGGAGCAACTGGGCGTGGGGAAAGCCACACCATTTGTTCACCTGACCGAAAGCGAACGCGAACTGCGCCGCAGATTGCGGGCACATGGTCGCCAGCTTGGCAATGGACGCAATGAAAAAGGGGAACAGGAGATAGATCGTCTTACCGAAACGGTTGCCTACGAACACTGGCATCGCATGTTATTTGCCCGTTTCCTGGCCGAGAACAACCTGCTCATGTACCCGGACCCGGATGATCCGGTGGCCGTGACCCTAGAAGAGTGCGAAGACCTTGCTGATGATGAAGGAGCCAAAAACGGCTGGGAACTTGCCGCCCGTTTCGCCGCCCGCATGCTGCCGCAGATCTTCCGACCCGATTCCCCTGTCTTTCAATTGACGTTGCCGCCGGAGCATCAACAAAAGCTCGAACGACTGGTGGCCGAGCTGCCGCGTGAAGTCTTTACCGCCTCCGACTCGTTGGGCTGGGTCTACCAGTTCTGGCAGGCCAAGCAGAAAGACGAGGTCAACGCCTCCGAGGTGAAGATCGGAGCCCGGGAACTCCCCGCCGTTACCCAGATCTTCACCGAACCCTATATGGTCAGCTTCCTGCTTGACAACTCACTGGGAGCCTGGTGGGCTGCCCGTCGCTTGAACGAGACCGATCTAAAAAACGCCTCCAGCGAAGAAGATCTGCGCACGAAAGCCGCTATCCCCGGTGTATCATTGGAATACCTGCGTTTCATACAAGTTCCCTCTCACCGGGCGGGAGAGGGCCAGGGTGAGGGGGAGATGATCTGGACCCCCGCCGCAGGCACATTCGATGGCTGGCCGGAACATCTCAGCAAACTCAAGACCCTCGACCCCTGCTGTGGCTCCGGGCATTTCCTGGTCGCCGCCTTCCTGATGTTAGTACCCATGCGCATGGAATTGGAAAGGTTGACCGCCCGCGAGGCGGTGGAACGGGTGTTAGCTGAAAATATCCACGGCCTGGAGATTGATCAGCGCTGTGTTGAGCTGGCCGCCTTTGCTTTGGCATTCACCGCTTGGAAATATCCCGATGCGGGCGGTTACCGACCGTTGCCGGAATTGAATGTGGCCTGCTCGGGGCTATCGGTCAGTGTGGCCAAGGAAGAGTGGAAACAATTGGCTTTGGGCAAACACAACCTGCGCATCGCTATGGACTGGATGTATGACGTGTTCAAGGACTCGCCGGTGTTGGGCAGCCTGTTAGATCCGTCAAAAACCGATGCGGCGAAGATCGTGCAGTGGCAGGAGCTTTCAAAAACACTGGGGCAGGCCCTTTCCCAAGAGCTGACCGACGAACAGCACGAAGCGAATGTGGTTGCCCAGGGACTGGCGAAAGCCGCAACGCTTCTGGCCAGAAGATACCACTGGGTCATTACCAATGTTCCCTATCTGGCGCGGGGCAAACAGAGTGAGGCCCTCCGCGACTTTTGTGAAAAGCACTACCCGACAGGCAAAAACGATCTGGCCACCGTGTTTCTCGACCGCTGTCTGGAGCTATGCGTGGAAGGCGGCACCTCCAGCATTGTTCTACCCCAAAATTGGCTGTTTCTGACCACCTATAAGAAATTCCGAGAAAAACTGCTAAAGAACCACACCTGGCACCTGATTGCGCGGTTGGGGCCGGGTGCGTTTGAAACCATCAGCGGTGAGGTGGTCAAGGCGATTCTTATCACCCTGAACCGGGGCAATGCGGCAGGCGACAGAGACGGGCTCTTTGCCCACGAAACCTCCCCCAACGTGATTCGCGGTCTGGATGTCTCCGAACCCCGCACCGCTGCCGAAAAAGCCGCCGGGTTGCTGAGCGCCAAAATCAAAAGCGTGGAGCAGGCGAAACAGTTGGAGAATCCGGATGCGCGGGTGTTGACGGATTCCGACTCTATGAATGTATCCAACGTCTTGTCGGATTTCGTAACACTACATGAAGGTATGTCCCGTGGCGATACTGGACGTTATGACAGATGTTTTTGGGAGGTCAATAGAAAAAATGATGAATTTTCATTTTTTCTCAACTCTCCAGGATCAAATGGCCCCTTCACTGGCCGAGAGCTGATTATTTATTGGAAGAATGGTAAAGGCTCATTAGCAAGTAGTGAAGGTGCTCGCATCACTGGTTACAAAGCATGGGGCAAGGACGGCGTCTTCGTTGCAAGGACAGGTAATTTAAAAGCCACATTAAGCTCTGGGACTATGCACGCTCAAAATGGGGCTGTTTTGCTCCCTGCGAACAAGGATTATTTGCTTCCGCTCTGGTGTTTCTGCGAAAGTATAAATTTCGTAGAAGCCGTTAGAGCTTTTGACCAGAAAATCATTATTGCGAGTGGCGCATTACTCGCTGTCCCCTTCGAACTCGACCACTGGACCAAAATTGCCGAAGAAAAATACCCCAATGGACTGCCTAAACCCTATTCCGACGATCCAACCCAGTGGATTTTCCACGGTCACCCGGCTCAAAGCGACGAACCCTTGCGGGTCGCCGTTGCCCGGCTGCTCGGCTATCGCTGGCCTGCGGAGCTGGATTCCGCCATGGAGCTTTCCGATGAAACCTGCGCCTTGGTGAAGAAGTCGGGGGCGCTGCTGCCACTGGCCGATGGCGACGGCATCGTCTGTATCCCGCCGGTGCGCGGCGAGGCTTCCGCCAGCGACCGTCTGTTCAAACTGCTGGTGGCCGCTTATGGCGATGCCTGGACCAACGACACTATGAGCCAACTCCTCAAACAGGCTGACCACGCGGGCAAGACCTTGGAAACCTGGCTGCGGGAGAAGTTTTTTACACAGCACTGCAAGCTGTTCCATCACCGTCCGTTCATCTGGCACATCTGGGACGGCCTTCATGACGGCTTCGCGGCTTTGGTCAACTATCACAAACTCGACCACAAACTGCTGGAAACCCTGATCTACAATTATCTGGGCGACTGGATCAGCCGCCAGAAGCAGGACATCACGGGTGGCGTGGATGGCGCTCAGGAAAAACTTGCTGCCGCCGAAGCCCTCAAGAAGAAACTGGAGCTGATCCTAGAAGGCGAAGCCCCCTACGACATCTTCGTGCGCTGGAAGCCTATCGAGAAGCAACCCATTGGCTGGGACCCAGACCTCAACGACGGCGTGCGTCTCAATATCCGCCCGTTTATCTCGGTGCCCGATGTCGGCAAGAAAGGCGCAGGCGTGCTGCGCGACAAACCGAATATCAAATGGAACAAAGACCGCGGCAAGGATGTAGAGTCCGCGCCTTGGTATCACCTGTTTAACGGTGACCGGGTCAATGACCACCATTTGAGCTTGGCCGACAAACGCGCCGCACGATATGCCAAAGGAAAGGAGATAAAATGAGCAAGAAAATAAGCGGTTCCGAGTACCCACTCTCCAAGATATTTAGTTCAGAATTTGACTATGTCATACCCTCTTATCAGCGTCCCTATGCATGGACTGATGACGAAGCCTCAGAATTATTTGATGACTTGTATGATTTTTATCAACGGGAGAAAGAAGAAACTTACTTTCTCGGTAGCATTGTACTCATCAAAGAGGAGGGATTGCCTCGCTCGGAGGTTATCGACGGACAGCAACGGTTAGCCACATTAACAATCCTTATAGCTGCAATTGCCTCGCAGCTTTTTGGTGACCAGAAGTCTCAGTTTTTGAAATACATTTTAGAACCAGGTAACGAATTTGAAGGTTTGGATCCCAAGCCTCGACTTACACTGCGCGAAAGAGACAGAGAATTCTTCGCAAAATATGTGCAGGGATTAGACTTTGATTGTCTCTTGAAGCTTGATCCGATCTCTGTAGAGAACGAAGCTCAGCGCAACATTCGGGCAAATTCAAAATGGATATTAGAACGTTTGCAAAGTGTTTTTGAAAAGAAGGAAGAAAAGCTGCGTGAGTTCGCTGCGTTCCTTGTTCGACGGTGTTATCTGGTAGCGGTTTCCACTCCGAGCCAGAAATCGGCCTTCCGTGTATTCTCGATATTGAATAATCGAGGCCTAGATCTCCTGCCCACTGATATTGTGAAGGCCGATGTTATTGGTGCAATCCCTTCAGCCCTGCAAGATGAATATACGGACCGCTGGGAAGATATGGAAGTACAAGCGGGAAGAAACGGCTTTAATGATCTCTTTGGGCATATCAGGATGATTTACGCCAAATTTAAGGCAAAGCGCGCTATACTCGAGGAATTTCGTGAGCATGTGGTAACCACCAGCAACTCATCTGAAGAACTTATTGAGAGAGTTTTGGAACCCCACACTGAAGCGTATCTGATCGCAAAAAATCAGCATTATGTTTCCACTAAAAGCGCCGATAAAATCAATAGCCTGCTCAAATGGTTAAACCGAATTGATAATTCTGATTGGTTACCACCGGCAATTCTTTTCCTTTCCCAGAAAAACGGCGATGCCGATTATGTGTTTTGGTTCTTCCGCAAGCTGGAACGTCTTGCCGCATATCTTCATGTCTGTGCGAAGAATGTCAATCAGCGTATTGAACGCTATGCATCAGTTCTATCAGCATTGGAAAAGGAACACTCCATTAATAATCCTGTTCAAGCTGTTGAATTGACCGATATCGAAAAAGAAGAAATGAGAGCGGGACTTAATGGTAGAATCTACGAATTAACCGCTCGCCGTCGTAACTATCTGATCCTTAGATTAGATTCTTTTCTTTCCGACGGTGCGGCAACCTACGATCCATCAATACTAACTATTGAACATGTTCTTCCACAGACAATAAATGATGGAAGTGATTGGTTGCAATCCTGGCCCGATGAGGATGTGCGAGATTATTGGATCCATCGTATCGCAAATCTGGTTCCTCTGACACAAAAAAGAAATTCAAAAGCACAGAACTTCGACTTCCAAACCAAAAAGAAGGCCTATTTTGCTGGAAAAAAAGGAATATCATCTTATATCCTGACTACTCAGGTTTTGAGCACTGAAGAATGGACACCACAGGTTGTTGAAAAGCGCCAGAAGGAACTCCTTCAAGTTTTAACCGAAAAATGGGAGTTAGGCCCATTATGAGAATTGTAGAAAAGCTGATCCAATTCGTCCGCGATGCCGCTGTTTTCAATCCGGAAGTCCAAGTAGCACCGGCTTGCATTCTTTGGCCGGATCGAGATCGCCAATGGGAAGCAGTTATCCCCCGATTACAGAATGAATTGCCGGAACTTCTGGTACTCGGAGATTACAAGCCCGAAAAACGCACCGGTCCTGCCATCTGGTTGCGATGCGTGATCGCAGGAAAAGTTGACGATGTCGATTTGCCTGCCAATAAACCGCCTATTTTTTACCTTCCCGGAGTGAGCCGTCAGGACCTGCGGGCCGTGGAGAGTTGCCCGGACCATTTAAAACCTTTAGCGGAACTTCAATATCGCGGCGTGATCTGGTCGCAGCTCAACGCCAAGGACTGGACCATCCTCGCTTTCCTCAAATCGGACCAGGGCGGCCTGGGGCTGGATGTCGCCCAGGACAACGACGCAAAGAACGCCATGCAACTGGCGCTTTACCGCCTACTGGATGAAGAGATGGAACTGCTCAAGGGCAAGCGGTTGGACAAGGATTACTTCAACACTCTGCTGACTGGTGGCGACCCGGTACGCGACCTGCTGCAATGGATCGACCAGGGCAACACTTTCCAGAGCAGCCGGGGTGAAAACGAATGGAAGGCTTTTGTTGAGGTCTGCAAATCCCAACTGGCCTTCAACCCACAGAACGAGGGCGTGCTGGCCGGCGCGGCAAAACTAGCTGCCCACGAAGGCCCGTGGCAAGCCGTGTGGGAGCGATTCTGCGAAGCCCCGAAGCGTTATCCTAATATTCCTCTGCAGATCAGGAAATGCACCATGCCGCCACCAGAGCTTTTCTCCAATGCTGAAACGCATGGTGGCTGGCCTCAGTGGAATGATGAACAGGAAAAGATATTGTGTCATGAGCTCAATTCCCTGCAAAATATGCCATCTCATGAAGCTCGAAAACGAATTATGGCGTTGAGCACAAAACACAGCGACAGGCAAAAACTGGTGTGGGCTGATATTGGCGAGTCGCCGTTAGCCTGTGCTTTGGAACACCTTGCCATGATTGCGGAAACGACGATGAACTCTCTTGCTGTCGGCACTGCCGAGGAGGTAGCAGCCTGTTATGCTACTTACGGTTGGCTTGCAGATGATGCAGTCCTACGGGCCTTGGCCTGCGTAAATAAAAAGGAAGAATGTGACGCAATCGCAACAGCTATTCGATCTGTTTATATGCCGTGGGTCGAAGAATCGGCCCGTCATCTGCAAAAGATAGTATCTCACTCCGAGTACCCTGGGGGTACAATTTCAAATCATAAGCCCTGGCAGAAATCAGACGGCGAGTGTGTTTTCTTTATAGACGGCCTTCGCTTTGACGTTGCCCGTCGCTTAACCGAACTGCTTTCACAACATGGTTACACGATTGAAGAAAAAACATCATGGGTCGCATTACCAAGCATAACCGCCACCGGAAAGCCCGCTGCCACACCGGTGCGGGAAAAGATTTACGGCGAGCACGTAGGTATAGACTTTGAACCATCCATTGCCGAAACCGGCCAATCCCTCAAAGGTGGTTATCGCCTCAAAAAGCTGCTTTCCGAAACTGGATGGACTGTACTGGAAAAATCATCAGACGGTGATGGAAGTAACAACGCCTGGTGTGAGTTTGGTAATATCGATCATGAAGGTCATGATCGAGGCTGGAAGCTGGCCAAATACCTGGACGGCATGTTGAAGGAAATATCAGAAAGGGTTGAACGACTTTTCGCTGCAGGCTGGAAATCCATTAGAATTGTTACTGACCATGGCTGGCTTCTTCTGCCCGGCTGCCTTCCGAAAATCGATTTGCCAAGTTCATTAACGGATAACAAGTGGGGCCGCTGCGCGGTAATAAAGCCGGGCGCTATCACTAATGAGAGACTCTATCCCTGGTATTGGAATCCAGACCAGAGTTTTGCACTTGCTGATGGTATAAGTTGCTATCGTGCCGGTGAAGAATATGCTCATGGCGGCCTGAGTTTGCAAGAGTGCTTTACACTGGAATTAAAGGTATCATCCGGTACGGCAGGGCAGTTTTTTGCTTCTCTCGAAGTTACTGATGTCGCGTGGAAAGGCTTACGCTGTACCGTGACCGTTGATGGAGAGTTTTCAGGTTTATCAATTGATGTCCGCACACAGCCAGGGAATCCATCATCAAGCACTGTGGTCAGCGTGAAACCGCTTAAAGATAACGGAACAGTGTCTGTTGTTGTGGAGAATGAAGAACTCGAAGGGAAAGATGCAACCATTGTGTTGCTTGATCCCGATGGGGGGCTTGTTGCTCAGATTCAGACGATTATCGGTGGAGGTAGTAAATGATCGAACTTGATCACATAGATAGAATAGCGGCCGGCTCGTTGGATGGATATCTGGTTCGGAAAGATCTCGTCAGAACGTTCAGCCGCCAATTCCCGGTACCGACATATGTTGTGGAATTCTTATTGGGTCGATACTGTGCGAGCATTGATCCGGAAGAAATTGAGGAAGGTCTGGAGATTGTGCAACGCCAGCTGAAGTCACGCACTGTTAAGGCGGGAGAAGAAGAACTTTTCAAAGCCCGAGCCAGGGAAAATGGTGAAGTGAAGATAATCGACCTCATTACTGCGCGCCTTGACGCTAAAACTGACTCATATATTGCGACACTTCCGAGTCTCAGACTGCAAGACGCCCGAATAAGTCCCGAAATGGTCAACCAACATGAAAGGATGCTAACGGGAGGATTCTATGCTGAAATAACCCTGACATACGACGCCGTTGCCCAGGAAACAAAAGGACGTCCGTTTGGACTTGAAAGCCTTCGCGAAATTCAGCTTTCACGACGCGATGTATTGGATATGCTCGCGGAGGCTCGAAATAATTTTTCAACCGAGGAATGGAAAGCATTTTTGCTTCGAAGTATAGGCATCGAGTCATCAGGGCTTTCCGAACGACAGAGGAACTCATTCCTGTTGAGAATGGTTCCCTTTGTCGAGCGTAATTACAACATCGTGGAACTGGGACCGCGGGGTACCGGTAAAAGCCACCTCTTCCAGCAGGTTTCCCCTTACGCTCACCTGATTTCCGGCGGTAAAGCCACCGTTGCACGAATGTTTGTCAATATGTCTACTGGACAGCGTGGATTAGTCTGTCAATATGATGTTGTCTGTTTTGATGAAATATCGGGAATTACGTTCGACCAGAAAGATGGGGTCAACATCATGAAGGGATATATGGAGTCAGGTGAATTCAGCCGAGGGAAGGAAAGTATTCGAGCCGATGGAAGTCTCGTTCTTGTGGGCAACTTTGAAGTGGATGTGGAACATCAGCAGCGCATTGGCCACCTTTTCGGTCCGATGCCGCCTGAAATGCGAGATGATACCGCGTTTATGGATCGCATACATGCCTACTTGCCGGGATGGGATGTTCCAAAAATCAACAAGGAGTTGCTTACGAACCATTTCGGTCTGGTGAGTGATTTTCTCTCGGAATGTTGGAGCCATTTACGTAATCAAAGTCGTGTGTCTACACTCCAGAATAGGGTTTACGTCGGTGGTGCACTCAGCGGCCGCGACACAAATGCTGTTAACAAGACGGTTAGTGGTTTGATAAAATTGCTCTATCCAGGTGGGGAGTTCGAGATTCCCGATGATGACCTCGAGTGGGCAGTTCGTATCGCCATGGAGGCCCGAAGGCGAGTCAAAGAGCAGCAAAAACGGATTGGTGCTGCAGAATTCCGAAACACGCATTTCAGTTATGTGATGGGCGAAGAAGGGATTGAAAAGTTCGTCTCAACGCCTGAACTGCAGAGTGAGAGCAGTATTGGCGGGGACCCATTAGAACCCGGCCAGGTGTGGACAATCAGCCCCGGTGGCTTCGACGAACATCCTGGTCTCTATCGCATCGAGGTCAATGAAGGCCCTGGTTCAGGAGTCAAAATCCTGAATAAACCCATCCCGCCGGCCTTTAAGGAGAGCATGGGGTATGCGGAACAGAATTTATATTCTCGGGTCTTGCAACTGGTGGGTGACAAAGATCCCAGGCATCACGAATTTTCTGCACAACTCAGAGCCTTCGACGCCTCTAAATCAGGTGCGAAACTTGGGGTGGCAGCACTGATCGCACTTTGCACCGCGATTTTAAAAAAGAGCGTGAGAGGCGGCTTGATCATCGTCGGCGAGATCAACCTTGGTGGTTCTATCGAGCCGATCCACAATGCCGTCACGATTGCGGAGATTGCCATCGAAAAAGGAGCAACTTCGTTGCTTATGCCTGTAACATGTCGTCGACAGCTTTTCGACCTTTCTGATGACATGGCCACCAAAGTCGATATTCAATTTTATTCTGATGCCCGGGATGCATTACTGAAGGCTATGATGGAGTAATTCGGTTTTTGATGAAAAGGGTAAATGCAATAACCGAGGGGCTGCCCACTTGCACATTTGGGTTGCATTCTGGGTTGGGAAGTGTCTCACTTATATTGGCACAGAGGAGATATGATATTTTGAAGACCTGCAAGAGACGTTTTCGAGAATTTGAGGAATCCGAAGTTGATGTTCTGGATGTCAGTCCGGCAACGGAGCTGGCGGATTATTTGGATTCCCGTTTCCACGGGAATGACAGAGGGGAGACGGATATCCGTACTGATGATATCAATGATCTGTGTCCTCTATGCAGGGAGAAACTGGGAATCATGAATCTGCTTGGGTTTGGGCAGTAAATGGCGGTAATCTTTTAATGCTCGCTTGTTATGTATTGTGAAAAATGTACGAGCTATTCGGTCACCGAGACAAAGGAAGGTAGGTACCCATCGGCATCGAGTCCGACATGGCACTTAATGGCGCCTTTCGTTTTTCTGAGCGTTGCCCGGGGGAAGTGAGAAAGGCATAAATATATATCCATGCATCATGAAGCAATCTATCTATTAATTTAAAGTCTGGGTCTTGATTTTGTTAAGTCTCTTCCAGAACCCCCGAAAAGTACCCTCTACAGATTTTTTGTACTCAAGACGATAGATTATGTGCACTTAGTCTGTTTTTTAGCCAGAACCCGCAAAAAGTACCCCCTGCAGGGCAAATATGGGGGTTTATTTGATGAGCTTCAACTTGGGCTGTTCTTTGTTTGGGTGCCAGATGAAATCGGCGGCCTGTGGTCTGCCATCTTCTGCAATCTTGGTAAATAGATAGTTGAAGATTTCTAATGTCTCATCGTCTATATCCGGATCGTACATCCACCGTCCTTTTTCGTACCCACCTTTGATGACTTTCAAACTCATCTCTTTTTTCCCAAAATGTGCGATAAATGGGGTAGGCGAGCGGCGCAAACACAAAAGTGTGTTTTGCTTGCTCGCATTTTTAAGACGGGGAAAAAATATTTTCCCCGTCCCCCTATTATTAACATACTATTGAACAGTAGGTTAATAATTATATTTTACTTAGTTTTAAACAAATTAACAAATAACAAAAACAAAAACAAAGTAATTATCCTATATAGTATAAATTATATTAATTGCATATTTTATGCCAGCTGTCACAAACATCATTTTTTGTAGGTCCCTTAAGCCCCCTTAAGGGCCTTCAAGGGCCCTTCAATCTCTCCTGATTTTGTTTTTTGTGAACTAACCATTCCTAACCTCCCTGCAGGGCCGAACATTGGGGGTTCTTTCCTGTAGGGCATATATTGGTAAAGAGGACAATCATAGATCTTGCAATCTGCTTTGCCGTCAATATAATATCCCATACATTCATAACAGTTAGCCAACAATGCTTCACCACGGGTCAAGCGTTTTCCGCTTAAATATTTCAGTAATTCTTTTTTGCCTCTTGCGAGTGGCGCCAATTCAACGGTTTCGTATTTGTTCACTTCGATAATCTCCTTGCCACGGCCATCTGCGCCGCCCGAATCCGAATGAGGAAAGACGGTATCTCTCCCGCTCCCGCTCCGAATTCCTCCTTCACCCGTGAGATGTATTTATCCTGCTCGCTTAATGCTAACCCACCGAAGAGACTTAATATTCTCTCCTGTGCTTTTCGTTCATTAAAAAATATCTGTTCTTTTTCCACTTCCTTCGCCCGCCGTTCTTTCTCCCGTTTCATCCGTTCCGTTTCCACCTTCTCCCGATCTTTTTTAGTCGTGTAGCCATCTGGAACTACCAACTTTCCATCTTTGGCAAGGCGAATCAGGGTGGAGACGTACGCTTTTGGGTTTCCGATTTCATTTCCGCGAGAAATCAGAAATTCCATTACTTCATTCGCAAGATTTTCGGCGGATTTTCCTGTAGTGGGAGGGAAATAATTATCTAAAAAACTACTATACTTGGGTTCACTGGTTACATTAGGTTCATCAACTGGTTCGTTCGCAGTAGTTGTTGTAGAATTATATTGTGTATGTATTGGTATTGGTGGGGTCATTTTGATCTCATGCATGGGATCAATTTGATCCGACCATGGGGTCAATTTGATCCCATGGTCGTTCGATTTCGGATCTTGGTTGAAATTATTACATTTTTCCGGCATAGCCCCATAATCAATCGTGTACCACTTGGTCCTATCCGTACCCAGCTTATTGAATTTACTGGTAGATATTATAATACCCATTTTTTCCAGCTTTCGGATGATTCGCTTTAGAGTGGGAACAGAAAAAAATGGAAATTGCTCATGCCACTGATCGTACGTGTTATAGATCCATTTTTTCCCATCATGAAAATGTGAAGAAACTCGCAGCCACATATGTATTTTCTGGATCACCACGGCTTCTCCGAGACCTATAGCCATCGCAAGCGAGGGTAAAACGAAAAGTGGATATTCATCCACGAGATACCGAGGTATGGGAGCGGAAAAACCAGAATTTGGATTGACTTCTTCACCGGAATGAGTGTATTCATTCGACATGGCAGGTTTTTCCTGTCCGTCTTTTGCGCCCTGGTCGTGCTTGCC
>Ga0265595_1001324_pt1 | contig 19316 bp, 20 predicted proteins | sample saktaG_15_FD_190148 | JGI IMG/M metagenome (GOLD analysis project Ga0265595, IMG submission 190148) | Saline water microbial communities from Sakinaw Lake, British Columbia, Canada - sak_2013_06_06_50m | ecosystem: Environmental > Aquatic > Non-marine Saline and Alkaline > Saline ... | reverse complement strand
TGGGCAATCACAGCGCCAACATAATTTAAGAACTTAACCTCTGGCCACTGGCGCTGATAAGGAAAGCTTGCCAACTTTATACCTTGCTGATACCACTCTTCAGACGGCAGATTTAAAGGCAAAACCAAAATATACAAAATAGTCTCCCCTGCTGGCGTTATCCCGTTTGAAGCTGCTTTACCACCGCTATACATTATCTCAAGCAGTAATTCCCCACTCTCTTTGTTATTTCTAGTTATTACCTCTTGAACAATCTTTTTTAATCCATTTTTGTTATGCGGCAATTTCATATAAATAACTTCAGCAAAACTAAACAAACGGTTAATGTGATCTTCTAAACGAAAAATCTTTCCATTGGGTAAAGTACGGCAGGCAGTAAAAATACGAAAACCACGAAAAGTGCCTATAAGATCTTCTTTCACAGGCAGAGTTAGTTCGTCTGTTGGAATAAATTCTCCATTAGCATACGAAAGCATAAATCTTTATTTCTCAATTAATTTTTGACCTTTTGGTTTTATAATTTTCTCAACTTTATCAACAGTTATCCAAGCAGACATTGATCCAAAACCAGTTTTATCTATATTAAATGGCTTTATTTTCTCTACATTATTAAAGAAAACAAGAATACAATACTTTTTCCCTGAAACATATCGTTTTATTTCTGGCATTATGTCGCTTGTCCCCAAATCTGCTTTTCCATATTTAGATAATATTTCTTTAGTTTTCTCTGGAATAAGATTATCTAATTGAAGCACTTTTGTTACCTTAACCTTAATGCTCACTGGTTCTCCTGAATCTTTAAAATAAACCGTGTCTCCTGGCTTTATTCTATCCCAAGGACTATGTTTCGCCTTATACCATCTTGATTCTACTGTTTTCTCTCCAGTTAAAATTTTATCAGTCAAACCCCACGATTTTTTCATTATGGCTACATGTTCCATTTTACTCCATATCTCAATAATTTTATCTATTTGTTTCAATTTTCCTTCCAATGATCTAAAAGTTCTGAAACTATAGGCCCTTTTTGATAATTAAGATTGCAAGGAAATTCTTTGCAATTAAAACAGATATCAACAGCTTTTTTGTTTGCGCATTCTGGAAGCGGACAAAATTCGTTTGGTTCACATCCTGGGCATTCTTTTTTAATATATTTATGGCATTTTCCACAAACTAAACCGCAAACTCCAATTTTTAATTCATCTTTTTTCATAAATTTTTATTTTTCAATTAATTTTCGATCTTTTCTTAATTCTACCAAAAATTACCTCAAAAGCGATCTTTATATCTTAATATTAACTAATTTTGCCTGAGTTATCTCTATCAATCTCCGAGAACCAATTTTAAACACCGAAAATGGTGTTCCGGCAGCACACCAAATTTCTTGATAATCCAAAAGGTCTTCATCCAAGAATATGCGTTTTATTCTTTCTTGGTGCCCAAAAGGAGGAACCCCGCCAATAGAAAAACCGGTTTTTTCATAAACAAAATCTGCATCAGCTTTTTCTATTCTTTCACCTATTAACTTTTCTAATTTTTCTATGGAAACTTTATTTTTACCGGAAGTAATTACTAAGATTGACTCATTATTCGATCTAAAAATAATGCTCTTTCCAATCTTACCAATTTCCACTCCTATTTGATCAGCTGCTTCTTGAGCTGTTTTCGTAGAATCATCAAAAATTACCACATTATTTTCTAAATCGTATTCCTGAAGAATCTTTTTAAAATCTATGTCCATTTTTATTTATTTATTTTAATTCCATTTACGACATTGAATATCGTTAATTTTATTTTATAATTCAAATTTTATTTCTCAATTAATTTTTGACATTCTACGAACTTGCCTTATATTATAGTTTATGGTATTATTTTATACAAATAGCATCTTTGACATTTTAAAATTTGATAGAAAGAGGCAAAAGAGGGGGTGAGGAAATGCAAAATGTCCCTAAAAGGATTCGCAGATGCTGCTACTGCGGCAATAAAACCCATCATAAACTTTGGAAAGATGGAAAGTGTCCGATTTGCGGATCCAACAATGGTTACATAGAGAGTACCCACGGTGCACTAAAAGGAAGATTGATTGAAGAACAAATAAAATTTCTTTCAACAATTCAAAAGCGACAAGGAGGCTGGTAGTTAGTTTCCCAGATCTCCTTGTCCTTACTCTCGTAACCCGGAAAGCCCAAATACTTATAAGTTTTCTAACCAATAGTTTATTGTATTATTTTATATAAATAGCACCTTGATTTTTAAAATTTGTTCAAAATTTGATAGATAAAAAGGAGAAAAATAAATGAAAATCTTTTTTTCTGATAAAATCACAGAGATTCTCTCTAGTATTGAAGCAATTCTCTCTTGTGTACTAGCGCTGCTGGTAATTCTACTAACAATCTCATTTTTAACATCTTTTGTATGTTTGGTTATCACCATGGTTTCCCCAGTTAAAATGATGATGGTAAAAAGCATTGGTATAGCGAGTTCAGATTTTACTATACCTTTGTCCATCGCAATATTTATCATTTTCATGATGGTTTATCATGAAAAGAAATAATAAATTTAGTTTTTAATGCCCGGATCTAATTTGATCTCGGGCATTTTATTTTTCAATTAATTTTTAATTAATATATTTTAATAAGCACAAACTATTGGTTCTATTCCCAATTCTTCTCTTATCCATTCCTTTACATCATATATATCTCCTATTTCATCAATTAATCCATTGTCCTTAGCTGCTTGGCCTAACATTGTTGATCCATCAGCTAATTCTCGAACTTTTTCAATATCTAAATTCCTGTTCTCAGCAACTTTTCTTACAAAAATATCATGCAATATACTTACATCTCTCATATAGATTTCTTTTTCTTCAGCTGTTAATTCCTTATCTGGATTTCCTGCATCTTTAAACTTACCAGAAGATAATTGTTGATAAATTAGACCTTGTTCCTTATTTTGCTCAGAATAATCTAGATAGGACATTGTAACTCCAATACTTCCAATATCTGACGCTTCACTAGCATATATTTTATCTGCTCCTGTTGCTATAAGATAAGCTCCAGAAGCAGCGCTTTCTCTTATTAAAGCTATAACAGGTTTTTTCATTCCTTTTAAAGCATTTGATATTTCTTCTGAAGCTACAGGATATCCCCCATAAGAATCAATTTCCACAATTAATGCTTCCATATATTCATCATCTTCAATTGCATCAATATATTTAACTATTTCTTCTGATGAAACCACATCTAAATCTTCAGATTCTTCTGAAGAATATGAATAAGTAATAATATCTCCATGAATACTAATTAACGCCACATTACTATCCCATGGACATTCAACTAATGGAGATTCATCAAAAGAATATGCATCTGTGAAATAATACATATATTGGTCATACCAATACATCATTAAAGTTAAAACTAAACCAACTAAAAGAATAATTTTAAAAACCTGTATTATTTTTTCTTTCATAATTTTTAATTAATTTTTGATCTTTTGATTAAATTTACAAGATTTAACCTCTAGGCTTTTCTGTTTTTTCAATTATTGCAATATAAGGGGAATTTTCAGAGTCAATAAATTTTTTAACCTTCCAACCAGTATCTTTGAGAATCTCCTGCATCTCTTTTTTTGAAACTAATAAATAATCAAACCAATCCCCAATATATTCTTTAAACCTAATTCTAATTCTTAGTTGTCCTGACATTCTGCCTCTTTTTTTATTAAGTTTATGATACTGAAGATGAACAGATCTACCGACTTTTTTATATGGATCATTACTTCCTGCAATTATCAAAGCATTTTCTGCAGTAATTTTGTAAAGTGTTTTTAATAATTTCTTTGCTTTTTTAAAACTACCAAATAACCCAAAATTATTACCAAACATAATTATAGTATCAAAAAAGTTTGACTTAAATTTATAAATTTCATCTATGGATATAACTCTTGCCTTCTTTACGCCTCTTTTTTTACAAACTTTTATGGACAAAGGAGAGTTATCTATGGCAATTACATCCAATCTTCTTTTTTGAAGATAAAGTGAAACCCTACCAGCTCCAGCACCAACATCTAAAACCTTCCCTTTAACAAATTTAATAGCTTCTTTTTCATATCTTGACCAATTTTTAAAATCTTGAAAATATGCAGGTGCACCACCAGATAATCCCACAAAACCGTCATCTCTTTCAACGACTTCGTATGACTCTTTTCCATTTAAATAGGCCCAAACTTGTTGACCGTAAGCATCTTTTTCTGATTTCATAATTTTATTTTCAATTAATTTTTCGACTTTTTGGTTGGATTTTTAATTTCTATAAACTGAGCCTCCAAACAACTTATATCAAAAGTTCGAATAATTTCTTAACCACATCTATAACAGACTGGTAAGTAAGAATATCATAGACTTTATTTATTTTTACCCATCTTAACTCATCAATCTCATCCAACTGACTACCTTTAGTCATTTTCTTTACAAATCCCAAATAATAAATATTCGTTTTACTATAAATAACACCGTCTTGTTCAAAATCATATTTCTCTTTAAGAGTAACACCGTTTTTTATCTCAATCTCTTTTATGCCAGTTTCTTCAAATAATTCTCTTTTTGCTGTATCTATAGGTTTTTCGCCTTTCTCTGGCGTTCCTTTTGGTAACCCCCAATAACCGCTTTTTGAGTTTTTTACAATTACAATATAAAAATTACTTTTGCTCTTAAAGATTGGGATAAGACCGTATGATTTAACTTTTATTTTTTTCATTTAATATTTCAATAGTCAACTTTCAATTATTGGTCAAGATTACCATTTTATTTTCAATTAATTTTTGACCTTTTGTTAATTTTTTTCTAATAACTCTCTGCTGCCTTCTCTTGATAAATTGTTAGTTGAATAAAAAATATTAAAGTTAAAAAGGAGTATCTTCAACATTAATCTCTTTTTCTAATTTTGTAGGTTCTAATTTTTTACTAAGCCATCCGTAAAGGCTTGAAACATTAGTTCTGTCCATATTTAAATATTTTTGCTGAAAAAGTTTTTTATAAAAGTCTCTCCACCCCCCTATTTTTACCATTTTATTTTGTGGAAGTTCAAATATTTTCTTTAAGAAGCCTGAAGTAGCCCTCCCTCCACTCGCTTCTAAAACTTGATTAATGGAGTAAGGAAAATGATTCTGAAAAACTGCTTCCAAAACTTCTTCAATTTGATTTGAAGTAAAAAATTCTAAAAGATTGAGTATCTTACCTTCAATTTCTTGTGCATCATCAAAAGTTGAGGCCCTTCTTAAACTTTCAATTAATCTATTTAAAAATTCTTCCATATCTTTATTAGAAGAAAGTATCTTTTGATATTTATTTATATCCTCTATCTTTTTAAGATATTCTTCTATATGACAATCCTGAATTTTTTCCACAATTTTTAATAATTCTGACAAATAATTTTTAACCTCAGGGTAATTACAACTTAATTCTGAAACATGCGAACTTATATCTCTTTTTTGTTTAATAATTCTTAATTGAGTAATAAAATTTGAGTCGATAAGATATAAAGCACCAAGAAAAGTCAAAATTTTATCATCTTTCTCTTCATTGGGCCAATAAAGATTTTCTCTCCTGTAGTGTTTCGGCTTTTGATTAAATATTCCCTCCCATTTCTGAATAAATATTTCTTCGCCAATTATGCCACTGATTTGGTACATTTTCTCATACAAAAATAACATAAAGGTTTTCCATATTAAAATAATGGCAAAATCATATAAATCATTTTCAATCGCTTTTAAAAATTGTTCTTTGTACTTATCACTATTATAAATATGGCCACATAAGTATTCATACTTCCTTTTAGCTTTTTTCTTTCTTTTATCTTCTTTCATGTTTTTATTTCCCAATTAATTCCAATTAATTTTTGGCCTTTTAGTTAATCTTTTTTAACTCTTTGAATTTTTATTTTTGTAAAAAGTTCCAAAATTTCTTCACCTTCATGATATGCCTCTACTAAGGTCTGCTCTATATGGATCACACCACGAAATTTTTTAGGATTAGCGCAATTATGCAAGATATCATTCCTAAATAGATTATGTTCTCTTAGGCATAAAACCAACTTTTGAAAATCTTTTTTGCTTTTATCTTTAATAAAACTAATGCATATGATATTAAAATAACTTATTAATCTAGCGACACTTTGCTCTCCTACAACCTCTTTCAAAGTTTTCTTATCTAATCCCAATTTTTTACCAAAATTACTAATACTAGATCTTATATAATCTTCTAAAAATGAAAATTGTAATATGAAAGCCTCCCACCAATCCTCTTCATTTCTCGCTTCTATCTCTTTTGCCATCACTTCGTCATTAATAGAGACACAATCGTCAAAGAGACTATCCCAAGAATCTTTTGTACATACCAAAACCCTTTTTCTATTTTGATAAACCATATTTTTATAATTAAATTATTTTTTTAATTAATTTTCCGACCTTTTGTTTTTTTTAATAATTTCCGCAAATCTCTGTTCAAATTTTACTCTAGGTACTTGACTACTATAATGAAAAACATAATTTACTTCTATCTCTTTGGGGATAAATGGAAAAACAAATGGCTTAAAACTATTCTCGTAAGTCCTTTTTCCTAAAACAATAATAGATTTCGGTTGTATAATTCTTATTTCCTCAAGTAAAAATGGCAGCCATTTTTGTATTTCTTTTTTTGTTGGTCTTCTTGGTATATCTCCCTTTTTTACAATATCAGTTACATAACTGCCAGTAACCCCATATTTTATCATCATTTCTTGAAAAAATTTATCCCGAGCAGATATATTAAAGTTGCCGTCTAAGCTCGATATGTCTTTTGGTTTACTCATTGATGGCATTTCCGCGATAAACATAAAATCAAACTGTTTAGGTAATTCTTCGGGTAAAAATTTACCGCCTAATTCTTTTGGTGGCTTTAATTTTTCATTCAAACCATTAAGTTTTTTTAGTCTCTTTTCCATAAATTTTTTCACCTAATTTTTTGTTGGCTAAATCATACTTTAAAAAACTCTATCTCGATACCTTTTGATGTCTCAAAATACATCTTGCTGAGATCATACTCACTAGCTAAAATTAACTTGATAACAAATTTCTTATCACCAATGCTCGGAGAAAGCTTAGAATATACCTCCTTTAGATATTGGACTGTTTTACCGACAATACTTTTCGCAAATTCTGGTTTCAAAACATATTTAATTTCAAAAAAATAAATTGCATCTTCTGTCTGTAAGGTCCCATCGGGAGTATATCTAAATTCTGGCTTATCTGGTTGACCATACATAAAATGGATGAGGGTTTTCATCTCACCCCCATATTTTTTTTGGAGATCAGCTAAAATCATAGATTCAATTTTTTCAAAACGGAAAAAGTTTTCTTTTGTAGGACGTTCGTTATTGTCTTGAATATCTTTTTCCACCTTTTCCTTGAAAGTCTTGTACCTAGCGCTAAACAAGCCATCTTTTAGATTAAAAACGATTTCTTGAATATCACTTAGTCTCAGCAAGGCAAAAATTAAACAAAGCGAAAGAAAAACGAGCAAATATTGTCCTCGTACAAAAAAGGCGACAGCAAAGATAGCGAAAATAATGCCGGCTAAAGCCTCTCCTAATCCTTTTGTTGGCCAATATATAACTTCATTTCTTGTCATAATAGTAAATTCCTTTTTCGCAGCGATTCGGAAAATTATTAAATATCTCTAAAACAAAATTATGATAATTTTCTATCATCGATGCTAAATCAATAAATGGAAGACATTTATTATTGATACATATTTGTGAATAATTTTCATTAATATCTAAAAATACAGAACCCTCGAATTTATTTCCTAAAATATCTTCATCAATATGTTCTATTCTATTACGAACATTAGAAACACTATATTCTTTAATCCTGCTAACTATTTCAGCACTCACAAAATTTAGTATATTACTTCTCTTCTCGTTCAAACAAGTAAAAGTTTTTATTGCACGATTTATCGCATTTATACAATTTTCCAAGTGGTCAATCATACTAAATCTGTATGCTAATTTATCTTTGGTTTTAATTTCTTCCATTATATATTCTCTAGAAGTTAAATATTCATCAGCAGCTTTATCAATTAATCTACATAAAAGACGAAAATATAATTGTCCTTCTCTATCCAACACGCTATCAAATCCTCCTAATACAACAATAACTAAACGTTTTATCAAGGATATGTCTCTATGTATATCTGGAATTTCAATATTTGTATTTTTTCTTTTCATAATCAAAATTATTTCTTATTTTTCAATTAATTTTTCGACTTTTTGGTTTAGCTATTTTTGAGTTTGAATTTCAATAGAATTTATAAAATTTCCAAATTTATTTTTAATAAAAAGATTTTCTGTTTTTTTATTGTTTTTCTTTTGAGTACCATATTTTATATGATATTCAATTTTATTACTTCTACAAAAGTCAATAACTGTATTGGCACAATCTTGATAAAAATCTTTATTGCCATTAAACTGACTCGATTTTACATTATAATTTAATTTTCCAAATATAATTTTATCCACAAATGAAATTTCATTTAAGATTTTGGGTAAATTTTGTTTTACTAAATTTGGAGTTGGATAAGGTTCCATACTAATCCAAGTTTTTAAACCTCTATTGTGTAAATACTTTAATGATTTTATTCTTTTTTCGTATGGTGCGGAATATGGTTCAAATGCTTTTTTAAACCCTTTGTCTAAAGATACTATGGTAATTCCATATTCATTATTCTCGCCATATTTCTGAGTATCAATTAAAGTTTTGGGATAAATGCCCTTCGTCAAAACAGTGCAACGAATATTGCCTTGTTTTAATCTTTTAATTATCTTTAAAGTTAGATTTGAAACTTCTGGATATCGATACATAAAAGGATCTGTTGAAAAACAAAGATGAACAAATTTAATCTTATCTTTATATTTAGGGATTTCTTTATCTAATAACTCTAAAGCATTTGCTACAATCTTTGGTTTTATCCAATCTTCATAACCTTTAATAATCCCGCATCTTTTTTTCATCATCATTGCATAGCATGGAAACCTACAGCCATGAGCACATCCCTCTACATGATTAATAGAAAAATCAGCATATTCAACACCACTTTTATATAATAAAGTTTTACGAAGTATTTTCTTCATATCTAAATTATATCATCCTTGGGTTATTTATAAAAATTCTACGATATATTGTGGCAGAAAAGTATATTTCCTTCTTTTTCCTTCGCATTTTACTTTAATTTCTGGGGGTTGAGATTTTTCCATTGGCCCAAGAATTTGTTTTTTATAATGAGTTTCCCTAAATGAAGTCTGAGTAAGTATAAAATTTTCAACTTCGGCTATACTAACGGACTTCCCCTTAAATTCACTTAATAAAATCTTTTTGAGCTGACTATAATTAGGTTCTTCTTCAAATAGCATTGGCTGATTAGGATTATAAGTCGCGTCTGAAAATTGAAACAAACCGCTTTTATCAACTCTCCACATCGCTTCTTTCATTTTCTTTAAACCAGTAATGTTATTCGTTCCAAAAAATAAAAAGTAATCCGTTTTATTAACCTTATTAACCATTTTAAATGAACAAACAAATTTTATACCTGCCTCTTTTTCTAGTTGTTCCTTATAAATGATATGTAGAAACTTTGCTCTTTTTCTCGGATCTTTTTCAGGAATCATTTGTTTCCACTTATCTGTTCCAAATGTTTTAATCAAGCTGGGCCAAAGCCTCTTATCATCTATAAATCTATTTATCTCCTCATACATAAAATTAATCAAAACTTCGCATTTCTCGTTTTGCATAATTCTTTTGATTAAAGAAAATGGTATTCCGGTAAATCCAAAAGGGTCTATAAAAATGAAGGCAGGAGCTATTCTTGTTTTTTGTTCGTCTATATATTTAAAAATTTCAGTTAATGTTTCGTCAAATTTCGCACAAATACATTCTGTTTTTATATTAGAAGGAATTTTTAATGAACTCACTTTTTGTTTAAGATATTCGCACCTTTTTTTATCAGCTTCAATAAAATTCATTATAATTTCTGACTTGATATTTGCTTTATGCTCTAATACTGCCTTGATAGCAATAATTGGCGACCCACATTTTCCGCCAATATATTCACCTGGACCAGCAAAGCCATCAATATAAAGAACTCTACCATTCCATCTAGTCATAATGGGAAGCCAAGCGTCTAAATATTTTCTTAAAATTTCATGCTTTGCCTCTGTATGTGGTTCTATTGGCCAAATTGTATCAGTGATTTTAGACATATTTTGAAGTTTTAATTCTCAATTAATTTTTGACCTTTTGATTTAACTTTGCTCCACATTTTGGACACACAAACTGATCCATCTGTGTATATGGCTTTGGATTCCCTTGATTATCAGTATGAATAACAGAATTAGCAAGATATATACTGCCGCCACTCCCGCATACTTCACACTCAAAATATAAATCTTCCGAGGTATTTAACGGACTTATTTTAATTAACTTTATCATCTTCAATTTTATTAAGTTCTAACCTAAATTTTGATTAGTTATTAAAACTAAATTGAGATTATTTTTCATTTAATTTAAATACCGCTTTCATGATTTCAAAAATAGAAAAAATAATTAGTAGAAATAAAGCTAGTATTAAAATATTAAAAATAGAAAATATTATTTTTGAATTATTATTAACTAAATTATTTAGATCTGATCTAAAAATTAGCAGCAGGAAAATAATAGTAAAATCGATCAAAATAAAATAAATATTATGCTTTATCTCTTTTCGGGTATCATTAAAAATTCCAAATTTCCCATTTTTCCCTTCAACTGTATTTAACTGACCAATCAAAAAAATAACTGCCGCTATATTAAAACCTACTAGGGAAGCAAGCGTGGGAATAAGTTGATTATTAAAAAAATTATTTAAAAAATTATTATTGGTTAAATAATTCATAAAAATAATAAATGATGAAATGATTAAAGACAAAAATAAATGACCAAGAAAAATCATAAATCAAATATTTTATTAAAAATTGAAAAAAGTTCTTTTTGCCCTAAGTCTTTACTTTTTATATCTATTTCTAAGTCTTTTATTGTTTTCGTCACAGTTTTTTCTTTACTGCTTATAACTTTTTTACCTTCTTTAAGATAAATTCTATATTCTCCTCCACCTTTAGCAATATAATCGGCACCTTGTTTCATTAATTTATTATTTTCTGGGATATTAATACCTTCATATGGATTTTCAAGCTCTATTTTAGTCTTTGTTATTCCATAATCCTTTTGTGCGCTTTTTAAATCATCTTCCAATTCATTATCTAAATTAAATAAATTTGGCACATTAAAAATCAAAGATAATTTTTCTATCTTTTTCCCTTTATTAACCTTTACAATATCCCAAAAGTTCTGCACTTGAGTTACAGGACTAATAGACATAATGTAGCCGCTTGGGAATATACAAAGATTTATTTTTTCTGCAAATGCTTTTAGCTGTGAGTAGGGATTTCTAAATATAGAACTCTTATATTCAAATGCTATTCTTTGACCTTTATTAGAATCATTGTCTAAATTAAAGAATAATGCACAGTGCGGCCAATCTTCTTCGAATAGCTCCTCAAATTTATCTTGTGGTGGCATTCTTCTTTTAATTGTGCTCCTCTTACCAAATTTTGCATAAATATAATTATTTTCTTTTTCGACAACGACAAAAGCATATTTAGATCCAGAATCTTCGAATTGGATAGGTTTTCCTTCTTCCAAAACTGATAATAATATTTCTTTTTTATTTCTTTTCTGGTCTTGAAATAAAGATTCTTGCTTTGTCTTATTTAAAAAATAAACATAATATTGAAGTTTCATAATCTTATTTTTTAATTAATTTTCTATTTTTAATTTTTATTAAAATTTTCTATAATTTTAATTTCCTTTTCTCCTAAGCCGTAAAGTTTATAAACCATTTGGTCAATTTGTTTTTCATATTCAAGGAACTTGACTTGTTTAACAGAATTTTGTAAATAGTTCTCGTCTCTGGTTATAACAAGAATTTTATCAACCAAATCAATAAATGGCTTTTGACTATAAAATGGTATCTTCTTAATTGGCAGTTTTTCTAATCCGCTTTTTCTAATCTGTGGCTGCGTCCCTCTTTCCATTAGAATAATCCCGCTTTTTACAGCAAAATATGTATATAATTTGGAATTAAACAATGCCAACAAGTATTTGATGTCAAAATCTTTATTATTAATGATCAAGGAAAAAAGTGAATATTCTCCGCAAGTTTTCGGAGCACCTATCGTAGCTAAGATTTCTGATGCAGATTGTCGTATGAAAATCTTTTCATTATTAAGAAAATCTTCATATTTTCTCAATACAACCGCGGATTTCTTAGTAGCTCCTGTAATTTTCGAGGCGAGTTCATAATCAAACACTATTCCTCTTTGAAATTCTGGTTTGCTATATCGCCTAACCGATTTAGGGTCAACGGCAGGAAATACCTTTTTATAATCCCAATTTATTTGATAAAAGTAATCTTTGATTTGTTTACCTTCAAAAATTTCAATACCCCCTACTTGAATACCTGTTGTTAGTTGTAACTGCTGTAACTTTCCTAATTTGGTTTCGCTTGATAATTTAGAAACGATAGGATCGGTTGTAAACGCAAATAAATTGTAATTAGGCGCACTGATTTCACTTTGTTGAATCTGTACTCCAGAACCTAATAAGGAATCCTTTATTCGTATCTTGTTGTCTAAGATATTACTGTCTTTCTGTACAATCAATATTACTTGTCCACTTGCCACATATTCAAACTCATTTAAATTGTGAATAAATTGTTTGATAGATATGTTTTCTAAAAGGTATCTTCGTATATTTCTAGCAAGATCTTTGGTAAAATTTACATCTACAATAAAAGCGGTGATACCGTTCATCCGCAAGAGTTTCACAAACCTTTCTACAAAAAACATCCATAGATTTAGCCTTCCTGTTTTACGTTCATATTTTGTAAAGTCAAATTCTCCCCTTAGTATTGCTATCTCTTTTGTAGTGCCTACAGTTTTAGCTGATTCGCGTGAGTAATAACTAACATATGGAGGATTAGCTATTACAATATCAAATCCGCTTTTTATTCCAAACATCCATTCTGAATCAAACCAATTAGAACTGGTATTTAAATTATAAGGATCCCAATTAATAATCTTGCCTGTATCCTCTGTAGAAAAACCTCCCTGCTTAAGTAATCCCGCCAACTGCAAACGAATATTTTCATCTTCTTCTCGTAATTTTCTTTTTTCATTACTATCATTAGCACTAAAATATTTTATTCTTACTTGCTTTAATTCATCCTCTAGTTTTTGAATAGGCGGATCTTTAAGTGCCATTTGCCCATTCGATTGTAGCCCAATTAAAGAATTAGCTGCGACAAATTTTGTCTCTAAATTAGGCAGTGGATCTATCCCCATATTGTCTAAACCTTTATTAACATTCTCATCCACCAATAAAGAAATAAAAAATCTTAACTTTGTTATTTGAATCGCTATAGACTGGATATCAACTCCGTAAATACAGTTTTGAATTAGATATAATTTACGCCCATAATCTAACTCATTATTATCAAAATTGAATTCTATTTTCTTTATTAAATCTCTTTTTAAAACAGCATCGGGAACATTTTTTTCAACCGCTTCAATTTGTTCTTTTTTCCAGAGTTCATTATGTGAGTCAATCTTAGATAAAATATGAACTAATTTTTGTAGAATTCCCATCGGAAAAGCACCAGATCCAACAGCTGGATCGATAATTTTAAGATTATTTATTGCCTCAATTAAAATTTTAACTTCCTTCTTGTTAAAACTATGAGTTTCTATATCGCATGAAAACAATTCTTCTAAATCTTGATCTATATTTTTAATTTTATCAAGCTTAGTCTTAAAATATGCTTTCAAAGACTCTTCAACCATATAATTAACAATTTCTCTCGGCGTATAATAACTTCCGGTTGCTTTTCGCGCAGTAGTTGCAGTTTCAGGATTATAACTAGCAAGTAAGTTTTCAAAAACTCTACCCAAAAGCTCTGGGTCAAGAGCTATCTCTACATCAGACGGAGTGTTTTCATCAATAGTAAAATGATATCGTTGCAATATATTTATTAAACCTTCAGCTTTATAAATTTTATTCTCAGTACCATATTCTTTATTTAAATCAACTAATTGTTCGTTGCTAAAAAATAAACAATTTGGAACTATCGGTTGATTTTTCTTAACTCTAGAAAATCCATCAATTATAATTTTTTCTCTTTTTTTATCCAAACATTCAAACAATCCTCCATTCAAAAATGGAATTCCTTTAAATAATTGCAATATTTGATTAGGATTTTTAAAACATTCTTCATAACGATAAAACTCGTGTTCTCCATAATCTTTATTTATCCCTTTATAGTCCTTTTTCTCTCTAAATTTTCTTTTTTTGATTGGCGTATTTAAGGTGGCAAAAAACAAATTTTGGAGTATAGCTTTATAATAAGTACTTTCATTATTTGATAAATTTATTAAAACTTCTTTAATCTTAGATTTATTAAATAAATAGTCAGGTACTAATTCTTTCTGTTTCATAAACCAAATAAATATCAACCTAGTAATTAAACGAATAACAGCAATATTTTGACCATTATTTTTAATTCTTGCACCTTCCGGAAATTGAACATTTTGAATCGCCCAAAAATACCAATTAGAAAGTTCCTTAAAAAATTCTTTTGTTACAACTTCAACATTAAATCTTGAAAATAAATCTTGAAAATCTGTTACTCGTCCTTTTTTAATTAAAAAATCTTCTGGGGTATGGGTTTTAGCATCTGGTCCTAAGTAAAAAGAATAACGCTTAGGATTAGAATATTCCTTGGTTATCTTTTTTCCTTCTAATTTTAAATCAATATTAATTAAAGAAAGGCGATAATTTTCTGATTTCGGAGAAATAAAAAATACAAGAGATCTTTTTGACCCATAATGGGCCATAAATTTAAAAGTATCCCCCGAAAGATTCACCCTTGGATCATTTTCTGACATATGTTCAATCTCATAAACCTTTAAATCCAATGAACCTACATTGCCCAATAATGTAATCTTTTTAATAAATTGACTTTTAAATTCTATATCTAATTCCTCTGGGAAACTATCAAAATCATCAGGCAAAAACTGATTTTCTAAAAAATCAAGAGAAATAGCCCTATTATATCTTTTTTTAAAATCCATATAGCCTAACTTAAATTAATTCTTCTGCTAAAATAAGAGCTTCTTCTTTATCTTCAACTTGTCTTGCCCTTTCCATTATTTCCATTAAATATTGATGTGTAACTTCTTTTTCTAAAGCGTTCAAGTCTTTATCTAAAGTTTTCTCTGAAATCGCTCTAATCTGTTTGGAAAAACGATCAGGCAGAGCATCTAAAGATTTTAATACATAACGAAGATCCTCTAAATATACCTTCTTATGTGGTAATTTTTCTATTAATACATCTATTTTATTTATAGCTTCTACTATTCCTCTATCATAAGGAATATCAATTTTTTTAACAAATAAATTATCTTTAGCATATTTATATATCAATTCAAAATCTTTACTAACTTTTTCTGGTTTTTCTGAGATTTCAGCTTCAAAAATTTTAAGCGCATCAACTGAATTTATTGATATGCACTCATTAGGACTAATCCCCAATTTAAATATATAATCATCCCCTTTTTTACCAAAAATAATAACCCCGTTTTTACCTTTCTTTATGGTTCTTTTTATTCGTACTCTTTTCGGTAATTTTAATGATTCCTCCACAATCTCTTTCTGATTTTTCTTAATACTATTTAAAAAATTAATATATTTAACATCCCATGACTCTTTTTCTTGTTCTGCAATTGATTTTCTAAACTCTTCTTTATAAAAAGATTCCAGTTCTTCATCTGAAGTTAAAACTTTTGTATCCTCACCTAATAAATTATGAATAAGTTTAATTTTCAAAGTAGAAATCTCCTTTACCCTTACTTCACGCTCACCAGTGACTGTAGGAAAAAAATTATAGATAAATAATTCATTAAAAACTTTTTTACTAATTCTATTAATACGTCCTACTCTTTGTATTATACGCGTTGGGTTATAAGAAATATCATAATTGAAAACAGTTCCTGCTCTATTTAAATTAATTCCTTCTGAAATAGCATCTGTTCCAATAAGTACATCAAAATCATCCCTCTGCTGTAGAAAACTAGCATCAAAATTTTCTCTAATTACTTTTTTATTTTTTGCACTAGAATCTTTAGATGTATATTTAAATACACGTATTTTATCTTTCAATTCTTTATAAAGATAATCTGCAGTATCTGCATATTGCGTAAATACAACTATCTTTCGTTGTGGCTCATTTAAAAGTTGTCCTTTGATAATTTTAGAGAAATATTCTAATTTCGGATCCTTACTCATTCCATCCTTAAACCACTTATTTCTAATATCTTTTAATAAATTTATGTCTTTCTTTACATCTTCAATAAAGGATTTTTTAAGTTCTTTTTTTTCAACTAATCGTAATCCTTTCTGTATATATCCATCTAATAATTGATCAAAATTAACATCTTTTAATTCTTCCATTAAATCTTCTCCAGTAGACTCAAGTAGGTTCTCTACATCTGGTAAATTACCTTTTTTATAAATAGGAATTTTTTTAATCTTTTCATACCACTGTTCAATCAGTTCAGATGATTTGATCATTGCATCTAATGTTTGTTTAAAGGCATAAATAGAACTCTCAAATCTTTGAATTAATAAGCGTTTCATAAATTTCGCCAAGTTCTTTTGCGATTGTTTAAAGAGCTCTTCATCTCCAAACTCTTCTTTAATTTTGTCTTTATATTTTTCGATATCTTTAAGATAATTGGTTGGTTTATATCTAGCACCTATGAATCCACCTTCTTCATCATCTTCAGGAGATATTTGTTCTAAGGTTTCTTTATATAAATCCCCTAAGTCCCCAAGATCGTAATCTAATATTTTAGGATCATTTAATTTCGGAAACTCAATATTCTGAGCTGCTAAATCATTTTTATATTCCTCAATATGGTCTAAATCAATTCGAGATCTTCTAATTAAAAGTGGGAGAAGAATATCACGAATCTGGCTTGCTAAATCTTTTATTCTTGCGTCAATTTCTTCCTTGGTTTCTTTTTTTTCTCTTTGAGATTTCTTAATGGCCTTATCTTCCTTAATTAATCGTCTAAAACAATAAGATAAATTATCTACTGTTTGAATTGTCGATCTTGTAGGTATTTGAAAAAGTCTGATCATTGAAAAAACATCTTGCGGACGATTATTAAATGGAGTAGCTGTCAAAAGAATAACTTTATTCCCCTGACAAAGCTTATGAAGATTAGCATAATCGACTGTGTCTGGATTTCTATATCTATGCGCTTCATCAATTATAATTAACTTTGGTTTTTCACCATCATCTTCTTCTATCGCTTTATTCACTGAGCCACTACCATAAATTTTAGAATTAATCCAAAATTCATAACTATAATCTTCCCATTGATTTTTCAAATGTGGAGGAGCAATGATGATAACTTTTAATCCTAAATTATAGGCAAGAGCAGAAGCAATAATACTTTTGCCTAAACCAACAACATCAGAAATAATAACTCCATTATGTTTTTTAATCATTGAAAGGGCTTTCTGGACTCCATCAATCTGATATTTTAAATTTAAATATTTTCCTCTGGTTATTTCTTCTGGCAATCTAATAGATCTTTCGTTCCTATAAGAAGAAAAGTATTCTTCCAAAACTCTTATATAAAGCAAAAATGGTTTAGGCAATTTATCAATCCAAATATTTTCGATAACTTCATTCAAGAATTCATCAAGGTTATCTTTATTAACTATATTTACGGATTCGTCCCATAATTTCTCAAATAGATCTTTCCCCTCTTTAAAATTCTCGTCTCGAAAAATCACATCAACCTCTTCTTGCCCCCTCATCCCTGATCTAGTTAAATTACTAGACCCTGTTATCATAGTGCCAGGAAATTCGCCTCCTTGACTAAACTCCTTCTTATTCTCAAATAAATACAACTTTGCATGATTTGGTCTTTTTGTTTTCTTTATCTCTAGCGTACCATTCTTAATCTTTTCTAAAAACAATCTGAAAGATTCCTGTTTTTCATCTGAGTCAAAATAGTCAGTGTTATTACATAAAGTGACTAAGGACTCAAAAGAATCTTTTCTAATTTTCTTACCCGATATTTGACCATCAATCTTTTGTATAATCTCAAATTCCATTATTTTGCCAGAAATACCTTTTTCAATATCCAAACCAACTAGTATTTTTATTTCTTTATCAGCAACATTTTTATAAATCTCCTTAAAACCAGACATATAAAAATAACCAACCAAAAAATATAATCGCTGAGAAGACGGTAAGATATTATTCATTACCTCGGATAATAATTTATCTTGATTAGTTATAAGATTAGCCATATCTTTATTTTATCAGATTTACAATTAAGATTTAATTGTATTAAATTTTGTTTTTTACGGTGGAGCATGGGTTTTAAATTTTTAATTTAACATCCAAATTGCGTAATTTAAGATTGAGGCAAAGCTAACCCAAAGAAGATAAGGAATAAATAGCAAACCAGCGATTTTGTTAATTTTATAGAATTTGATTAAGGTAATAAGGATAAATAACCATAAAATTATAATCTCCAGAAAAGCTAAACCTGGATTGTGCATTCCAAAAAAGATTATTGACCAAAGAGCGTTTAAAACAAGCTGAATTCCATAAAATATTAATGCTAGTTTTGTTTTTAAATTATCTCGTTTTTTCCAAATCAAAAAAGCAGAAATACCCATAAGGATATAAAGCAAGGTCCAAACAGGAGCAAAAATCCAATTAGGAGGGCTAAACAAAGGTTTATTAATAAAAGCATACCAAGTAGTAATACTGGGAGTAGTAAATAAAGAACCAATAAATCCAAAAGAAAAAACAATAAGAATAGAGATTAAAAGAGGTAAAATAGATTTTTTAAACATAGATTTATTTTAAAATGATCCCACCGTTTTCACTATATATTTTACTCCTTTTTCCACATTTTGTTAATCCTTTAATTAAATAATAAATAATAATAAAAGAGCGGCTGAAAAACCACTCAAAATTTTAAAATTTTTAATTGTGGATAAGTAATACTTGACACTAATTAATATATACCATATATTTATATCATAAGCTTTAGGCTTATCTGATTTTGATCGAAATCCGCCTTCGGGCGGATTTTTGATTCCTATAA
>Ga0265595_1001323_pt1 | contig 19326 bp, 15 predicted proteins | sample saktaG_15_FD_190148 | JGI IMG/M metagenome (GOLD analysis project Ga0265595, IMG submission 190148) | Saline water microbial communities from Sakinaw Lake, British Columbia, Canada - sak_2013_06_06_50m | ecosystem: Environmental > Aquatic > Non-marine Saline and Alkaline > Saline ... | reverse complement strand
AACCGGTGAAGATGCCGGTTACCCGCAACAAGACGGAAAGACCCCGTGCACCTTTACTATAGCTTGATAATGAGCTTTGGACTAGTTTGTGTAGGATAGGTGGGAGGCTGTGAAGTGGGGACGCCAGTTCTCATGGAGCCAACCTTGAAATACCACCCTGGTTATTCTGAAGTTCTAACCTAGGCCCGTTATCCGGGTCGGGGACATTGTCAGGTGGGTAGTTTGACTGGGGCGGTCGCCTCCAAAAGAGTAACGGAGGCGCACGAAGGTTCCCTCAGGCTGATTGGAAACCAGCCGTAGAGTGTAAAGGCATAAGGGAGCTTGACTGCGAGACTTACAAGTCGAGCAGGTACGAAAGTAGGTCTTAGTGATCCGGCGGTTCCGAATGGAAGGCCCGTCGCTCAACGGATAAAAGGTACGCCGGGGATAACAGGCTGATCTCCCCCAAGAGTTCACATCGACGGGGAGGTTTGGCACCTCGATGTCGGCTCATCGCATCCTGGGGCTGTATAAGGTCCCAAGGGTTTGGCTGTTCGCCAATTAAAGCGGTACGCGAGCTGGGTTCAGAACGTCGTGAGACAGTTCGGTCCCTATCTGTTGTGGGCGCAGGATATTTGAGAGGAGCTGTCCCTAGTACGAGAGGACCGGGATGGACGAACCTCTGGTGTTCCAGTTGTCGTGCCAACGGCATCGCTGGGTAGCTATGTTCGGAAGGGATAACCGCTGAAAGCATCTAAGTGGGAAGCCCACCTCGAGATAAGATATCCCTTTCGATGGAGACATCGAAACTGAAGACCCCTTATAGACTATGAGGTTGATAGGTCAGAGGTGTAAGTGTGGTAACACATTCAGCTTACTGATACTAATCGGTCGTGAGGCTTAACCATATTTTTGTTTTTAACATTCAGCTTGCACATCAGATGTATGTGGTTGTTACAGTTTTTTACAGGTTTTCGGTGGCGATAGCAAAGAGGGTACACCCGTTCCCATCCCGAACACGGAAGTTAAGCTCTTTAGCGCCGATGGTACTGCACATTGCGTGTGGGAGAGTAGGACGCTGCCGAAATTAATTTAGCCCCTCCACATCTGTGGAGGGGCTTTTTTGTTTTACAGGGAGCATTTCACTGTGTTACAGTCACGTGGCCAAGTGAAGTGCGCTGTAATATATAAACGTCGTATATGCGCAGCTGCGAAAATCGGGTGGAATCACCTATCATCCTTGGGGAGATTTGGTTTTATGTCAGGTCATTCAAAGTGGAGCACGATCAAGTATAAGAAGGGCGCAGCCGACGCAAAGCGAGGGAAGATTTTTACCAAGCTCATAAAAGAGATAACCCTTGCGGCCCGCCTTGGCGGCGGTGATATTGAGGGAAATGCGCGTCTGAGGCAGGCGATTGCGGTGGCCAAGGCGGAGAATATGCCGAAGGACAATATAGAGAGGGCCATCAAGAAGGGCTCGGGAGGTCTGGAAGGGGGAGCGGCATACGAGGAGATAGTCTATGAAGGCTATGGCCCAGGAGGCGTGGCCGTCCTCATTGAGGTTATGACCGACAACAAGAACAGAACCGTTTCCGAGATACGGCATATCTTTTCAAAGCATGGCGGAAATCTGGGGGAAAACGGCTGTGTGGCCTGGATATTTGAGAAGAAGGGGAGCATAATATTCAACAAAGATGCTATTGCCGAAGACCGCCTGATGGAGCTGGCGCTGGAGGCGGGGGCCGAAGACGTGGTGGACCAGGAAAGTGAATATGAGGTCATTACCGAGCTGGGTACCTTTGAAGATGTCAGATCCGCCATGGATGCGGCGGGTGTTTCATACCTCCTCGCGGAGATCGGCATGATTCCTCAGAATACCGTTAAACTCGAAGAAGACAAGGCGGGGCAGATGCTGAAGCTGATGGAGCAGATGGAAGATAACGATGATGTCCAGAATGTGTATGCAAATTTTGATATACCGGACGAAATAATGGAAAAACTCAATTAATCCCGATAAGATCGGGATTTGATAAATGATAATTTTAGGCATAGATCCGGGCACTAAAACGACAGGCTATGGAGTTGTTGAAAAAGGAGAAAGAGGTTCCGATCTTATCGGGATAGCATACGGTGAAATCCGGATTAAAAGAGGAGAGTTTCTGTCAGTATGCCTGAAGAAGATTTACGATCAACTGATAGAAGTCATTACAAAATATGCGCCCGATGCCGTAGCGCTTGAGGACATATTCTACGGGAAAAATGTCAAGAGCCTTATAAAACTTGCGCAGGCCAGAGGCGTGGTAATACTGGCGGCATCCCACTGTGACATCCCCCTGTACGAATATACACCCCTTGAGGTAAAGAAGGCGGTGGTGGGGTATGGCAGGGCCGAAAAGAGCCAGGTTCAGCATATGGTGAGAGTTATACTTTCCCTTAAGGAAGTTCCTCCTCTGGATGCGTCTGACGCTCTTGCGATAGCCATTTGTCATTCAAACTTTTTAAAAGAGGTGCCTGTCTAAATGATTGCCAGTTTGAAGGGTGTATTGTCCCATAAATCTATCGATCACATTATAGTTGATGTCCATGGTGTAGGATGTAGTGTTACTGTGCCGCTGGGCACCTTTTATAAACTTCCCGATACAGGCAACCAGGTACGCCTTGTCATCCATACCCACATAGCACAGGACGCTGTAAGGCTTTTCGGTTTTATGGATCACATAGAAAGGGACATATTCCAATTATTGATATCGGTCTCTGGAATTGGCCCAAGGCTGGCCATCAACATATTGTCCGGTATCTCACCGGAAGACCTGTCCGGGGCGATATCCGATGGAGATCTTGGCAAACTTGTAGGGATACCCGGGGTGGGTAAAAAAACGGCTGAGAGGATGATCTTTGAACTGAAAGACAGAATCACAAAATTAGTCTCCAGCGAAACCTCTGCGGGTACCCCTGACAGGCTGATAAAAGAAGAGGCCCTGTCCGCGTTGATTAACCTGGGTTACAAAAACAATATCGCAAAAGATGCTATCGATAAAGTGGTTAAAGAAGCCGGAAGACAATTGACTCTGGAGATTCTCTTGACGGAATCGTTAAAGATATTGTCGGGAAAGTAGGCTGTAGGCCTTCAAGTTAAACAAACCGTGAACCTGATAACCTGAGTGGCTAACGTTATGAAAGCGCCCATAATAGATCCTGAGCAGTTGAGTGACGAAGATGGGTTTGAATACTCTCTGCGTCCAAAAACCCTTGCCGAGTATGTAGGGCAGGAAAAGATAAAGGAGAATCTTTCCATCTTCATGGAAGCGGCGAGGGGTAGAAGCGAAGCGCTTGATCATGTGTTGCTGTATGGTCCCCCCGGTCTTGGAAAGACAACTCTGGCTTATATCATGGCAAGGGAGATGAAAGTTGATATAAAGGTGACATCCGGTCCGGTCATAGACCGTCCCGGAGACCTGGCCGCCATTCTTACGAATCTGAAAGAAGATGATGTGCTCTTCATAGATGAGATTCACAGGCTCCCTCACATAGTGGAGGAAATCCTCTATCCGGCAATGGAAGATTATTATATTGATATCCTTATTGGCCAGGGACCGTCCGCGCGTTCGATGAAACTGGATATCCCGCGTTTTACCCTGGTGGGAGCCACTACCAGAGCAGGACTCCTTACCTCCCCGCTTCGAGACCGGTTCGGTATGAGCTTCAGGCTCGAATTCTACACACCGGAAGAACTTTCGATTATCATAAGGAGATCGGCGAATATCCTGTCGATACCCATTGATGACGCCGGTGCTCCGGAGATAGCCCGACGTTCCAGAGGGACGCCGCGCATAGCAAACAGGCTTCTAAAGAGAATCCGTGACTTTGCCCAGGTAAGGGCTGATGGCGTAATCACGGGAAAAGTTGCAACAGACGCCTTGGAGATGCTGGAGGTGGATTATAGGGGTTTTGATTTCATGGATAGAAAAATCCTACTCACTTTGATTGACAAATTCGATGGTGGGCCTGTTGGCATTGACAGCCTTTCGTCCGCGATAGGCGAAGAAAGGAATACCATTGAGGATGTCTATGAGCCTTTCCTTATACAGGAAGGGTTTCTCCATCGTACGACGAGGGGGAGAGTAGCGACAAAACTTGCGCACGAACACTTTGGAAGACCATGGACTGACAGGAACCAGAAAGAATTGTTTTAAGTTTTCCGTTATGCAAAGGTCTCAAGATAGAAGTCAGGGAACAGGAGATCGTATCTCTGCTCCCTGTGAACCTGAGTGATTATGTTTTATGAAAATACTTCTTCACATCTGCTGCGCGCCGTGCGCCATTTACCCTCTTGATATATTAAGAAAAGATGGGCACGAGGTTACGGGCATTTTCTATAATCCTAATATCCATCCCTATACGGAGTACAAAAAGAGACTTGATACAGTAATAAAATACTCTGAGCGTATTGGCATGAGACTTATCAAATTCGATGATTATCCCATGGAGGAATTTCTCAGAGGTGTGGTTTTCAGGGAAGAGATGAGATGCAGATACTGTTATCACTTACGCATGAAATATACCGCGCACATTGCAAAGAAGGGTAAATTTGACGGTTTCACCACTACGCTTCTCTACAGCAAATTTCAGGATCACAATTTTATGAAAGATCTTGGGGAGAACCTTGGGAAGGAATATGGCGTAGGATTTTATTACCATGATTTCAGAGAGGGTTGGAAAGAAGGAATCAGGGTATCCAGGGACATGGATATGTACAGGCAACAATACTGTGGGTGCATTTACAGCGAGAAAGAGCGATTTTATGCCCCCCCCCTACGATAATTGGTGTGGCTTTTTCGACACACTCATTGGAAACCTGTCTCGATTGCCATTTTGGGCAATGATAATCTCAAAACAATAACCCTTGTTCTTCCAAGAGGTTGTAGCCAGGGTGTATGGCCGACTTTCCGGTGTTGTGCCTGGTATGATTATTGCTTCCCTTCATACGAGAGGGAGGATAGATGTATACACAAAAGACTATCGAAAATGAAATAAACTGCAAGAGTGTGGGCTTGCACTCGGGCAGAAAAATAAATATGACTATTAAGCCGGCAGGGGTTGATGAAGGCATTGTATTCTACAGAAGTGATCTGCCGGGGAGTGACGGGATCCGGGCGGAACCAACAAATGTGTCTGACACCACACTGGCAACAACCCTTGGAACGAATGGAGCCAGAGTTTCAACGGTTGAACACCTTCTGTCCGCTCTTTTCGGAGTGGGGATAGACAATGCGATTGTAGAAACGGACTCCTTTGAAGTTCCAATCATGGATGGCAGCTCTCTGCCATTTGTCGATTTTCTGAAAGACGCCGGCATTAAATCTCAAGGCAAGTCAAAAAGATTTGTGGTGATAAAAGAGCCTGTGTTTGTCTCTGACAATGGAGGCAGGGCGGCCATACTTCCATCTCCTGAGTTCAGAATTACCTATAACATAGATTTCAGTCACCCTTTGATAGGAAAACAATCGTATGACATGATTTTCTCTCATGACGCATATGAAAGGAGCATCTGCTCGGCCAGGACGTTCGGATTTCTTCAAGAAGTCGAGTATCTCCAGGCGAGGGGTCTTGCACTCGGAGGTTCTCTGAATAACGCGATAGTCCTGAATGATGAGAAGGTTATCAATAAGGAAGGCCTCAGGTTTCCTGATGAGTTTGTGAAGCACAAAATACTGGATGCTATTGGAGACTTGTCCCTTCTCGGTATGCCCATTATAGGTCACTTTGTAGCATCTAAATCCGGCCACAGGTTAAACAATCTCCTTCTTAGAAAACTCCTTGACCACAGGGAATGCTGGGAGATGATCCATTATTTTAACGGCGAAAGAGAATTGTTCGACGAGATAATCGATGCTCGTCCCTATGATTCGCCGGATGACATCTTGTCTCTTGCCGGAAATTAGCCGGCTACACTCTAAATAAGCCTTGCTTTTTAGCCCACCTTTCCTTAGTATATTCCGGTACTAAAGCTCGACTTCTTATAAAACTGTCAGGTTTGACAGGCCGGAGATCAATTACATGCGCAGCGGCAAGCTTCTAATATTGTTATTATGCCTTTTTCTTTTGCCGGCAGAATCCTTGGCGGCAAAGGCAAAGGTAACAGATCTGCTTATAACAAACACGTCTGACAATCTGCTAGTTTATCTCAAGGTGGAAAATTGTTTTACAGAAAAAATAGAAAAGGCGATACTCGCCGGAATCCCGACCACCTTTACGTTTGTCCTGGAGTTGTATCGGGAGCGTCGTTTTTGGTTTGATGAAAAAGAATCTTTTCTTGAAGTAAGGCACACTATCAAATACGACAATGTAAAGAAGATCCTGTATGTCGCACTTGCCGAAGATGGAAAAAGCCCGGAACAGTTTAAAGAATTTTTAAAGGCAAAAATAGCAATGTCGGAGCTGAACGGCGTTGTTCTTACATCTTTAAGGCAGATGACGAAAGGCGAGAGATACTATCTGAGAGTAAAGGCAAAGCTTGAAAAGGTTCGACTGCCGCTGCATCTGGAATATGTCTTCTTCTTCGTTTTCCTGTGGGATTTCGAAACGGACTGGTTGAGGCAGGACTTTGTTTATTAATGAGACTCAGTTTTCATAAGTTTTGGCGCAATGAAAACTGTAAGTCGAATTAATACCGGGAGCGTAGCGAGTCGGTATACGTAGTGCATGACTCAGTTTTCATAAGTTTTGGCGCAATGAAAACTGTAAGTCGAATTAATACCGGGAGCGTAGCGAGTCGGTATACGTAGTGCATGACTCAGTTTTCATAAGTTTTGACGCAATGAAAACTTTAAGTTTCGACTCGTCGGGATGATATCTGACGGAATGGTACATGTATGAATGCCGATGAATCAAAGAGACGTCGCAGGGAACGTATCGCAATAGTAGTTGTCATAGCCATAATTATTGTTCTCACCTATATAGAAAGCCACCTTTCCAGCATAGAGGTTCTTCTGCCGATATCCAGTGAGGTACTGATTTTCGGCCTGATTAATATCAACCTTATCCTTATCATTCTCCTTATTTTTCTTATCGTAAGAAATTTGGCCAAGCTCATATTTGAACGAAGGCGGGGAATCCTGGGATCAAAACTCAGGACAAAGCTTGTCGTAGCCTTCATGATCCTCTCTCTTATACCCACAGTCACTCTTTTCCTGGTTTCCATTCAATTTCTCTCATACAGCATAGACAGCTGGTTTGACACAAAGATGGGCCGGGCGTTCAATCTATCTCTTGAGGTTGCCCAGGATTACTACCAGCAGTTTTCCGATAATGCGAAACACTACGCGCAACAGATTGGATCTGAAATAACCGACAACAAGTTGTATGAAAAAGAGCAGGTAGATTATCTGAAGGCGCTTTTGACACAGAGGCAGAAGAATTTTAATCTTGGTTCCATAACCGTGCGCTTTGATAACAGGGACGGAGAGCTGTTCCTCAAGGACCCCGGTAATCCTGATATCCTGCCCCCTGAATTTTCCCCCAAAGTCCTGGAAGATGCCTTTATGGGGGAAGGCCTTTCAATAGTGATGTCTGTTGGTGGGGGAGACATGGTAAGCGGGATAGCTCCGCTCTATTCCAACTTCAGCCCTAAAGAGGTCTTGGGGATCATAGCCGTCAGTTATTATATAGACAAGAGATTGAAAGAGAGAATGTCCATTATTTCCAGGACTTCTGAAGAATACGAACAGCTAAGACTGCTAAAAAATCCGATAAAGGTCAGTTACATTATTACACTCTTCATCGTAACCCTCCTGATCATCTTTTCCTCAATGTGGTTTGGTCTCTTTCTGGCGAAGGGGATAACGGTCCCTATACAGGACCTTGCGGAAGCAACTCATGAGGTCGCCCACGGCAACCTCGATTATCACATAGATGTCCTGGCGGAGGATGAAATAGGGGTGCTCGCGGAATCTTTTAATCAGATGACGAAGGATCTCAAGGCAAGCAGTCTGGAACTGGGGCAGGCAAATATAGACCTTGAACAACGCGGAAAATACATGGAGACTGTGCTTCGCAATGTTTCAGCCGGCGTTATTTCCATAGACCGGAACGATGTAATCAGCACAATAAACAACGCTGCGGAAAAGATGCTGAATATAAGAGGCAGGGAGATTTCAGGCAAGAAGTATGAATATGTCTTGAACCCGGAACATATGGAAATGGTAAGAGGGTTTTATGAGGAGTTGAACACAAGCGATGGTGGCTTTGTGGAGAGACAGATTCAGCTGATAGTAAAGGATAGCGTGATGGCAATTTTGGTATCGGCAACAATTCTCAGAGACGACGATAACAACTATATGGGTGTAGTGGCCGTATTTGAAGACATTACCCAGCTTCAGAAGACTGAGCGTATTGCTGCGTGGAGGGAAGCCGCCAAGAGGATAGCACATGAGATAAAAAATCCCCTGACGCCCGTCAAATTGAGTGCCGAGAGGCTGCAACGGAAATATGGGGATAAGATCGAAGGGGCGTCGGATTCTGTATTTCATGAGTGTACGAAGACCATAATAGATCAGGTGGAAGTCTTGAAGAATCTCGTCAATGAGTTTTCGCGTTTCGCGAGGTTGCCTGTGACGAATCCATTCCCGAATGATCTCAATGCGGTTGTTGGAGATTCCGTAATCTTTTTCCAGGATGCCCACAAGGATATAACCTTTGATTTCCGGAAAGATGCCGGCGTGCCTGTGCTAAATATTGATGCGGAACAGATAAAAAGGGTGATGGTCAATCTCCTCGATAACGCGGTTGCGGCTGTCTCCGCGGTGGACCATGATGGAAAGGTTGAAATCAGCACCTGTTATGATAAGAAACATAACAGGGTCAGGGTGGATATCGGAGACAACGGCCCAGGCATTACGCCGGAGGATAAGATGAAACTGTTTGAACCCTATTTTTCCACCAAAAAGACAGGGACAGGTCTTGGCCTTGTAATAGTGAGTTCCATAATATCTGACCACAATGGTTTTGTGAACGTGAAGGACAACGTGAATGGAGGAACAATCGTGTCCATCGAACTGCCCATAACATAGGATTGGATTATGAATGAGACGATACTGGTTGTAGATGATGAAGAGAGTATCTGCCTGTCATTGAAGGGGATACTCTCGGATGAAGGGTATGAGGTACTGACGGCGCAGAGCGGAGAGGAGTGTCTTGACATCATAGAAGAAGAACTCCCCAGCCTTGTCCTGCTGGATATATGGCTTCCGGGAATTGATGGTGTTGAAACCCTGAAGCGCATCAAATCAAGATACCCCAAAATGCAGATTATAATGATATCCGGGCATGGATCAGTTGAGTCGGCGGTAACGACGACAAAACTGGGAGCCTTTGATTTTATTGAGAAGCCCCTGTCGCTTGATAAAATTGTTCTTATTGTGAATCATGCGCTGGACATCATACGTCTGGAAGAAGAAAATAAACTGTTAAAAAATGGACAGGAACACGAGATTGACGGAAAGAGCAAGATCATTGTTGAATTAAAAGAGATGATACAGATCATCTCGCCCACCAATGCGTGGATCCTGATTATGGGCGAGAATGGTACGGGAAAAGAACTCGTTGCCCGATCGATACACCGGCAGAGCAGCCGTTCCACCAAGCCCTTTATAGAGGTGAATTGTGCCGCGATACCTGAAGACCTGATAGAGAGCGAGCTGTTCGGACATGAGAGGGGGGCATTTACCGGGGCCACCGAGAAGAAGAGAGGGAAGTTCGATCTTGCAAACAAGGGGACCATCTTTCTCGATGAGGTTGCCGACATGAGCCTGAAAGCCCAGGCGAAGATCCTCAGAATTCTGCAGGAAAAGAAGTTCGAACGGGTGGGTGGAACAAAAATTATCAATACCGACGTGCGGGTACTGGCCGCGACCAATAAGGACCTGGAATATGAGATGGAGGAGGGACGGTTCAGACAGGACCTGTATTACCGGCTAAACGTAATCCCTCTGGAAGTTCCCCCGCTTAGAGATAGAATAGAAGATGTTCCACTTCTGGCAGATCATTTCATCAGGGAATTTTCGCTGAAGGAATCAAAAAAGGAGAAGCATGTTGCCGATGATGCCCTTGCCGTGCTTATGGAGCATACCTGGCCTGGCAATGTACGGGAATTGAAGAATATCATGGAGCGGCTGGTGATCACATCGCCGTCGGATATCATCACTGCCTATGATATACCGCCTCTGTCGAAGGAAAATCACCGACTCGGCCGTCCTGACTCCTCCGGGGATGGAGATTCTTTAAGTGGGGCAAAAGAGCTGTTTGAGAAGGACTATATTGCGAAGAAACTCGCGGAAAACAAGTGGAACGTGAAAAAAACGGCGGAATCCATAGGCTTGGAAAGAAGCAATCTGCACAAAAAGATTAAGGCCTATGGGCTAGATGAGATGAAGGGAAAATAGTATATGGAAATAGCTCTTTTTCAAAAAAAGTTGTATCCTCTCACGGATTCACATTCTTTAACCCGGCGTTTATACCTTTCAGATCAATGCCCCTGAAAGAGAGATATACAAAGAAAGCTGCCTATGACAATTCCGGGAAGCAATTTCCTTAACATTGGTATGAATTCAATTCTTTGAATGGGTGTCAGTGATAAGATATTAAGAGGGTGGACAAACCTTGTTCGTCCACCCTCTTCCTGTTTCCGGTTATCTACTAATCAGCAGGTAATCAGCCACCTTGTCATGCAGACGTTGCGACGCTGATCTGTTTCCGAGCATGCCGACTCTGATGGCTACCGTGGCCAGATCCTTTGCCTTATATTCGACAACAAAGCGAACCTGCTCGCCATCTATGACGGCATTTATTGTTCCTTTGCTTATTTCTTTTACAGGCATTACGTCAGTCGCGTTCATATAAGCCACGGTCTTTTCACAGGCGCTCCATGCCTTGTCAAATGAATAATGGTAATCGGTTTTTAATTCACCATTTATGTAGAAATATGCCCCTGATCCTCCTGTGACCGCGGCACCGCCCACAGCGAGTGGAACACAGCCCGATAGTGTGAAGGCGCCAAGCATCAGAATCATAAGCCACTTAACTCTTTTCATAACGACATCCTTTCAATCCTTTGTGTTATTTTCAGATAATTTCTGTGTCTCAATCTTTTCTTCTTCGAGACGACTTGTACCACATCTTTTCTCAACATTAAACCGGAAATATTCAAAGCCGGGATGATCATCCCCTGAGTGCTGATTATAAGCTTTTGGTGTACTAATAGATGTTTCAGGGATTGTCCATATTTTTGTTTAAGGGAACTTCAAATTTATGTGTTTCTGGTGTAAGGTTTCGCGAATGAAGACAAATACAATAAGTTTTCTGATTATCTGTTTGGCGCTGCTGATGCTGTGTCCTGTGAGTCTAAACGCCGCTCTGCTGGTCAGCCCGACAGATGAAGGAGAAGTAACAATAAGCTCGGAATATCGCAGTCTCTGCCAGGGAGAGATTGTAAAGATATCCCTGCAATCACCCGTGCCGGTCTCTGCCGTATTGTCCTTTGACGGTAAAGAGTACACTTTTACCTCAGACAATACGAAGTTGAAGTATTTTGCCCTGATAGCGCCCGGGCTCGATATGGAGCCGGGGACATATGATGTTGTCATTCACCTTGAATCTTCCCGTGGTGTCAAAAAGGACATACCCTTTAAGCTCGCCCTGTCAGGGAGAACATTTCCTTCAAAAAGAATAAAGGTTGCCGGGCATTTTACCAGCTTTACCTCAGCGGATATAAGAAGAATAAAGAACGAGAAGGAAATGCTTGGCTGTATATATAGCATATCGACACCCGATTGGCTGGGTAGCGGCAGGTTTGTCATGCCGTTGAAGGGGAAGATAACAGGAACATTTGGTGAAAAAAGGGTATTTAATGACAACTTTGTGTCACGTCACCGGGGAATAGATATAAGTTCGCCCAGGGGAGTCCCTGTAAGGGCCTCAAATTCGGGGGAAGTTGTTTTGGCTCGGGATCTTTATTTTTCCGGGAATACCGTTATAGTAAACCACGGGCTCGGCCTCTTTTCCATTTATTGCCATCTGTCGAAGGCAGTTGTCCGGGAAGGCACCTTTGCTGATAAAGGGAAAATTCTTGGTTACACAGGCTCAACCGGAAGATCTACCGGCCCTCACCTGCACTGGGGATTAAGGCTGGTTGACGATTATGCAGATCCCCTTTCCATGATGTACCTTTCATTTGATTGACAGATGTGATCCAACTACGGATCTCTGCCCTACGGTTTACAGGGCGAAATTCCGTCGAAGCACTGCAGACATAAACTTTCCCTGGGAATTAACAGGGATGCCACGAAGGCATTCATGGTATTGAACGCGACGGAGTCCGCACCTATGGTGCTGGCGACCCATGCCTCCAGATCTATCAGCTGCTCCATCGACCGGATGCCGCCCGTCTTGATGTGCTTTCGCGCCAGCAGTTCTCCTTCAGATCGGGTAGAAATTCCGAATCTGCAGGGATACATGAGGGGTGGGCAGGCAATCCGCACATGGACCTCTTTAGTCCCCGCCTTTTTGAGGGCTATCACCTTGTTGAGGATCTGTGTCCCCCGCACTATGGAATCATCGCAGAGAATAATCTTTTTGCCTTTAACGTAGGGAAGAACAGATAGTTTGCGCTTGGCCATCTTTTCGCGGGCAACCTGGGTAATCTGGGTATAACTGCGGTCGGCGTAACGGTTGTAGAGAAACACATCTTGGTAACTGATACCCGATCGCCTGTGGTATCCGAGCGCGTGCCCCACACCCGACATGGGGACGGGCGCGACGATGTCCGCAACCACGTTTCCTTCGTCGATATCTCTCTGTGCCAGGCTTTCTCCGAGGTTATTACGCGCCTCCTGCACGTAAACGCCGTCTATTATGGAATCGATGCTCGCGGTATATGCCCATTCAAAGGCGCAGTGTGCCCTGCGCGGAGAGTCGAGTTGCCCTGCCGTCTGAAACCCATCATCGTTGATAAGGACGATCTCCCCCGGGTCCACATCCCGGAAGATCTCCATATCCATATTCTGAATGGCCCGTGATTCCGAACTCACCGCACAGCGCTCGGAGTCCCCGCCGAGAACGAGTGGCCGGAATCCATAGATGTCTCTTGAGGCGTAAATGCCCTCCCCGGTCAGAACCACCAGCGAATAAGAACCTTTGATCTTTTCCGAGAGCGCGGATATGCCCCTCACGATATCGCCCTCACCCTCCTCGATAATAATCTTTGAGATGATTTCTATGTCGTACCCCTTGTAGAACGATTTCCCCCGGTTCATCATGTCTTCCATGAGGGCGTCAGCGTTGATGACATTGCCGCTGAAGGCAACTGCGATCTCCCCGGTACTGGTCAGCCATTTCATGGGCTGGCGGTCCCTCAGGCTTACATGACCGATGCCCCACGCGCCGGTCAGACTCCTCAGCTCTTCACCTGTGAACAGGTTGGTGACCCTCCCGTGATGGGTTATATGGTTGATCTCCGTGTCAAAGGTGGAAATGCCGCAGTATTCCTGCCCCCTGTGCTGCAGGAAGTCCAGTCCCTGATAGATGTCATCTGCACAAGCGTTCTTTGAATATATGCCGAAGACACCGCAATTTTCCTCTATGAATTTCATGATCCGGGCCTTTCCCCTTGTTTCTTGGTGGTGGAGTATTAGTTAAAAACACCGCACATTGGCATGGCACTAACCCCATGTCAATTCACAACTAAACATTTAAAATTAATTACATTCCGATCAACCTATATCCGCGTGGTAGTCCTGAAGAGATTTCACGCGGCCGTGGTCTTTCCGTATGGCGGAGATCCCCCTGACGGTGGCGAGGGCCGCGGCTGCCGTGGTTATATAGGGAACCTTGTATTTAATGGCGGTCTTTCGGATGTATGAATCGTCATGCTTGCTCATTCTGCCACTTGGTGTATTGATCACGAGTTGGATCTCCCGGTTTTTTATCCCATCGGTTATATTGGGGCGTCCCTCATGCATCTTGAGTATAAGCTCCGAGCTGATACCATGCTCTGCCAGAAAACGATGGTTTCCCTTTGTGGCCTTCAATTTAAACCCAAGCCGCTCAAATTCTCTCGCCACCTCAAGTATGGCACCTTTGTCTTTGTCATACGCGGTGATCAATACGGTGCCCTCTTCGGGAAGTGCCTGGCCCGCGGCTTCCTGTGCCTTGAAGAATGCGATGCCGAAGGAATCAGCTATTCCTAGGACCTCTCCCGTTGACCGCATCTCCGGACCGAGGAGCGGATCGACCTCATGGAACATGTTGAATGGAAAGACCGCTTCCTTTACACCGAAGTGTTGTACAGTCCCGGTTTTAAGATGTAGATCGGCCAACTTTTTTCCAAGCATCAGTTGTGTGGCGACCCGCGCCATTGATATATTGCAGACTTTTGAAACGAGCGGAACCGTCCGGGATGCCCGCGGATTCGCCTCAAGGATGTAGACGACATCATCCATGATGGCATACTGGATGTTCATCAGCCCCACAACGTGCAGTTCCCGCGCGATCTTTTTCGTGTATTCGGAGATGGTGGCTATTGCGGCTGCCGATAGACTGACGGGAGGAATCGCGCAGGCTGAATCACCCGAATGAACGCCGGCGAGTTCTATATGCTCCATGATCGACGGGATGAAGACATCCGTTCCGTCGGAGATGGCGTCGGCTTCCACCTCAATGGCATTCTCCAGAAACCTGTCGATCAGAACGGGTCTCTCAGGGGCGACATCGACGGCGGCTGCGAGGTAGCGTTTCAGCATCTCCTCGTCATGGACCACCTCCATCCCGCGCCCACCCAGGACATACGACGGCCTGACCATCAGGGGGTATCCTATTCTCCCCGCGATATCGAGGGCCTCTTCCCAGGTGCTCGCCATTCCCGATTCCGGTTCCGGTATCCCCAGCTTTTCCATTATCTTACGGAAGCGGTCCCTGTCTTCTGCCAGGTCGATCATATCGGGTGAGGTGCCGATGATCTTCACCCCCGCCTCGGCAAGCTCGGTGGCGATATTCAGAGGGGTCTGACCGCCGAACTGTACGATGACCCCCTCCGGTTTTTCCTTCTCGTAGATACTCAGGACATCTTCAACGGTCAGGGGTTCGAAATAGAGCTTGTCCGATGTGTCATAGTCCGTGGAGACCGTCTCCGGGTTGCAGTTTATCATTATAGCTTCAAGGCCTTCATCCTTGATGGCAAAGGCCGCGTGCACGCAGCAGTAATCGAATTCTATCCCCTGCCCGATGCGGTTCGGTCCCCCGCCGAGAACGATGATCTTGCGCCTGCCGCTCGACTGCACCTTGTCTGGTGCGTTGTAGGTTGAAAAATAGTATGCCGCGTCATCCACCCCACTGACGGGTACCGGTTCCCACCCCTCCACAATGCCCAGCGATATGCGCCGCTCCCGTATCTCCTTCTCCGGGATGTCGAGCAGCTTCGACAGATAGCGGTCAGCGAATCCGTTTTTCTTCGCCCTGTCAAGAAGATCATCCGGCAGTTTGTCACCCCTGTACCGGAGGATCTGCTCCTCCATCTCGACCAGTTCCTTCATCTGCTCGATGAACCATGCCTTAATTTGGGTTTTTCTGTGAAGATCTTCCACGGTTGCGCCCTTGCGCAGCGCCTCGTACATGATAAACTGTCGTTCGCTTGTCGGCTTGGCCAGGAACCCCATCAGCTCATCGAGCGATCTTTCATGGAAATCTTTGGCAAATCCGAGACCATAGCGATTTATCTCAAGGGATCTGATTGCCTTTTGCAGAGCTTCCTTATAGTTCTTGCCGATACTCATGACCTCTCCAACCGCGCGCATCTGCGTTCCGAGTTCGTCCACTGCCCCCTCGAATTTTTCAAACGCCCACCTGGCAAATTTGACAACGACGTAATCGCCTGAGGGGGCATATTTATCCAGGGTGCCATCTCTCCAATAGGGTATTTCGTCCAGTGTGAGCCCGGCAGCCAGCATTGATGAGATCAGTGCAATGGGGAACCCGGTTGCCTTGGATGCCAGCGCGGAAGAGCGTGACGTTCTTGGATTTATTTCTATTACCACCACCCGATCATTTTCAGGATTGTGGGCGAATTGAACATTCGTGCCGCCGATTACCTGAATAGCCTCCACGATGTCGTAGGAATATTTTTGGAGACGTGCCTGCAGGTCTGGGGTTATCGTCATCATGGGCGCCGTGCAGAATGAATCTCCGGTATGCACACCCATGGCATCTACATTTTCTATGAAGCAGACGGTGATCATCTGATTTTTGGCATCGCGGACAACTTCCAGTTCCAATTCTTCCCACCCCAGGACGGATTCCTCAACGAGTATCTGGCCGATAAGACTCGCCGCAATCCCTCTGCCGGCGACGGTTTGAAGGTCCTCTTTATTGTAAACCAGACCGCCCCCCGTTCCACCCATGGTGTAGGCAGGTCTTATGACCACCGGATACCCGAGGTCTTCAGCGATCTTTTCGGCTTCGTCCACGCTGTAGGCAGGCTCGCTTTTCGGCATGTCTATACCGAGACTGTTCATCGTTTCCTTGAACGCTATGCGGTCCTCGCCGCGTTCAATGGCGTCAATATTTACGCCGACAATCTTTACGTTGTACTTGTCGAGAACACCCCCACGCGACAGCTCTAATGTCAGATTAAGACCCGTCTGACCGCCGAGGTTGGGAAGAATGGCGTCCGGACGTTCCTTTTCTATAATCTCCTCCAGATATCGGAAGTTTAGGGGTTCGATATAGGTAATATCAGCTGTCCCGGGATCAGTCATTATTGTAGCGGGGTTGGAATTGACAAGAACAATCTCATAACCCAGTTTCTTGAGGGCTTTGCATGCCTGCGTCCCCGAATAATCGAACTCACAGGCCTGGCCTATGATAATGGGCCCGGAGCCTATAATCAGTATTTTTTTTATGTCGCTGCGTGCCGGCATACAGTTTTGTCCCTTTCCCTGAAAATATGTTTGGATAGAAATTCGTAAGGCGCCGGGAGTATAAAAAAGTAGCCCTGCCGTGTCAAGGTATAAATGCTGTTTGCATGCCTGCTGGTGAAGGAAGTTTGCTTCATGACGGGTTCCAACTTGAACGCATTTTTACTCTTTCTATGCAAACGACGGAATAATCAGGTCCGGGAATGGGTGAATTTAGCCTTAAGTCTTTCAACAAGATTGAGAATATCTTCAAGGATTAAGTAGAGGCTCGGGATTAGAAGCAGCGTTATCAATGTCGCGAAGAGGACCCCGTAACCGAGACTGACTGCCATGGGGATCAGCGCCATGGGGGTCAGGAATTCATGCGTCATGCATATCAAATGTCTGGCGTGGTCCGGTCATGCGTCCAGCCCGCGGCAAGGTGGCCGTTTATTTTATCGTAGAGAAAAACGATCTGATTGTTCAGCGAAAAAGTCAAATGAGATGATCTTCCGCGAGCGGATACCATTCGTCTTTCAGTTCATGACGTTGATAAAGTGCTTGATTTTCTGTTAAAAAAGTGATTAAGGCGCTCGCGATATACATGAGATAAAGAGGAGTTCTATGGAAACGATTTCCCTTTTTGATTCACCGATCTTCACATGGGTTGTCATCCCCCTTCTGATTGCCCTGTCGCGGGTCGTAGATGTGACGCTGGGGACGATCCGTATCATCTATATTTCACGGGGGATGAAGTTCCTCGCCCCCCTCTTCGGGTTCTTCGAGATCCTCATATGGCTGATCGCCATTGGCCAGATCATGCAAAACCTCAGCAACCCCGTGTACTACCTCGCCTATGCCATCGGCTTTGCCGGAGGGAACCTGGTGGGGATCTTCGTGGAGGAACGCCTGGCCGTAGGCAGGGTCATCCTGCGCATCATTACCCAGAGGGATGCCACAAAGCTTGTCGACTACCTCAGGTCGTCGGGATACGGGGTGACCACGGTGGAAGCGGAGGGGGCCACCGGCCCGGTTAAACTCATATTCACCGTGATCGACCGGGAGAAGGTTAAGATGGTGGTGAACAGCGTACAGACCTACAATCCCAGGGCCTTCTTTTCCATCGAAGACGTCCGCTTGGTGAAGGAGGGGATTTTCCCGCCGTCACGGAGGTTCAGCGATCTCCTCAAACTGAGGAGAAAGGAATAGCCCGGGGCGGGTATGTCTCATTCTTGACGATATGTACCCTGTGTTATGTGGGGTTGGTTGTTATGGGTTGTTATGTGGGGTCCGGAAACGGACCAGGGGTTGATTTCATAATATAACAGTCTTGATCCCGATGGGTAACTGGTGTGTATCAGAAATACATTGATCGCGAACCGATAAGATTGAAGTAACGGGTACGAATGGAAGGATAAAGTGAACCTGTGCCGATGCGTCCACTTGATGGCCAAGCAAAAAAGGAATGTTATTTTTGTAATGGACAGGTGTGTTTTTTACTTGACCTCACCTTGAATGGGTGACCCCGTTAATCTCATGAATTTGTGTTCACCGCCTCAGAGCAGCGCTGCTACCGGGACCGGAACTTCACCAGCCCCAGACGATGCCCGGAATGCCGCAAGAAAAAGGTGAAGATGGATAGCTCTGTTCAAGATCCGAAAAATCGAAACAGAAAAGACGCGGAAGCGTACTGGTAGAAAGTGGGCAAAGGCCCATGGCGACTATTCCGTACATTGGCAACGCAAGCTAAGCTTATAACGCTGCCATAACCTGCCATGAAAGCCGTTGAAACAGGTCAAAATTTATAATTTTTTCACTCACCGAAACAGTTCAAATTGGCAAAAACAGGACTCGGCTTTTATGGTCAGGTTAATGAAATTGTTAGTTCACGACTTTAAGTGTTCAACAAATGCATCAGTAAACTGATATTTTGTTACTTTCTTTCCGAACTCAGATACATCAACAATTGACCCTTTTCCTTCAAATGCTTTTAATTGTTGTTCAAGAGAATCATGTTCCTCAAGATAATATGATAAATGAGGACCAGTGGCGTTAAACACCCAGCTTTTACTTAAAACATAAAACTCTCGATGAAGGCTAAAATCAGGATTTTGTAAATCAGATTTCATTTCAGAAAGTAATGTAGCATGTTCATCCCATAATTTTTTATAAAATGATTCCTCTGATTTTTTACTCTCTTTACCCTTTCGAACATCTGTATATTTATTACCAAAATAAGTTCCTGCTGCACCAGTTGCAGGGCCCAATAAGAAACCTATAGCTAAACTCATAAAATCCATATTTCACCTCACTACTGTCCCAACGATTAATAATCACAATCTTGGAAAGCCTTAACAGTTGCCTGTTCCAAGCGATTTGATGATTTATCGATTTCAAATACTTTTCA
>Ga0265595_1001322_pt1 | contig 19338 bp, 20 predicted proteins | sample saktaG_15_FD_190148 | JGI IMG/M metagenome (GOLD analysis project Ga0265595, IMG submission 190148) | Saline water microbial communities from Sakinaw Lake, British Columbia, Canada - sak_2013_06_06_50m | ecosystem: Environmental > Aquatic > Non-marine Saline and Alkaline > Saline ... | reverse complement strand
CATAGACCCGATGGCGCTGGGGAGGATTAAAAACTCCTCGTGTACCGGTTCAACAACATCAAAAACCCGTACCGAATCGATCCGTGCGAGCGGGGGGCCCTGGGTAATTGCGGACACAAAATCCTCAAACCGGTCTCCGGCAGCGTGAATCTCCACCTCGCTCCCGAGGTTCTTTACAGTACCCGCAATACCCATCTCATGTGCCTTTGCGTAGACGAACGGGCGGAAACCGACACCCTGCACGATGCCCCTGACCACGATCCTGCCCTGCTTACGCATCGTATGTCACAAAACCTTATTGATTTCGGCGGCGATATATGTATAGGGTTTTATCAGTGCCGGGCCATATCAGGATAGTAAACGATCCCGTGGAACTTGTTCCGCTCCTCATGACGTTCAACGACCCCTCCTTTAAAAAGGTCTACGAACTCCTGAGCAAATCATGGATGACCGAAGAAGAACTCACCGCTCAGATCGACTCCGACTCAATTCCGGTCTGCCTCCAGATCCTCAAAAAGGGGAACCTTGTCGAGGAGCAGTGGCGCATGCCCAAGCGTGGAGAGAAACCGATCAAGGAGTACCGGGCGACGTATAACAAGTTCCGGGCAAACTTCCAGTGCAACCTGCAGGACCTCTCTGACATCCTGTACATATCCCTCTCCAACGACGAAAACCTCCGCACTACGGTCGAGAATATCGAGGAGCAGATGGGCGGAGGGATAACATCCATCAACGACCTGTCCCGCAAATTCGGTGTCAGCCCGGTATTTATCAAAGGGCTCGCAAAACGGATCCCCCATCTCGATGTGAAGGGGCAGGGACTGGTGCGGCTTGATTCCGGGCGGTAAAGATCCACTCTACACGATTCTGCGCAGCAAACGGGAGGTTTCCCGCCTCCAGATTTTAGTAGAGATTGCCGAGCACCAGCCGGCAGTCCGGCAGCAGGAGATTGCAGGAAAACTCGGCGTCACACCGCAGGCGATCTCGGAGTACATACGCGAACTCGTCGATGAAGGGATGGTTGCTGCAAGCGGCAGGGGCAACTACGAGGTGACAAAATCCGGGGTGGAATGGATCCTTTCAAATGCCGAGTCCCTCGAATCGTACGCCCGCCATATCCGGCGCGACATTATCCAGCAGGTCGCGGTCTGGGCGGCGATCGCTGCCGAAGACCTTTCTGAAGGTGACGAAGTCGGCGTGTACATGAAGGGCGGGTGGCTGTATGCCGGCAAGAAAAAACAACCGGCGACAGGAACCGTCGTAATGGACGCAAAGAAGGATTCGGATGTAGGGGTTGCCCGGTTGAACGGCATCATCGATCACAAAGAGGGCAGCATCCGGGTCTGCAAGGTGCCCCGGATCCAGCACGGGGGTTCGCGCAAGGTGAACCGGAAGCGCCTGCAGGAAGTCCTTAAGGGAGCCGACGTGGTTGCTGCGGTCGGTGTGGAGGCATACATTGCACTCCGTGCAGCAGGCAGGAAGCCGGACATGTTCTTCGGTGCCCGGGAAGGCGTGATCGAAGCCGCGTTCCACGGGCTCGAGTGCGCGATCGTGATCGTTGATGAAGAGTTCACCGACTTTTTAAAACGGCTGGAGAGCGTGGAGCTCGGCTACACGATCCATGACCTGATTGCTTCATGAAGATTATCATCCAGCCGGTTAAAGGCAGCTACCGGATCCTATTTTATGATGGCAGACATGTCCGCGGTGCCGGAATCTGCGAACTTTCCGAAACGCCAAAGGGCCCCCGCCCGACCCGGTACCGGCTCCGCTGGGGCGGGAAAAAAGAGTACAGGCACACCCCGTCAAAAGATCTGATCGGAGAGCTCCGGCAGGGTGAGGTACAGCTGACAAAACCCGATCCCCCGTTCGAGTCGTTCCTCTCCGGTTTCCAGATCCAGGCAGGAAATGCAGATGCCTGCCGGATGTGCCTGATGGACGAGCGTTTCACCCTGCTCGATGACCAGACATCGGTCGTGTTCGGGAAAGGGGAGCGGATCTGCATGGACTGCGCCCGGCGGGAACTGCGCAGGGAGGCGACGCAGGTCGGACGACTGGGCAGGGAGGCGATCGCCCACCTCGAAGTGCTGCTCGAAGAGTTCCGCAACCTCGACCGGGTGCTCGCCACCCTGCAACCGGACAACCTTTCGTTTGCGCAGACACTCTTTGACCGGCTCGAACCCCATCCGGTGCTCGCGACACAGAACATTAACGAACTCCCCCTCCCCCGCGAATTCGTGAACGCATCGGGTGTCGGGGCGCTGATGCCGGCGCAACAGCTTGCCGTTGAAGCAGGGCTGCTGTACGGAAAGGACCTTCTGGTTGTTGCAGCAACCGCGAGTGGCAAGACATTCATCGGCGAGATGGCAGGGGTGAAAAATTACCTTGAAGGAAGGGGCAGGATGCTTTTTCTGGTGCCGCTTGTTGCGCTTGCCAACCAGAAATACGAACGTTTTTCCGAACGGTACAGTGCGTTTGCACGGTGCGGTCTTCTCACGGGCGTCAGCCGGCTCAACCTTCCCGAGACCCGCAAGGTCGGTGACCGGAACCCCGAATCCCCGATCGTTGTCGGAACTTACGAGGGTGTCGACCACATGATACGGTGCGGGCAGCGGATGAAGAACATCGGCACGGTTGTGATTGACGAGGTGCAGATGCTCGAAGACCCGGAGCGGGGCCACCGGCTCGACGGGATGGTCGCCCGGCTCAAGTATCTCGCCCCGCAGGCACAGTTCCTGTATCTCTCTGCAACCATCGGGCTCCCCAACCTCCTCGCAAAGAAGCTCAACTGCACGCTGGTGCGGTATGACGACCGCCCGGTCGGGCTGGAGCGGTATCTCCTCTTTGTGGAGCGAAAGCAGAAGATCCCGACGATCAAGCACCTGACGACCGATGAGTACAAACGCACCTCGTCCAAGGGCTACCGGGGGCAGAGCATCATCTTCACCAACGCACGGGCACGCTGCCACACGATTGCCGAAGCGCTCGGGATACGGGCGGCAGCGTACCACGCGGGGCTCACCTCGCAGGAACGCCGGGACGTGGAGACAAAATTTGCGCATGGCAAACTGATGGCAGTCGTTACCACTGCAGCACTCGGGGCCGGTGTCGATTTTCCTGCATCGCAGGTGATCTTCGATGCGCTCGCGATGGGCAGGGAATGGCTCTCGGTGCAGGAGTTCAACCAGATGGGAGGCAGGGCCGGGCGACCCGACTTCCACGATCTTGGGCGGGTCGTGATCCTTGCCGAGCCCGGGGGCAGCTACTCGCGGGAGAGCAATTTCACCGAAGAAGAAGTTGCGATGCGCCTTTTAAAGGGTGTCATGGAAGAGGTCGCACCCGAGCATGACGAGGAAGGCAGCTCGGAAGAGTATGTTGCAAATGCCGTAGTCTGCAACGGGAGCGAGCAGGAGCTGGAGCGCATCAATACTATGATGGTCGGGACAATGGAGCCGGTGCTGCCCGAACTGGTCGCCAACCGTCTGGTAAAACGGACGGAGAAAGGGACGATCGAACTCACTCCTCTGGCAAAAGTGATGGCTGAGCATTTTATCGGGATCAACCGGCTGCTGCGGGTGGTGAAGCTTTCAGAGAAGATGGACGACCCGCTGGAGATCATTGCAGAACTCAACTGCGTCGAGGCAGAGGATGCCGGGCAGAAACCGGAGCGGCACGAGAGACGGAGCCGGGAGAGGAAACCCGCGCAACCCCCTCGCCACAACCCGGTTGTGCACCGGGGAAGAAGTGGAAAAGGGCGGCATTAGGTACCGGAACGTTATCGTTTCCATACACGTTGAGTGCATAACAAGGTGAGGAGATTATATACCTTAGCTCTTTCGGTTGTCGTTACAACCCTGCTTTAGATTAGGATTTCACCAGGTGCCCTGAAAATATTCTTTTTAATGGAGAGGCAGATCTATCCTTTCCCTCCCATAAACAGGCTGAGCGCGAGACCTGTCACGAGAGCAACGAGGGCATCGCTCTGGAAAAAGGCAGGCGAAAGCAGCTGATCGAGCGGGATCCCTCCCCAGAAATGGCCCAGGATAATGGCGATCGCCAGACCTGCAAGGACTGCCATGAGCAGGTGACGGAGACCGGTAAGGTAATTGTTGTAGGTGAAGTGGATAAAAAAGAGTCCCGCGATGATGAATATGGCAAAGAATGCGACACCCACCTGGAACGACGGGGCGGGGATTGTTTTTGAGGAGAAGACCCCGAACTGTGCAATCACGAGATACGCAAGTACAGCTCCAAGACTCTTGTCGCTCTTCAGGCTGGACATGGAAAGCGTGTCTTTCATACCGGTGAATAAGCCCTCATCGCCTGTTTTTCCTGCCAGGGGCTGTACAACCACTGGCACAGCCGCCTGGACTGCCGTAGCAGCTTGTTCCCCGCCTTCAGGCGATGGCTGGGATTTGCGGGCTTCGTAAAATGAGTGGAGTGCGACATACAAGGAAATGCTGATAGCGATAAAGCCGACTCCAAAGCCGGCAGCACCAAAGATAATTGTATCATTCGTCAGTCCCTCTGATGCCATCCGGGCAAAGAAAAGCATGACAAACTGCCAGAATGCCAAAGCGATGATGATGAAGAGAATGATCTTTTTTAAGACAACAATCAGCAGGCCGGTCAACCGGTTGATGATGAGCACTGCAATAAAGAATGCGATAAGTGTTATGGTTACTGCAAAGATATCCCCGCGGGCGATCTCTGCAGGCATTGATTGGATATACTGGATTGTATAGGCAACGACTCCCTCTGGCGACATTTCCATGTTTTTTTCACCGTAGAGATATCCTTTGATCCAAAGATAATATAATTATGGGAAAGACCCGCCTGCCATGAAATTTTCAGGCAGGGCTGGATGATACCTGATCGAGAACCGCTTAACAAACAAAAATGCCCCGGACGGGACTTGAATCCGCGTCAATTGCGTGGCAGGGCAATCATGACAGGCCGCTATATTACCTGAACCTTATTTGTCGCTTACGCACACCCACCGGTCATAGATTGGATCCTTTGCGTTCTCCTGAATATCAACGGTGCGTTCCTGGGCCTCGCCCCATCTCCGGATCAGTTCTGCTTCGGGCTCCGTGCCTACCGTGATCAGCGTCTCCTGCGCGAGCGAGAACAGTTCAGACACCAGCTGCTGCCACAGCTCCTGCGAGAACGCGTTGATCTCCCCCATCATGATCCCGATACCACGCGGGACCGGATCGATATATTGCGAGGCGATGGTCGCATTGATACAGATCGTCTCTTCCGGCATCAGCCGTTGTGTGGAGAGCCCAAGGGAGATCAGGGAGGGGTCGTTATCGCAGGAGAGCACTGAATACCCCAGCTTTCGCAGGACTTGGGAACCGACACCCGAACCGCAGCAGAAGTCAAGGCAGGTCTCCCCTGCCCCCCTGCCCCAGGTCTTCATGATAAGATCTTCGATGATCGCCGGCCGGTCTTTATTGAGGTCGTCCAGAGCAGGAGTGACTTGATCGGCGATCTCCCTGCTGTAATATTCCCGCACTGCTGCCGCCCATATGGCACGCTCTTCCTGGTAGATCTCGCCGTTGACCTCCTCGAAGCGCTCGATAGCAGCCGCGGAAGGTTTTCGGCAGAGGAACGTTCCCACATTCCATACACCCTCATTATGGAACGCTACGGCGAGCGGGTCCTCCTGCTCATCGATCAGCAGGCGCGCCTGGTCACCCGGGAACGAGGCAAGCATCGTGGTGAAATGGCTGTCGGGGAGATCGGCAAATGACGGTTCGATGAACCGTACCGCCCCGACACCGAGAATCTCATCCGCTTTCATGCGTCCCGCTCGATATGGAGCCCATGGGGGGCTTCGATAGTCCCGTCGATCTTGGCGTCCTCGTGGAGCCGTATTGTCTTTGCGATCACGTCGCCAAGGATGTGGGCGCCCTTTTTCACGTACACTTCGTCGCCACTTTCCACGTTCCCGTGAACTTCGACCCCGCTGGTAACCGTAATGCCTCTCTTTGCCCGCAGGCTCCCGAAGATCACGGTGTCCGGCTGGACATCGATCGAGCCCGCCCGGATATTGCCATGGAGCCGGCACCCTTTCCCAATCTTCATGGTCGAAGGCACCGAGAAGAGATTCATGTTCAGCTTTGAGCGGGACGGGATCATGAGCGGCATCTCGAATTCCTCCTCATTATCCGAGAACAGGTCATCGAGGATGCGGTCGACGTCTTCCTCCCGTTGGATCCGCATGAGTGTCATGAAATAGATGAGGATGAACATGATGACCGGCATCGGGTTTCGGACCTCAATTGCCCCAGTCGCTTCAAAGCCTTCCCGTATTTCCACTCGCTCCCCGATGTCGAGTGTCCCGGCGACTTTTAATTTGCCGAGGATCTTTGCCCCTTCGCCAATGTAGGCATCCTGTTTTGCAACCACATCGCTGCCGATCTCGCACCAGTTGCCGACGCGGGCGTCGCCGTCCGCCCAGATGTATTCCCGGATCTTTGTCGAGTCTCCGACAATCACATCCGCTCCCCGGAGCCCGTAATCGATCTGGCAGAACTCGCCGATCACGATGTTCCGGTCGGTCTTGATGCTGTGCTCCTGCAGCTCGGTGCCGTCCGGGAGCAGGCAGTGCCGGTGCCAGTCCTCCACGCGTTTTTTTGGTCGCTTCGCCTTGGCCAATTGTGTTCCCTCATGCGCCGTATTTGCGGGATCGGTTGATCAGGTCAAGCGCGATCGGGAGCAGGGATGATCCCGGGATGCGGTTGAGCCCTCCCTGTGCACAGGAAATCTCGTCGAACCTTGCCACGTCGTCGGTGCGAACCCCCTCGCCCCATATCACAACCGGCACCGGGTCTGCACTATGGTCTTTGACCGAACAGGGAGTGCTGTGATCGGCGCAGATCACGATGAGGGTATCCTGTAATGTACGTAAGGGGGAGATTGCAGTATCAATCTTTTCAATAAACGCCGATTTCTGTTTTGCAAGCCCGTCATGCCCGGATTCATCCGCTCCTTTGATATTGACCAGAACGAAGTCCTGCGAGCGTAATTCCACCAGCACAGCCGAGATCTTTCCGGCAAGGTTGCTGTTCTGCGAGCCGGTGATGCCATCAACATGGACCTTTTTGAGGCCAACCGCTGACCCGATGCCGGTGATCAGGCTGGCAGCTGCGATGACGCTCCCGGAAATTCCGTATTTGGTTGAGAACGGCTCAAAATGACCCATCTCCCCTGCGCCCCGCATCAGCACCACCGTTGCAGGGTTAAGCCCGTTTTGTATCCGGTCCCGGTTTATCGTATGATCCGCGAGGATTCGCATGGATTGCCTGACAAATTCGTTGCAGACTATAGCGGTCTTTTTGTCTTTTTCTGTCTGTTGTAACGGGGTGATGGTGAGCGGGGGCACGCCCTCCTTTTTTGGATCATTGGACGAGACGCAGTGCCCGAGCCCGTCGCCTTTCAAAGCGAGGGCGGCACGGTGCCCGGCTCCGGACCTGAAAGCAAACTTCACGCCGAATTTTTTGAGGTCGACCCCCTCCTGGACCGCTGTAGAGAGTTCCGTGGTATCATGGATCCGTCCTGCCCGCCGGTCGCTGACACGTCCGTCTTTTGTGAGTGTTGCGTAGTTGCACCGGAACCCGATCATGCCGGGCTCCATTGCGATACCGGTGCCCACGCATTCGAGGGGGCCTCTTCCGGTATAGTATTGATGGGGGTCATATCCCAGCAGGGCAAGGTGGGCTGTATCTGAACCGGGGCGGATGCCGGGTGCAATTGTGTCCATGATACCGCAGACACCTTCGTGGGCAAAGATGTCGAGGTTTGGCTTTTTTGCCGCCTGCAGCGGGGTCTTACCGGCAAGCTCCGGGCACGGCCGGTCGGAGATGCCGTCAAGGACCAAAAAGAGGATCTTGCGTGCGGTCATTACCGGATAAGTTTGTCGGGGGAGCTTTTATGCTCAACGGTCAGGAAATAAAGAGAACCGCAGATCTGCGGACTGGAACTTTACATTTGAGAAAAAGGAAAGTCTGCTGTTAAAAAAAATTATGCGCTTTCCGGCGCAGCTTTTGCCACCGGTTCGACCTTTGACTTAACGACCTCGATCCGGCGTACCGGATAGAGCAGTTTTACGACCTTGAAGAGGTCGCGGGAGATCTCGCCGCTGACGATGACGGTGACGAGCGTGTTGAGGTCCCAGGCTGCCGCCTGCGCCTGAACATTCGCCGTGATCGCGTTCCGGATTGCGTGGATCTGCCCGACATTTGCCCGTGCGAGCGTGTAGCAGCTGATCGTAAGCCGGACTTTTTTCTGGTCCTTGGTTACGATCGGGACAAGGCAGTCCACCCGGGTGCTGCGGCGCTTGATCAGCCCACGCAGGTAGTCACGGGTCACTTCGTGACCGACGAACTCGGTGTATGCTGCGTCGCCCGTCACGGATGAAACCCTGAAGCGCATCTTGATGTGCTGCTTTGCATAGTCATTTGTGATCTCGCCGAGGGTTGCCTGCATGATCCTGCCGATCACACTCTCGGTGTCGTTTGCTATGGTGTCACCGATGTACGCCTTACCGAGGTTTTCGGGGACGTGCACCTTGAACCAGCTCTTGGCTTTCCAGCCTTCTACTCTTCTTCCAACCTGTTTTTTTGCCATGAAATCACCTACATGAATCTGAATATCTCGTTTGGTTCTCCGACCAGTTTCTTCACCTTGTCTGGCCATCCGTCCATATCAAGCCCTTTCTGGGCTAAAAATGCCGCCGTCCAGCGCTCGAGCCCGACACCGGAGCAGCCTGACCAGCAGTCTGCACCGCTCTGGATCTTCACGTTGAACCCTTTGGGATACTTGTCGCCGTTGATGCTCACGTTCTGGAACTCGAGCCAGCTGTCGCTGTACGGCAGGTATGCCTCGTAATCGGTCGTGCCTACCCGTTCACCGCACCCGCATGCCCCTTCTTTAATTTTCTGGGGTGTCTTGCCGGTGTCGACCATACCTTCCTGCGCCATGAACCAAGGCGTCACCCGGGCACACCGCCACTCGAGCTCGAGGATCTCTTCGAACACGTTGTGGTATGCCTCATGGAGTTTGTCTGCCATCGCGATGGTCTGTTCGGCAGTGCCCAGCCAGACGATCTCGATCCGGTGGAACTCGTCCACCCGCTCGATCCCGTGGATGCCGCCGCTCTCGTACCGGTGGGATGTACCGCTGCGGTCAAAGACTTTGATCGGCAGGCTTGCCGTCCCGAGTGTCTCGCCCTGCACAAACGGCCAGAACGAGGGACACTGGGCGTAACACAACCCACCGATCGGGCCGTCGATCTTGTCACGGATCATCTCAACCGGCACTTCCCCGGTCACCTTGAAGTAGTCCCCGACATCCTCCCAATAGGCCGGGTCGCGGGTCTTGGGGGTGCAGACATAGTAGATCTCAGGGTAGACGCCTTTTGCGTGCCCCGACCGCATCCAGACCTCCCACGGGGTGAGCTTGGGGAAGATCATTTCGGCAAACCCAAGGGGCTTTATGATCTTTTCAATGACGATCTGCTCGAACGCACGGAAGAGCTGCACCGATTGCGGCCCGTGTATCCACTGGCCGCGGGACGCACCGTGACGGATCCAGTTGCGCTTTACCATCTCCTCGGTGGGGTCACGGGAGAACGAGCGGGATTTGGGAGCGCTCGCAAAGACGAGCTCCCAGTGTTCTCCCTTGCCCCCGTATGCTGAAGCCTGGATTTTTTCTTCGATGAGCTTGAGGATACGGTCCGGCACCTTGTTCTCAAGGTCGGCCGAACTTACCGCAAGGTCAAGTGACAGCGCATCCTTCTTCACATCATAGGATTTGATGAACGGGAGCTTTGGTACATGGATATCTTCCGGGATCTCGCCGGTCATCTCGATACGGTACTGCCCGATCGAGATCCCCCTCAGCCCGAGCCGAAACTTCCCCAGCACAACAGCGACCTGTTTTTTGAACCGGAAGAGGGCGTCGTGTGCCCGGGTATATGTGCCGCTTTCTATTGCGAGCCGGACAACATTTCCCTCCACGCTCCATTCCGTGATCCTGCCGACTTCCCGGTCGGGGACTCCTTTGGGAACACCCTTCTTAAAGAGTGTCGTGTTCGATTCTGCCACGGTTGTCTCAACAGCTTTTTTCGCTTCCGGTGAAATGTCGCTGTTGAAGCTGAGTTCTGCTGTCAGTGCGAAACGAACGAACATGTTTCCTCCGCAATTGCAAGGTTTGTCAGATAATCGTCTACCGAAGCGATCACCGAACCGAGCTTTGTGCCGGTGATGCTGGTTTTCACCCCGGTTCCTGTCACAACCGTCCTCATGGATGAGAGGTTGTCCGGGCAGATTGCGTTTGCGACGCAGGCAGGGTTGCGATGAGTTGTCGTGATAACCCCATCGATTTGCATCATGCCGCCACCGCCATGTGCCAGCACTTCCTGAAGGTGTCAAGCTGGGTGCAGGGGATCGTCGCTCCCGCCCTGAGCCGGTGCCCGCCGCCAGAACCCCCGCAGGTTTCCGCGATGCCGCGGATCACGGTGCCGAGATCAGCATCGATACCGGGGGGGCAGCGTACCGAGATACGGCACCGGTCACCTTCGGGAGCCACAACAGCGAGGGGCAGGACATGGGAAGACTGGCATGCGAGTGCGTCAGCAATGTCGCTTATGAGCGTTGCATCGTGTACTTCATACATCCCGTCCTGTGCAATCGGGGCGCCAGCCAGTGTACGGATAGCGTCAATAACATTCATCCGGTGCGCCCGGGCGATATTCCATGCGGTTTCTGTATCAAAAGAATACCGCATGCAGAGCGATGCGCCGATCTCCCCATGCCCGGATTTCCCGCAGGCATCGATGACCGCTGCAAGTGCATGGGCATCAGGAATAACCTCGCGTTCGAGTGCGTATGTGTCTCCGTAGATCTCTTCGATGCAGCCGGCACCCGCGTTTTGGATCACCTGTAGCACCGAGAGCGAGAGGAGCAGGTCGGGGCGCACAGCGTCTTTTCCTGCGGACTGCCCCATAATCGCGTTCACCACGCCTTCATCCCCGCTGATACCTTCGAGATACGGATGGATTGCCATGAGCCAGCGTTCAGCCAGATCCCTTCCAGCTAGCCGTATTCCCCGGCTCGGGTTGATGATGCCGTTTCCCACACCTTCGTTGAAGATCTCAAGATTTTTTCCGGAGAGTGTCTGGCCATCGCCAATAACCCCCAGCATCGCAAGCCCTGCAAGGTCGCGGTTGTCACCCATATTCCGGGCAACGAAATATGCCATCGCTGAAGCAGGCACTTCACGGTCACCGTCAATGCCAAAAAGCCGGGGGTTTGCATGGAAGTCTCCGGTAAACCGCGGGTTGTGATGGTCTACCACCATGGTGGTTTTAGGAAGGTCTTCCATCCCTGCACCGAGATCGCAGAGCAGGTATGCGTGCTCCTTGGGGATCTCCAAAGCCGCGATCTCGCGGCGTACCCTCAGCCGGAACCGGATCCCCGCCCGTGCCATCGCATGGCAGAGGATAGAGCCGGCAGCGATGCCATCGGCGTCATGGTGGGCGACCACCTCGACGTACTCCTGCCTCTTTATCTGCTCTGCGACAAGGTTCGCGGCGGTTTCAAGTGACATGGGGACAGGGACGTTGTTACCGGGACAGCAGGATCTCCGCGTTCTCCGGTTTGTAGACCCAGCCTGCAGGCAACCTGCCACTGCCGGTATAATACCGTACGAGCCTTCGGATCTTGGCCTCGACAAGGTGGAGCTGCCGCTTGTTGTGCAGGTCGTTTTTGTTCTCAATCAGGTGCTTGCGCAGCCCGAGCGCCTTTATCATGAGATCGCGCAGGTCCTCAGGAATTGCCGACTCCATCTTGTTGGCCTTGAGGATGTCGCCGATGCGTTTTCCCCCGGTCACGAGTTTGATGTCAGGGACTCCGTAGCGGTCCCGCAGGATCAGCCCGATTTTGCTGCTCGATACGCCTTCCTTCCGGAGTTCGATGATGACTTTTTCTATCCCCTTTATGTCCGTGTTGGACCACGAGGGCGCCTCCTTCCGGTAGGGGCGGACGGAACATGATTTGCCCCTTCTGCGGGCATGCATTCTTGCCAAAAGTATAACCTCCTTACGACATTATGTAAGTCCAAAAAGAGCAGCAGTCGCTGACTCCCGGTAATCCCAAGCCCAGTTGGGCAGTGCACGCAATAGTGCACGTCGGACTTACTTCTGCCAGCACTTAAATTTTAAAAGTGCTTATGTGTATTGTGTTAGAGGAATATTAAGGGTGCCTATGAAATCTCGTGGCCGGACGATGCCTTTTTACGGACTCCTCTGCCTTTTTACCTTCGCAGGAAAAACTAAAATACTACAGATGAACAAGATACCTCTCGAAAGAACCGATGGTAACTCAGAGATCCGGTTCAGGGACTGCTTCTCCGTCCGGTACATCCAGTCTGCGGCATTGCTGTGCAGGCTCGGGTATGCCATCGAGAAGGGTTATGCGGAGTCCGGGCAGGTATCACAAGAAGCGCTCCTCTCGCACGAGGCTTTCATCCTCAACTCCATCCTATCATCCGTTGCATTTCTTGAGTCCACCGTCAACGAGCTCTACTCTGACGCTGCAGACAGTGCCTATTTCTCAAGAGACAAAAATGACGAGGATTTGTTAAGGAAAATCGGGCAGGGATGGAACAACGAGAAAAATTTTGATCGCGCCCCCGTATTAACCAAATACCAGAAGATCCTCTCTCTTGCCGACAAACAGCCGTTCACCGAGACGGATCCGGCGTATTTAAATGTTAAAAACCTTGTTGAGATCCGCAATTTCCTGATGCATTACCGGCGCGAATGGGTAATCATTCAACGGCGAAGGGTGGCTGGTGCCGGTGAAAAAACCCGGATTGAAAAATTTGAAATAAGCCTCAGACACGCATTTAAGGAAAATCCCTTTGCCCACAAAAACCGGCCGTTCTTCCCGGACAAATGCCTCGGGCACGGGTGTGCGGAGTGGGCGGTTATCAACAGTCTTATCCTGACGGGTGAATTTTTTTCCCGGCTCGGGCTGTCTGCACCCTATGACGGGATAAAAAATGAGTTATTGACCCGATAGTTCCTTCGGAGTTCTCAAAAAACAGGGCTTTAATAAAAATGGCTCTGTAGAAATCCCTAATCTCATATCATTACGAGAAATGCATGATGAACCGGTTTTCGATAGATATCGCAAGGGGGATATCTGTCGTGCCAGATGGCAGAACAGATTCGAGAAAACGGTCAGAAGACCGTTTTCGCTGTGCCGCAGTGGCGGGGGCAATGTAACTCGAAGATGTCCATCAGGACATCTTCTTCAGTTTGCCCTTCCCTGTGGGAACGGCAAACGCCCCCAAGAACGTTATGAAAAACAATGATTTCTACAGAGCCAAAAAAAATATGTTATCTCTTCTTCCCCCTCTTTTTCTTAGGGCCTTTGGTAAACGAGAGAAGATCAATATTGTATACCCCTTCTTTTCCCACCGAGATGATCCGCTCATCGCCCTTTGCCATCTTCTCGATGTTTAATTCGTAGGAGCCGGGCCCCACGATCCGGATGGTCTCGACCCGGTCGTACATTTCTACATCTTTTTTAGGCTCAGGTCTGATCTCGAGCACCCGCTCCTCTGTCTCCTCGGTGATCTCCTCGATCGACTTCTCCTCTAAAATGTCTTTGTTGAGATCCGCCTCCTTTACGTAGAGGAACTTCTTGCCGCCGCAGCTTGCGCAGCCTTTGAGGATCTCGGTCGACCCGTCCTTGTATTCACGCCCGCACTTGGTACACTTGTGTGGCATTTGAGACCTCCTCCCCCTGCAGATTATCCGAAGCGTTCGATCATCGTCTCGTAGAGCTCTTCCACATTTTTCCCATCAAGCCCCGAAACGGCGATGACCGGGTGCTGGGGGAAAGCGCTGCGGATACGTGCCGGTGCAGCTTGCGGGAGGTCGATCTTGCTTGCAACGATCAGGACGGGGAGCTTCCGGCTCTCGATGATACCGACCATCATGATATTGACCTGCATGAAAGGGTCGAGCGTGGAATCGAGCATATAGATGACGCCGTCAATATCCTCGCGGAGCCAGTGCATCGCCTCGGCGACGCCTTCAGTCGCTTCACGTGCACGGATGACCGCTTCGTCCTTATCGAGCCCGAACTCCAGGAACTCGTGATAGTCGATCCTTGTCGTAACACCCGGGGTATCGACGATATCGATGGTGAGCGTAGCGCCATTTGCACCGGAGATGATGATATCATCTTTCCTGCGTGCCCTCCGGGTCTCGTGCGGGATCTCACTCACCGGGCCGACCGCGTCGCCGGTCCAGTCGCGGGCTATCCGGTTGGCAAGCGTGGTCTTTCCCGCATTGGGGGGCCCGTAAATGCCAATACGGGTCCGCTTCTTCTTAAAAAAACGGGAAAGGAAGCTGGAAAATTTCTTTTTTACTCTGCCAAACGTCTGATAAAATATCCTCATTAAAACACCTCGGGCATAAACCACAATCGTCGCAACGTGGTGCCCTCAACTCGTAAGTAATGTATAGAATGCGACCTTTATTATGTTTCTTCTGCTCGAAACCCCCGCACCGGCGTTATTTATATATCCATCCGCAGCGCATCTGTTTTACCTTATCACTCCATTGCATAATTGCATGGCACTGCCCAATCCTTTATATCGGAGTTGGTGAGTATTGGTAAATTGTAAACATCAGGCAAAAAGCTCAAGGGAGGTGATCTCATGAAAAAGACAACCAACGCAATCCGGTTCGAGACCCGTGTTCCCTTAAACGAGGTGATGCGAAGCAACCCGACGACGATCTCCAGTAGCGCCACCGTGGCAAAAGCTGCAGCGGCAATGTGCCACGACGATGTGGGAAGCTGCATCGTTCTTACCAAAAATCTTCCCGTCGGCATCGTGACCGAGCAGGACATCAACTGCAAAGTGGTGGCAAAGGATCTCAAACCAGGCAAAATACATGTGAACGAGATCATGAGCACGCCGCTGATTACGGTGGGTGCTGAAAAGACTGTGGGAGACGCTGCCCATATGATGGTGAAGCACCGGGTAAGGAGGCTCCCCGTTGTCGATGAAGACAACAAGGTTATCGGGATTGTTACCGTCCGTGACCTCCTTACCGTTTCAAATGAGCTCAACGAACTGATGGCTGATCTCATCGAGATCAACCGTGAGGATGTCGTTGAGATGGGCATGTGCAATCGCTGCAGCCAGATGTCTGATGAGCTTAAGCGGGTCGACAACCAGATGCTCTGCGCCCGTTGCCGAGAGGAGGAAAAGATCACATGAAAGTTGCACAGGATTTCAGAATTGAGATCCCTGTGCTCCGTTTCAGTGACCAGATAACAAAAGCACGGCAGATCCTGCGTGACGACCGGTTCCGTGAGGTGTATGTCGTGGACGATGCAAAAAAACTGCTTGGCTACGTCGATATCACGGACGGTCTCCGCGTGACCGCGACACGGTCAAACGTCACCGTTGAAGGATTTGTAAAAAATGCGCCGGAAGTGCATGCAGCAGACCAGATTGAGCAGGTGGCACGGGAGATAAAAAAATTCCACACCGACAGCGCGGCGGTGGTGGACGGGCAGAGGCATGTTACCGGAGGTGTGCTGCTCTCCGATCTCTTCCCGGTCATCATCTCACGCCACGAGCTTCGTGGCAGGGTTCTCGATTGCATGACCGGAAACGTGGTGACAGCGGATGAAACTATCCCCGTCCAGCATATCTATACCCTGATCGTCCAGACCGGGTTCTCCGCATTCCCCGTGGTCAGGAAGAAAAAACTGGTTGGGATCATATCCCGTCGCGACCTCCTCCGGGGTGGCCGGACGAGAACTGCACGTGCTCACGCGAAGCACACACCCGTAGGAGAGATCATGACCCGGGAGGTTATCACCATCAGACCTGATGACATGATCAGCACCGCTGCCCGGCTGCTCGTACAGCATGATGTGAGCTGCCTGCCGGTCATTGACGGAGGGTCTATCGTGGGTATCGTCGACCGGCACGATGTCCTTGCCGGAATCCGTTGAATCCGGTTCGCCAGCGGCCGTTGGTGCATGGCTAAAAAAATAAGAATATCCCCGGAAAGAAAAATTCCGCTATCTCAAAAAATTACAATAGGAAATTTTGCCAGAAGAAGGAGTGATCAGATGGAGAAAAATGACCCCGGCATGAAGCAGGGAGACAAACTGCTCAAGATGCATGGCAAATTCGACAGGGGGCCTGTTGAGTTCAGGTCCCACATTGTGGTGCAGGAAGGCGAGATCATGGCGATCGCTACCCGGGACGTGGTATCGGTACCCCCTACCACTACGATCATGGGGGCCGTGGAGACAATGACGGAATGCGGGTTCCGGCGGCTCCCTGTGACTGACGCAGGCACAAAAAAACTGCGGGGGATTATCACATCGGGGGATATCATCAACCTCATGGGTGGTGGGGATAAGTACCGGCTTGTGCAGGTGAAACACGGGGGTAACCTGATCTCTGCGGTGAATGAGAGTGTACGGGCGATCATGACCCCGAAGCTCGAAACACTCCCCAGCACTGCCCGGATTGCAGATGCGACAAAGATCATCGTGCATAAAAAAATCGGGGGAATTCCGATCGTAGGCGAGGGAGGTGTTCTTGCAGGTATCGTGACCGAGCGGGATGTCATGCGGGTGCTCGCGGCAGAAAAGAGCCGGCTTACCGTCGAGGAAGTCATGACCGGCTCTCTCCGGGTAATCCGGCCGGACTGCCCGATCGGGGAAGCAACCCATGAGATGACAAAATATCGTTTCCGGCGGCTCCCTGTCGTGAGTGACGACGTCCTGTACGGTATCCTCACCGCCACCGATATTATGCGGTATCTCGGCAGCCGTGAAGTGTTCACCCGGCTCAGTACCGGTGATGTCGGGGAGGTGATGGGACTTGAGGTGCGGACGCTGATCGCCGGTGACCTCTTCACCACGACGCCGGATAAAAGCATACATGAAGCAGCCCGTGAGATGCTGGAAAAGAATATCGGTGCCCTTCCTGTTATAGAAGACACGCACCTCATCGGGCTTGTTACCGAGTTTGACCTTGTCCGGGCTTTTGCAAAGGGGGAAGAGAGATGAAAGCTTCAGATGTAATGTCTGCACCGGTCATGGTGATAAGCCCGTCAGAAACCGTGGCACACGCCCGTCACCTGATGGTCAGGCACCATATCTCCCGGCTGCTGGTCATGAAAGGGGAGGTGCTGTCGGGAATTATCACCAAAAAGGACCTTGCATACCGGCTCCGGCAGAGCGAGCCCGCATGGCGCCGGCGCCCTATTGACAGCATCCCGGTGAGTGTGCTCGCCGTACCCGATCCGATCGTGGTCGGGCCGGATACGGGTATTCGTGAGATCGCCCGCATCCTTGTGAAGAACACTATCAGCAGTGTGCCCGTGGTTGACGGGGATGCGGTGACCGGTATCGTGACCAAGTCAGACCTCATGAAGTCTACACTGATCAAAAACCTCATATGCCCGGTCGCAGACATGATGGAGGATGTTGCGACCGTAAGCCGGTACCATTCGCTTGACCATGTTATTGATGTAATGAGCGAACGTAATGACAAGGTGGTCGTCACGAACAATGATGAGTCCATTGCGGGGATTATCACCGAAACCAATCTGGCATTCTTTGACAACGGACAGAAGATTGCCGGTGGCCCGGAGCGGGGTGTAACCGTCAGGAAAAGAAGACAACCGCGGGGCATAATGAGGGGAGGGATGCTATCCCTTGCCCCCGTTATTGCGGAGGATATTATGACCTCCCCGGTAATCACCACACCTCCGGACACTCCGGTGAACCAGGCCGTCTCAACCATGAACAGACATCAGATCAACAGCCTTGTGGTCGTAGAAAAAGGCGACATTGCAGGCATTATAAAACGCGATGATATTATCCGGGAAGTGGCGAAATGACAAAAGAACTGTTCATTAAAGATGTAATGGTAAAACCAGTGACAATTGCAAAATCTGCGAAATTAACCGAAGCGCTCGACAGGATGCTTGACGAGGGTATTGACCCGCTAATCGCGTTGCACAATACAAGCGTTGCCGGCATTGTCTCCCGCCAGGCCATTGCCAAGAAGCTGGGGAGCAAACAAAACTCCGGTCTCGCCCCCTCGGCACTTCACGTCGCAAGCGTTGTAGACGAGGACTTCACGAGCATCTACCCTGATCAAAGCATCAACGTCCTTGTGCCGCTGCTCCAGCGCTATAAGCTGGTGGTGGTGTATGACAGCGACCACAAGATCATCGGTCAGGTGGGTGCCGGCGACCTGCTCAGGAAAGTGAAGCCGGATGGTACGGCTGACGGGGTGATGGAGGATGCGGTCACCATTGAAGCAGATGAGCGGGTGGTCCACCTCCGCCGACGCATGATGGACGACAATATCACCCGTTTTGTGGTGACCGAGAACGGCAAAATGACGGGGATCGTCACCGAGACAGATGTAGCAGTCGCAATGCGCAAATTCCGCGAAGCAGTTACCGGAAAACACCAGGACCACCGGATCCGCAACCTGCTTGTAAAAGATATCATGAGCTCCCCAATCATCTCCATCGATCGCACGGCAAAGGTTACTGAGATTATCGATATGATGCTGAAGAAAAATATCAGCTCGGTACCGGTCGCAGAAAAGGGCAGGTTGATCGGTATAGTGACCCGCAGGTCGCTTGTTAACGCGTTGTAAAGTATTTTTTCCCTCATTTTTCTCTCTCTCACCTGCCTCCCGGGATGGTACCCGTTTTTTGTGATTTTGGGCTTTATTTATTCCTGGCTGTATTTTGGTTTATTGCTCTCCCGTGGCGATATTATTTAACGGCTGGTGATCTATGATCCTTTCAACGAACAGGCAGTTGAAATTTTTACAGGGTGTTCTATGATTATCTCGTTGATCGACCGGTTCCGAGCCGATCCACGCACCCCCCTTCTTCTCGTATCCGGGACCGCATTGTTCGCTCTCGCCCTCAACCTGTACGGGCTGCTCATCGGGATCACCATTGTCATTTCCCACCTCCTGTATCTCCCCATAATCCTCGCATCTTTCTATTATCCCCGCCGTGGCGTGTGGTTTGCGATGGGAATTTCTGCAATCTATTTTACGATGATTGCAGCGACCCGGTCAGGGTACCCTCAGGACCTCATTTCTGCAGCAATCCGGTGCGGCATGTTCATGGTGATCGCGGTTGTCGTCTCGTACCTCTCCTTACGTCTGAAGGAAAATGAACAACGCCTGGTCATTGCAAAGGAAGAATGGGAGCGGACTTTTGATGCCGTACCGGATCTTATC
>Ga0265595_1001315_pt1 | contig 19396 bp, 18 predicted proteins | sample saktaG_15_FD_190148 | JGI IMG/M metagenome (GOLD analysis project Ga0265595, IMG submission 190148) | Saline water microbial communities from Sakinaw Lake, British Columbia, Canada - sak_2013_06_06_50m | ecosystem: Environmental > Aquatic > Non-marine Saline and Alkaline > Saline ... | reverse complement strand
AGAAGCAGCCTCCCTGGGATTGGGAACCTGCTGGATAGGTGCTTTCTATCAGGATCAAGTTAAGGAGATCTTAGGTGTACCAGAGGATGTGAGAATTACGTCTCTTATGCCTTTAGGATATCCTAAAGAATTAGATACCAAAACCGAAAGAAAGCCTTTATCGGAAATCATTTGTTACGATAAATATTCTTCATAGACTTTGTCAAGGGACGGTTTTTTGACAAGGTTTTTAGTTAATATTTTTTGGATTTTTCTGTTGTTTTTTTATAGAGGTCGTATTCATCCGACCCGAATGATTTATAATATTTTTAATTTTTTAATCAAATGGGAGATTTAATCTTACTTCTTCATTAAATTCCCTTTTAACTGTATTCTTAATTTCTTCAATTACAATTTCACCGGTTCCAATAATGACTGCAGAATTTAAATGCCCTTCATAAACATTATATTTAGAAGTAGATTCAATTTTTTAATTTAAAATAAAAAAATTTGATAATATATTGTTTTGTGATATAATATTATCTAACTTGTCTTACAATATTACCAATTAATGTATAAAAAGGAGCCTTCCAGTGTTTAACAAAGTTAAAACTAAAAAAGTTTACATGAAGATTGTGGAGCAAATTCGGGGTTTAATTAAAGAAGGGAAACTAAAGCCGGGAGATAAACTTCCTCCGGAGCAAGTTCTTGCTGAGAAATTTGGCACCTCCCGTCCTTCGGTAAGGGAAGCGCTGAGCGCGCTAGAAATATTGGGTATCACAGAAAGCAGGGGAGGCAAGGGTAATTTCATCAAGGTTACGTCCAGATCCCCTTTGTATGAGAAAGAAGTCATGGAGTTAGAGAAAGAGGAGAGCCCTTTTGAAATGTTAGAAGCAAGGAAAGCAGTGGAAACCGAAATTGCTGAGCTTGCTGCTAAAAAGGCAACCCCGGAAGACATAGAAGCTATTTCTAAGTCTTTAAATGAAATGAAAGCGGCCGCAAATAATATTCCCAGAATAATGGAGTTAGACGGAGAATTTCACATGAATATTGCCAGAGCAGCGCATAATAATCTTCTTTTTTCCATGATGACTTATTTGAGTAATTTATTAAAAGAAAAACTCTGGGTAAACATGAAAGAGAAAACCTGGAATCTTCCCGGTTATCCGCAGAAATATCTAGAAGAACACACTGAGATTTTTAATGCCATTAAAAACAAAGATAGTAAAAATGCTCGCAAGCAAGTGTATCATCATTTGGCCGGCGTGAAAAAAGATTTATTAAGACATTAAAGGAGGACACGATGCAAGATTCAATGTATAAATTTATGAAAGTAGGATTAATCCACTGTATGGCTTATCCCCAGGTGATGAAAGGGGAGGGACCGATTCTCGAGACCTTACAGAAAATAGCGGAAGATGATTTCTTTACTGCGGTAGAAGTATCCTGGATCAAGGATGAAAAAATAAGAGAAAAAGCAATAAAACTTTTGGAAGTGAGCCATTTAACCGTTGCTTATGTAGGTCAACCAAGATTGTTAATTAAAAACTTAAACCTCAATTCCTTTGATGAAGTAAAAAGACAAGAGGCGGTTGATGAAATTAAAGCAGGAGTTGACGAAGCATATGAGATAGGCGCAAAGGGCCTTGCTTTTCTGAGTGGTGCAGACCCCGGAGAAAAGGAACGGGAGCAAGCCATAAAATTATTGATTTCTTCCACTAAGGAAATATGCGCTTATGCTAAATCCAAAGGAGACTTGGGAATCATCCTGGAGGTTTTTGATCGGGAAATTGATAAAAAGCGCTTAATCGGACCGGTGGAAGATGCCAAGAAATTGGCATCGGAAGTAAGAAAGGAATTCGATAACTTTGGATTAATGGTTGATTTATCCCATCTTCCCCTTTTAGGTGAGACGCCTGCGCAAGCCATTATGCCGATTAAGGATTTTCTGGTCCATGCTCACATGGGTAATTGCATTCTAAAGGATAAAGAACATCCCGGCTATGGTGACCAGCATCCCCGGTTCGGAATTAAGGGCGGGGAAAATGATGTCAAAGAATTAACCGAATTCTTAAAAGTTTTATTGGATATCGGATTCTTAAATCCAGAAAATCCGCCCATAGTTAGCTTTGAGGTAAAACCACTGGCTGATGAATCCTCAGAAGTGGTGATTGCCAATGCCAAACGAGTGCTAAGAGAAGCCTGGGCAAGAGTTTAAAAAGTATTAAACAGGCTTAGTAAATATAAATTATGTTCCTATGTTTTTATGAATATTGCAGTTCAAGATATCCTTTGAAACTAGCAAAATATTCATATTTAATAAGAAAGGCCAAATATACAATTTCTTTTATTTTAAGTCAAAGTGTAAACACTACTCGAAATCAGTACATGTAAATATTAATTTTTAAATAAAATATATTTTTTATTTAAGGCATGAAAGTATCATTGATATAGGTATTTGCTATTTAATTTTTAGATTTTTAGCTTTAGGGTGAAGATCATTATATCTGTAAAGACGAAAATGATTTATTTTATTTCATTTTGTAATTTTCATTAAAACAATAGGATTAGAAAAATTATTCCAATTATACATATTACCAACAATAGAATTAAAGGAGGAATTAGTATGTCAATAAAAAAAATTAATCTTAAAGATGTTCTTCCCCGAAAAATGCCAGGAAGAAATATATTTGATTTAATTACTAAAGATACTTTGGGAGCTAGTAAATTGTCTATGGAGATGACCGTGGTAGAACCCGGCCAAATATTAAAACCTTGTCATTCTCATATAGCGGAAGAGGCTGCATACGTTATTTCTGGAAAAGGAAAGGTTTGGGTAGATGGGGAGATATCTGATTTATCAAAAGGAGATGCCATATTATGGCCTTCTGGTTCGAAACACTGTTTGAGAAATGTTGGAGAAAAAAAACTAATCCTATTGTGTGCCTTTTCTATTCCAAGCTATCAAATAGATTATACAAATTATGAAAAAATTACCCCTTTTCTCTAAAATAATTTAATTCATTTTAGAGCATGAAAAATTGTGACTTTGTATACTAAAATTTAAACCTTCATGTTTGAAAAGTTACACAAATTTTAAGAATGCGTATTAGATATGTTATGGAGATTTTAATAGAATAAAATAACAGAGTCACCGAAGTGGTAATAAATGAGTTTTTGTAAATATTTAATTTATAACTGCTTTATGGTATTAGTCGCAAACAATGAAGACAAAAAAATCCTCCTCTTGTTAAAAATTTGTGATTTAAAGGAATTATATCAAGCTTTATTTTTTATAGTCATATCTTTCATAAATCGTGAAGTTAAAGAAAAGTAATTTTAGATTAAATTATCTGGAAGGGAATCAAAATAGATGGAAAAAACTATAGCTTTAATTCATACTACACGAATCGTCATTGAACCGATTCATGAACTTTTGAAACAGATTATTCCCGAAGTAAAAAATTTTAACTTATTAGACGAGGGAATTTTAGAAATATTATCTAAAACAGGATCTGTAAATTCACAAATTAATAAAAGAGTTTGTGATCTAGCTGTTTTGGCCGAAGAAGCTGGTGCGGACCTAATTTTATTAACCTGTTCGTCAATATCTTCTTGCGCTGATATAGCTTGTAATATGGTCAATATCCCCATCTTAAAAATTGACGAAGCCATGGTTAAAAAAGCGGTAGATTTAGGACATGTAATTGGTGTAATAGCTACAAATAGAGCAACCTTAAAGCCAACGACATTACTGATTGATAAAGTGGCAAAGGAAAAAAACAAAGATATACTTATAAAAACTTATTTATATGAGAAAGCATTCAAAGCTTTACTTGCTGGAAAAAGCGATGAACACGATAACATAATATTTAAAGCAATTAATGAAGTTTCTAAAGAAGTAGATGTTATTGTTTTAGCTCAAGCTTCCTTAGAGAGATTATTACAAAAAATTGATAAAAAAGAAAAAAAAGTGAGTGTTTTGTCCAGCCCAAGAATAGCGGTAGATCATCTTAAAAAAAATATTAAGAATATAATAAAGGTGAAATATGGAGGAATATAAATGAAATTAAGTTATACGGTAGCTACACCAGAAATAAAATATTCAAATGTCTAGCCTATAAAAGGGAATTTAAACAGATTTTACAAAAAATGGTCAACTGAGGATATCAGGGAATAGAATTGATGGTAAAAGATCCAAGAAAATTTAATCAATCTAAAATAGTGCAATTAACCCGTATGTATAATCTGGAGGTATCTGCAGTGTGTACCGGTGAAGTTTTTGGGGAAGACGGGCTATCTTTTAAAGAGGGGACTCAATTTGTACAAAAAATTAATCGGAAAAACTTTAGCTTAATGCCTGGTCTTTTTCAGGGCGATTATATTGATGAATTAAAAATATTTTGTAAATTAAAAAATGTAGAATTTGAGGTAATAAAATGAAAATTGCAGTTGCAATCGCTTCAGAAAACGCACTTCCTTCGGCATTTGTAGTATTCCGTGGGATAGAGAACAGTATAAGAAAAGCATCACAAATGGGATATGATGGAATAGAGTTAGCTCTTTTGGACAAAAGCCAGATAGATATTAAAAAGATAATAGAACTACTTGATAAGTATAATTTGAAAATACCAGTTGTATCTACCGGGCAAGTTTTTGCAGATTTAAAATTATGGTTTACTTCTCCTGATGCTGAAGTAAGAAGAAAATCAGTTGAAGTTTTTAAGGACATGGTAGATATTGCAGCTCAATTTGGAGCTATGGTAAATATAGGGCGAGTTCGTGGATTTATTGCAGAAGGGGAGACGGTTGAAATTACAGAAAAAAGGTTTAAAGAAGTTGTAATTCAGATATTAGATTATGCTAATAAATCGAATGTTAAATTGATATTGGAACCGGTAAATAGATATGAAATAAATTTTATTAACAATCTGGACGAGGGAGTTGATTTAATTAAAAAGCTTGGAATAAAAGGATTGGGTCTAATGCCGGATGTGTTTCATATGAATATTGAAGATCGATCAATTGAAGGTAATCTTAAAAAATATATAGATTATATAGATTATATACATTTTGCTGATAGCAACAGATTAGCACCAGGATGGGGTCATCTTGATTTTGGTTCAATTATCAAGGCACTCAATGATGTGAACTATAATGGATGGGTATCCGTTGAAATATTTCCCAAGCCAGATCCTGATTCAGCTGCAAAGAAATCTATTGAGCATTTAAGGAAATTTATTCCTAAAGTATAAAGGTAAAATAAAAAATAGGCCCCTTTATCTCATATATGGTCAATTTCATGTATGGGAAAAAACTTTCGGGATCTTTGAAAATAATCAACACTTAAATTAATTAATACTAATACTGATTGGATAAGAAATAAATTTTATAAAATGGGAGATGAGTTAATGAGCCTAAGCATTGAAAAAAAAGAGTATTTAGAGAAAATGTGCAAACAGTGCAGGATAGATATAATAGAAACATTGCATAATATACAAACAGGGCATCCAGGAGGATCATTATCAGCAGTAGAAATTATTATAACTCTCTATTTTGAAAAAATGAATATAAGACCCGAACAGCCAAAATGGCAGAATAGGGACCGATTTATATTAGGGAAAGGTCATGCAGCTCCAGCATTATATTGGGCATTAGCCGAAAAAGGGTATTTCCCGAAAGAAGATTTTAAATCATTAAGACAATTAGGCTGTCATTTACAGGGTCACCCTTGTGCCAATACAACAAAAGGCGTGGAATTATCCACGGGTCCATTAGGGTTAGGATTATCAGCAGGTATAGGGATGGCATTAGCATCTAAATTAGATAATACAGGTAACTATACTTATGTATTAATAGGTGATGGTGAAACACAAGAAGGTATCATATGGGAAGCTGCCATGTCAGCTTCAAAATTCAAGGTAGACCATTTAATTGCTATTCTTGATGATAACGGAGTTCAGTTAGATGGTACACTAGCTGAAATTATGCCCATGGGGGATATGGCAGCAAAATGGAGAACTTTTGGGTGGCAGGTAATTAATACAGATGGCCATAGCGTAGAATCTATTTCTGAAGCCATAGATGCGGCAAAGACAATAAAAGGTATGCCAACTATTATCATTGCAAAAACTGTCAAGGGGAAAGGGGTTTCCTTTATGGAAGGAAAGAATATATGGCATGGCAAACCAATTGATGGAGAACATTATGAAATGGCTATGAAAGAATTGAGAGGTATTTGCAGATGAGTAAAAAAATAGCCATTAGAGATGCATATGGTGAAGCCCTAAAAGAACTAGGAGCAAAAAACAAAAATGTAGTAGTATTAGATGCGGATGTATCAAGTTCAAGTAAAAGTTCATTATTTGGAGCACAATACCCAGATAGATTTTTCAATGTAGGAATAGCAGAAGCAAATATGGTGGCCATGGCGGCAGGTATGTCTACATCGGGCAAAATACCCTTTGTAAATACTTTTGCAGCATTTATGGTATTAAAAGGTGCGGACCCGGTAAGAAGTTTAATAGCTTATACAAAATTAAATGTAAAGCTTGCGGGAACATATGCCGGTTTATCAGATTCGTACGATGGTGCTTCACATCATTCAATGATAGATATTGCCTTTATGAGAGCTTTACCTAATATGACGGTGGTATCAGTTGCCGATGCTGTAGAAACAAAAAAAGCAGTACAAGCCATAGCTGAATATAATGGGCCTGTTTATTTAAGACTAAGCAGGGCAGAAGTACCTACTATATTTGATGACAGCTATAATTTTGAACTTAGAAAAGGTGTACAATTGACAGAGGGTAATGATGTTACTATCTTAGCTACAGGGTATATGGTACAAAAATCACTAGAAGCCGCTGAACAGTTAAAGGAAAAAGGAATAAATGTTCAAGTGGTAAACATACATACCGTTAAACCTATCGATAAAGAATTAATTATCAAATGTGCAAAAGAAACAGGAGCAGTTGTTACAGTAGAAGAGCACAGTATCTATGGTGGATTAGGTTCAGCAGTAGCTGAGGTACTGATCAAAGAATATCCAGTACCAATGGAAATTATAGGGATAAAAGATACATTTACAGAAACTGGTGCCTATGAATTACTTCTCAAAAAATACGGACTATGTGCTGAGAATATTATAAATAAGGTTCAAAAGGTTATGAAGAGAAAATTATGAAATTATTTATAATTTCAGATAATTTAGAGGATTCTTTAAAGCAGAAGACCTTGAGAAATTAGGCCAGGATAAAAAATCCTAATATAAATAGATTAAAAAACAAGTCGCTTATCCTGAGCATATCCTTTATGAGGATATATTTTATCACCAGGATGAATCTGCAAACGAAATAAAATTAATAGGAAGCCAATCAAAATAGTCTTAGAGGTAATTAAAAAGAGACAGAGTGTTCGAAATTATCAGGATAAAGAAGTTCCGGAAGAAATATTGCAAGAGATTTTAGAAGCCGGAAGATTAGCACCTTCGCATTGTAATAATCAACCATGGAAGTTTATAGTAGTAAGAGATAAAAATTTGAAAGAAGGGTTAATTTCTGCTTATAAAATTATTAGACAATATGACTAACCTGACAAAATAAGCAGAGAAAGGAGTAGGACAATATTTAACAAAGTTCAAACAAAAAAAGTTTATATGAAGATTGTGGAGCAAATTCGGGGTTTAATCAAAGAAGGGAAACTAAAACTGGGGGATAAACTTCCTCCTATAGGCATTATAATTAGAATTAGATTCAATTTTTCAATTTAAAATAAAATAATTTGACATTATATTGTTTTGTATATATAATGTTATTTAACTTGTCAAACAATATTACTAATAGAACATGTAATTTATAAAAAGGAGCTTCTCAGTGTTTAACAAAGTTCAAACTAAAAAAGTTTATATGAAAATAGTTGAACAAGTTCGAGATTTAATAAAAGAGGGTAGATTAAAACCAGGGGATAACTTCCTCCGGAACAATTTCTAACAGAAGAGTTTGGAACTTCTCGTCCTTCGGTGAGGGAAGCGTTGAGCGCTCTATAAATTATAGGAATAACAGAGAGTAGGTGAGGTAAGGATAATTTCATCAAGGATAATTTTAACTTCCCTTTGTATGAGCAAAAATTTAGGGAGCTTGAGGAAGAGGAGAGCCTTTTTGATATATTGTAGGCAAGAAAGGTAGTGGAAACCGAGATTGTTGGTCTTGCCGCCAAAAAGGCTACCGAGGAAGAGGTAGCTACTATTCAGGGGTCCTTGAATAAAATGAAGGACGCTACGACGAACATTCCTGAGATAATAGAATTTGGTAGATAATTTCACATTAATATAGCTAGGGCAGCTCATAATAACCTCCTTTTTTCCATGATGATCTACCTGACTGACCTATTACAGGAAAAGCTCTTTTTACTTTCCGGATAATTTTTTGGTAAAATAAATTTTAAAAATATGAATGCCTACCTAATAACAAGTACTTTTTTTAAATCGTGGGAAGATACCAATATTAACAGATATTGAAGAAGAAGCTATTGAATTAGCTTTAAAAACATGTTGGCAAGTATAACACAGTAATATAAAATTAAAGATTGTAAAAAATATAAAGGATTTGGAGTATTTGTACGTTTTAAAAGTAATTTGGAATAGCATTAAAAATAATAAAAATATAAGGGGGTGAGGAACACGAATAATTTTGCTTTTGAATCATTTGGGAGAATGAAATTCAAATTATGAAGGGGGCGTGATAAAAAATAAGGTTTTTTGATTATCTATTTTTCTGAGTAAAAATTACAAATTTTTAGAATTTATAAAAAAAGGAGAGAGTAGAATGAAAAAATGTAATCAGTTGTTTATAGTTACTATAATATTTTCTTTGTTTTTTCTTTTATGTGTAACTTCTTCATTTTCAGCAACATTTAATTGGAAAGTTTCTAGTAATTGGGCTCCTGATCAGTTAGAAAGTAGAACTGTAGACTATTTTGTAGATCTTGTAAATGAAAAAAGTGATGGAGAAATTAAATTAACCTATTTTCCGTCCGGACAATTAGGTAATTCGTTAGCTGTGTTAGAAATGCTTCAAGCAGGAGAAATTGAAGTAGCTGTTGATACATCCAATTGGCTTACAAGATTAACACCAGAGTTGACGGTGCTTTCTTTTCCTTATGCTATAAGAGATAATGAGCATTTGGCAAGGATACAAAAATCTGAATGGTATAATGAACTCAAGAAAAAAACTTATGAAGTGAAAGGAATAAATATTCTTGCAGATAATGGTTATAGATTGCCGAGACATTTATATAATAGAACAAAGGGAATTATTACTCCAGAAGATTTAAATGGGGTAAAATTAAGGATGCCTGATGTTCAGATTCAAGTTGAAACATGGCGAGATTTGGGCGCAGATGTATCAATAGTTCCATGGATGGAGGTTGCAACATCAATTGCAACGGGGCTGCTTGATGGAGCCGATGGACCTGCTACATCGATATATTCGATGAAATTTTATGAGGTAGCACCTCATATTACCTTAACTGGCCACACTCTTGATTTCGTTAGTATTTTAGTTAGCAGTATACATTGGGAAAAGCTTCCACCAGAGCTTCAACAAATTATGACTTCATGTGCCACAGAAGCTCTTGTTTGGTTTACTAATGGAGTAGCTAAAGTGTGGGAAGCAGATAAAGCAAAAATGACTCAGGAGGGTGCAATATTTTATGAAATAGATAAAGAGGTTTGGCTGAAGAAAATTTTAGAGATCGCAAAAAAATCGGAAGAGCAAGGTCAATGGCCTAAAGGTTTATTTGAAAAAATTCAAAATATGTAACTCCGGAAATAATATGTTATGCGACAGTAATGATACTGTCGCATAACATATACTATTCTTTATATGAAAATAATATCAAACCTTAGGAGATAGGAAATCTATGGAGAAAATTTGTTTTATCAATTTTTTTAAAATTAAAAGTTTTATTATTAGTAGTTTAAATAAAATTAATCTAATTACTGAATTTGTAGCTACTTCATTATTATTTATTGCGGTATTACTTATGATTTTACAGATTTTTTCTCGAGATATTCTAGGTAAGGGAGGGCTATTCCCTTGGATTTGGGAAAGTATTACATTATGCAGTTTATGTTTAACATATATGGGGGCATCTGCTGTTTTCAAACAAAATAGACATATAGCTTTGGATTTCTACAAAAAGTTTTCAAAATCAAAAAAGAAAATCATACAAATTATTATTAAATTAATTATAATTTTCACTTCTTTGTTAGTAGTAGCTCAAGTAATTACTTTGTCGAAAAGGCTAATAGGAACAAGTTTTATAACCATACCATTTATTACAAGAGGTCATGCAACTATTATTATCGGTGTAGGTTTTTTTTTAATAATCATTTATGCGTTTTTTAGTCTAATTTTTGAGGAGGTAGTAAAAAATGATTCCAATAATTAGTTTTTTTAGTACCTTCGTTGTCTTATTGATAATAGGAGTTCCAATTGCTTTTTCAATGATACTACCTAGTTTTATTTATCTATTTATGGCAGGAATACCATTAAGTGTGGTTGCTATGCGACTTTTTGACCCCCTAACATCTCCAACTTTTTTAGCAATCCCTTTTTATATATTAACGGCCGAAATTCTAAACAAAACAGGGGCTACATCTATAATTTTTAACTTTGCTAGAAAACTCATTGGATTTATTCCAGGAGGTCTAGCGCAGGTAAATATTTTAGCAAGTATGATATTTGCTGGGATGTCAGGTTCGGCAGTTGCAGATGCAGGGGGATTAGGGAGAATTGAGATAGAAGCAATGACTGATGCTAATTATGACATTGGGGCTAGTTGTGGTATCACTGCTGCCTCGGCTGTTATAGGGCCAATTATCCCACCGAGTATTATATTAGTAATATATGGAATTATCGCAGAACAATCAATTTTAAGATTGTTTATAGGTGGATTATTGCCCGGAATTTTAATTGGTATATTACTAATGATAACGAGTTTCTATCTGGCAATAAAAAACCCTTCAAAGTTTCCCAGAGATCCAAAACCTTCATTAAAGGAGTTATTAAGTGAACTAAAATCGGCTTTTTTTGCATTACTTTTACCAGTCATAATAATTGGAGGAATACTAACTGGGAGATTTACCCCAACAGAAGCTGGGGCAATAGCTGTTTTATATGCAATAGTACTTTCGTTAATTAATAGAAAATTTTCAATAAAAAAAGTTATTATAGCTTTTAAGGACGCTATGTATTCCACAGCTATGATTATGTTTCTTTTAGGTGCAGCTTTAGTTTTTTCTTGGGTAGTAACTATTTCACAAATACCTCAAATAATGATTAGTAGTATAATGATTTTTACTTCAAGTAAAATATTGATTCTTTTTTTGTTTGCTTTATTAATTTTATTCATGGGTACATTCTTAACAGCAACTGCAAGTTTAATTATACTAGCACCGATATTAGTCGGATTAGCTAGCGGGTTAAATATTGATTTAGTTCATCTTGGAGTTTTCTTAGTTACCGGAGTAATGATTGGTGTTGTTACTCCACCTATCGGAGCTGTTTTATTTGTATTAAGTGATTTTACACATGTTAGCGTAATGGAAATTTCTAAAGCAATCGTGCCATATTACATTCCTTTAGTCATATCTTGGTTAGTAATAATTTATTTTCCAGCAATAGTGCTCTTTCTTCCTCGTTTACTTTTTGGATAAGGTTTGGTCTGGTCTTTCCCCGATAAAACGGGCACTTAGTTAAGATACCCTGATAATTTTCTCATATTCCTCTGGACTGTAATAGGCGAGAGAAGAAGGTAATAGTAATACAAACTTGCACTTAGAACCTTGAAAAACTGTTGATAATACAGTATATTCAGAGGATGAAAACATGTCCTCGCTGCGGCAGCAAAAAATGTTGGTTACTTTCCACCAATCAGATCCGGTGTAGCAACTGTGGGCTAACTAGAAAAAGCTCGAAAAATATCTGGCAAAAGACTCGGATTTCGCCTTACTGGAAAGGATGATTAATTGAGTATTTTTCTCTGGGTGTCCCGGCTTACCACTTATGTTTTCAAGTACCTTACAGTAAGCCTACTATTCTAAGATGGTTTAGAACTCTCAGAGAGGCTATCTACCAAGATAGTATCAAAGATCTCAAACCCCTCTCTGGAGAGATCGAAATAGATGAAACCCTGTTCGGCGGAAGAAGAACCAGCAAGCGTGGTTGGGGAGCTACCGGTAAAAACATGGTCTTTGGTATTTACTAGAGAAACGGGAAAGTCTTAACTTTTTCTATCTCATCCCGTGCCAGAGAGATCATGATGCCCTATATCATCAGATATACCCAGACCGGGAGTTTCTACTATACCGATGACTGGTTTACCTATACCTCCCTTCCGATTTGTGGCAATCATTGTGGTAGTATTAAAAGAAAGGGGCATACCCAAAGGACGGAATCACATTAATGGTATTGAAGGTTTCTGGTCTTTTACCAAGCATTGGCTCAGGGGTATTCCCAAAGCTTATTTACCTCTCTACTTGAAAGAGGCAGAGTGGAGATTTAATTACCAAAACGAGAACCTGGTTATCCTATTAAGGATGTTACTGAATCAACAGATTTCAATTATCAAAGAACAAATTTAGTGCAATAAAGTTTAGTTATTACCAATAAAAAAAATACAAGGAGGTGGACTATAAGTAAGAAGTGCGAATTGGAAATTAAAAGTTAATAAGAAAAAATGTAAGGACAATGTGAAGGAACAAAAAAAAATAAATAAGGAGGAATAAGTAATGGGAGAAGTAGTGCTCAAATTTGATAGACCAGATAAGAAATTGATTGAGAGGTATCGGAAAATGGCTACTCCGAGTGTCTGTGAAAGCCTTGGTGGAAGTGGTAATATTCGAACTTATATGTCAAGCGCAATCAAGCCGGTTGTAAAAGGCACGAAATTCTGCGGTCCCGCGCTAACCTGTCTGTGTCACGTTGGAGATAACCTAATGTTACAAAAAGCCTTACAGTTGGCCGAGGCTGGAGATGTAATTGTTGTAACTATTGGTGGCTATACGGAAGCTGCTCCTTGGGGAGAGATGATGTCACTTTGCGCAAAGAGTAAGGGCGTCGAAGGACTTGTAATTGATGGAGCTGTCAGAGACTCACCTCTGCACCCTGAGATTGGATTTGTAATCTTTGCTCGCGGTACAGCTATGGCCGGAACTACAAAGACTGCTGCTGGGCTTATTAATAGGCCGATTCAATGTGCTAATGCTTATGTGAAACCAGGAGATATCGTGCTTGGCGATGATGACGGAGTTGTAGTTGTTCCAAAAGAGATAGCCTTGGAGGTTATAGAAAAGGCGGAAGCAAGGGAAAAGAAAGAAGAGGAGGCGAGTCAGCGTATCAAGAATGGCGAAATTTCGGATTTTATGGAGAATTTCCAATCTGATTATGACAATTTGATTAAAGCTGGAAAGCTTAAAGAATTCAAATCATAAATAATTCAAGTTCGAAATCATATTTAAAATTTAAACGTGGATGTGATTAAGGAAATAATTGTAAACAAAATCATTTAAGGAGGAAAAATAAGTTGGATAAACAAATTAAAATTCTAGGTATAGGTGCTCATGGTTGCGATGTGTTCGGGCGAGCCGGAGGTACCATTGCTCGATATATAAAGAATGGCCACAAAGCGACTATTGTGGCTCTTACTTACGGTGAGCGGGGAGAGGCAGAGATATCGTGGAAACAGGAAAATATGACAGTTGAAAAGGTTAAGGAATTAAAGAAAAAAGAGATTACAGAAGCAGCTAAGATACTCGGTGCGGACATTCGAATGATGGATTATGATGATAATCCGCTAGTGTTCAATCGTGAGCGTTTTTTAGAACTCGTAGACATCATCCGACAGGAAAAACCGGATATTGTACTCACTCATTGGTTAAACGATTGGCTAAATTGGGATCACGCAACAACTGCGGAGTGGACTGTTAGAGCAGTATGGTCAGCAGCTCGAAAAGGAATTGTAACTAAAACCCCTGTACATAAGGTTAAAGAAATATATATGTTTATGCCATCCGGTGTCTCGGAAGAGGTAGTTGGATTTAGGCCGGATATACTTATTGACGTTAGCGATATGAGCGAGCTAAAAAAGAAGTTTATCGAAGTATTCGCTACACAAGCGGACAGCCATTCATATTTTCTCGAGACGACACAGGGGTATCGGGGAAAACAAGCAGGAGTTAAATACGCTGAAGCGTTTGTTCGTTTTTCGAAGGGTGTTTCTAGCGGTTCTCTTAAGTTCCTACCGCTTGGTGAGTAGTTTTATAAATCGAAAGGCAAAATATCACGGGCATGCCCGTAGATGAATGAGTAGGTGACGATAGGCTCAATGTACTTATGGTAACAAGACTAAAAGGACATAGTGCCTATCGCACCGAATACCACATAGTATTGATATCTAAATATCGTCGCCGTATTCTCATACTGGCCTGTGAGGGTATTTAAGAAAACTTTTTTCCTAAATGTCTAAGAATTCTACCTGGCTGCAGAAATCATCAACTACAATATACAAATAGATCATATACATTTGGTGATGATAATACCACCAAGCTACAAAGTAGCAGAGGTAGTAGGCAAAATAAAATGTAAAACAGCAAGTAGATTAAAGAAAAATATTCCCTGGCTATCCAAGGTATACTGGAAAGAGAATATCGTCTGGTCACTAGGGTACTTTGTCTCTACCATAATCCTGGATGAAAAGAACATCTTAGAATATGTCAATTGGATTGGGTAGACCTGACAAAAATAACCCCAGAGTACAGGATGGAATAAAGTGTACTATTGAAGTAACTCACAAAAACGGGAAATATGTAATGTTAGGTATTGGCACACCATGGCATGATTAAGCAGATAAATACGTGAAAATAGGTATTGATATGATAGAGGTAGGAGACATGATTATTCTATACTGGGAAGGGCCTGGAGAGAAGCTCTCAAAAAGATTAAAGGCTAGTAAATATTAACTTAACTTTTAAAAGGAGTGATCAAATGGAAGAGAAATTTAGATTAGGTATTATTGGATTTGGAGAAGTTGGTTTTGCTATGGCTGTAGGGTTAAAAGAAAGATTAGGTCAGATAGCTATTTACGATGTTTTGTTAAACAAAGACCCAGAAAACAAGCTTTTAAAGGAGCGTATTAAAAAGGCACAGGTTAATCCATATACCAAGCTGGAATTATTTATTAAAGATATAGATGTAATTTTTTCTGTTAATTCTGCTGGTGTAGCTCTTTCGGTGGCAGAAGATATTGCAGATTTTATAGAAAAACGTCATTTATTTGTTGATTTAAATTCAACTTCCCCAGATGTACAGGAAAGAATTCAAGAGATATTAGAAGACAGTGGTTGTAAATTAGTAGATGCGGCTATTATGGGATCTATTGCTGCGCATGGTTATCAAACACCGATTATTGCCTCTGGTAATGGGCGTGTCCTATTTAGAGATCTATTTAAGCCATATGGAATGAATATCAACCCGGATCTAGTTCAAAGGTTTGGTCAAGCTTCTGCTCTAAAAATGTATAGAAGTATCTTTGCAAAAGGGATTGGAACTCTGCTGATAGAGACGCTGGTTGCAGCTTATAAGTATGAGGTAGGGGATAAAGTGTTTGATTTGATCTGCAGTTGGATGGATGATAACCAGGAATTTGCCACTTTAGCTAAAGAAATAGTAAAAAACCATGCTATTCATGCCGGACGTCAGGCTATTGAAATGGATAATGTTTGCCAGACAGTCCGCCAAGTTGATATTGAGCCGATCATGTCTGAAGCTACGATGGAACGATTAAAAAAGACGGCTGCTACTGGTATCAGAGAGTATTTTTCAGGGAAAACCCCTGATGATTACATGAAGATTATTGAGTTTTTAGAGCTACATTTACATTAAAAGAGAGTGTGAGATTAAATAGAGTTTTACGCAATGTATGTGGTGATTAGTCGTACTTTGGTAAAGAAGTGAAGGTTTCTAAAGTTAATAATTATAAAAACAAATAGTATAGCATGAGTTAATATATTAATATAAGTATAAATATAGTGTTGATTATGTCCTATGAAAGCGTAATTACTTCAAATGAGGAGATTGATGTTGTAATGAAAATAGAAAGAATAAAAACATTTCTAGTTAACCCTAATGTTAAGAAAACTAAAAAATTGTTATTTGTAAAAGTTGAAACTAGTGAAGGTATTTCTGGGTGGGGGGAATGCTATACACAACCAGACCGTGATTCCTCAATTAAGATGATGGTTGAAGGCATAAGCCGTTATTTAATAGGGAGAGATCCTTTTAATATAAAACATTTTACTTATTTTGCATACAATGACTTTGTAAGTAAAAGAGGCAGCATGGAGTATTATTGTGCAATAAGTGGCATTGAGCAAGCATTATGGGATATTGTTGGTAAAGCGTTAAATACCCCTGTTTATAATCTATTGGGTGGACTTTGCAGGGAAAAAATTCGCGTCTATGCTAATGGTTGGGACGCCTGGTTTTCCGATGATGAGTTACCCGAACGAGCCAAACAGATTGTTGATAAAGGATTCACTGCGTTAAAATTTGATCCATTTCGTGGCCCTTTTCGTATGCATGTTTCTAAAGAGGAAGAAAACAATGCAATCAAATGTGTGAAAATGGTACGGGAAGCCGTTGGGAAAAAAGTTGATTTGCTTATCGAAGTTCATCGCCGACTTGCACCCATTAATGCAATTCGGGTAGCAAGAGAAATAGAAGAATATAATCCATTTTGGTATGAAGAGCCCGTCTCATCTCGTAATTTGGATGCCTTAGCGGAGGTAAAGAATAAAGTCAAACACGCAGTTGTTGCTGGTGAGCAGTTGTATACAAAAGAAGATTTTCGTGAACTTTTTGAGAAAAGAGCTGTTGATATAATAAACCCAGATATAGGTTGTTGTGGTGGTATTTTAGAGTTAAAAGAAATTGCAGCCATGGCCGAAGCTTATTATATAGGAGTTTCTCCACATAATTATAACAGCACGACCATAGCAACAGCAGCAACAATTCAATTATGTGCTGTCATTCCTAACTTTATTATTGTTGAATATTTTATTAATTTTGAGAATTTTGGTAGGGAAATATGTTATAAAGAACCTCTTGAAGTAAAAAATGGATATATCAAACTTTCGAACAAGCCAGGACTAGGGCTAGAATTAAACGAAGAAGCTTTAACACATTTATGTTGCAATGATACAGAATTACCTAAACGAAAGATACCTTATCCTAACGAAGAAGGGCCTTAATACTACTACCAAAAAATAATTTTATTAACCAGTATTAAAAAGAGTTTTTGTTTATAGAAGTAAGTCTATTCTTTTTTCCATGATGACTTATTTGAGTAATTTATTAAAAGAAAAACTCTGGGTAAACATGAAAGAGAAAACCTGGAATCTTCCCGGTTATCCGCAGAAATATCTAGAAGAACACACTGAGATTTTTAATGCCATTAAAAACAAAGATAGTAAAAATGCTCGCAAGCAAGTGTATCATCATTTGGCCGGCGTGAAAAAAGATTTATTAAGACATTAAAGGAGGACACGATGCAAGATTCAATGTATAAATTTATGAAAGTAGGATTAATCCACTGTATGGCTTATCCCCAGGTGATGAAAGGGGAGGGACCGATTCTCGAGACCTTACAGAAAATAGCGGAAGATGATTTCTTTACTGCGGTAGAAGTATCCTGGATCAAGGATGAAAAAATAAGAGAAAAAGCAATAAAACTTTTGGAAGTGAGCCATTTAACCGTTGCTTATGTAGGTCAACCAAGATTGTTAATTAAAAACTTAAACCTCAATTCCTTTGATGAAGTAAAAAGACAAGAGGCGGTTGATGAAATTAAAGCAGGAGTTGACGAAGCATATGAGATAGGCGCAAAGGGCCTTGCTTTTCTGAGTGGTGCAGACCCCGGAGAAAAGGAACGGGAGCAAGCCATAAAATTATTGATTTCTTCCACTAAGGAAATATGCGCTTATGCTAAATCCAAAGGAGACTTGGGAATCATCCTGGAGGTTTTTGATCGGGAAATTGATAAAAAGCGCTTAATCGGACCGGTGGAAGATGCCAAGAAATTGGCATCGGAAGTAAGAAAGGAATTCGATAACTTTGGATTAATGGTTGATTTATCCCATCTTCCCCTTTTAGGTGAGACGCCTGCGCAAGCCATTATGCCGATTAAGGATTTTCTGGTCCATGCTCACATGGGTAATTGCATTCTAAAGGATAAAGAACATCCCGGCTATGGTGACCAGCATCCCCGGTTCGGAATTAAGGGCGGGGAAAATGATGTCAAAGAATTAACCGAATTCTTAAAAGTTTTATTGGATATCGGATTCTTAAATCCAGAAAATCCGCCCATAGTTAGCTTTGAGGTAAAACCACTGGCTGATGAATCCTCAGAAGTGGTGATTGCCAATGCCAAACGAGTGCTAAGAGAAGCCTGGGCAAGAGTTTAAAAAAAATATACATAAATAATAGGAGAAATACTTAATGCCAATTATAGATTCAAAGACAGGAAAAATAATAAAGGATTATACAGTTGAAGAATTAGTTGAAAAAGCAAAAGAGATGAGAGCTTATAGCATGATAGCCATTACTGCTGCTGGTTCCGGTCATACCGGAGGTGTTTTATCTATTATGGATGTGACCGCTGCCCTATACTTAAATGAGATCAATCATGACCCGGTGAATCCTGACTGGGAAGACCGGGATAGAGTTTTTTGGTCAGTAGGACATAAGGCACCGGCTATCTATGTTGCCTTGGGCGAGGCGGGTTATTTTCCCCTTGATGAAGTGGTGAAACTAAGAAAGCTATGGTCCGGTTTTGAAGGGCACCCCAACCGCTTTAAATTACCGGGATTAGAAATGTCAAGTGGCTCATTGGGACAGGGTTTGGGGGTTGCTGTCGGCTGTGCCTTAAATGCCAGATTAGAAAAAAAAGACTATAAGACTTTTTGTATTTTGGGAGACGGCGAATTAGATGAAGGTTCAATATGGGAAAGTGCGATGTCTGCCGCTCATTACAAATTAGATAACCTGACAGCCATAGTGGATAGAAATAATCTGCAGATTGACGGACCGACCGAAGAAGTTATGCAATTGGAATCAATGGCTGAAAAATGGCAGGCCTTTGGCTGGCATACCCTAGAGATTGGCGGCAATGACATGACAGAGATTCTAAAAGCCTTTAAAAAGGCAAAAACCCTAAAAGGCAAACCCACAGTCATTATTGCCCATACGATAAAGGGGAAAGGAGTATCTTATGCTGAAAATGTAGTCGGTTATCATGGTGTATGCCCCAAGGATGGACGAAAAGGAGCAGAATCATTGGAAAAGGCCCTACAGGATAT
>Ga0265595_1001310_pt1 | contig 19406 bp, 15 predicted proteins | sample saktaG_15_FD_190148 | JGI IMG/M metagenome (GOLD analysis project Ga0265595, IMG submission 190148) | Saline water microbial communities from Sakinaw Lake, British Columbia, Canada - sak_2013_06_06_50m | ecosystem: Environmental > Aquatic > Non-marine Saline and Alkaline > Saline ... | reverse complement strand
CGCTATTACGTTCCTTGCGTTTCCACTTGTAGATATGCCTATGGCTATGTCATTGTCAGAGCCAATTGCCTCCATCTGCCGGGAAAATATCTCTTCATAACCATAGTCATTTGCAATAGATGTTATAATAGACGTGTTTGTGGTAAGCGCTATTGAGGCCAGGCCCTGCCTCTCAAGCTTAAATCTTCCTACAAACTCTGCTGCAATATGCTGTGAATCCGCTGCGCTGCCGCCATTTCCAAACAATATCACCTTGCCCCCTTTTTTAAGAGCAATTGATATCATGCTTGCAGCTGTCTTAATTTCTTTAGAAAGCTTGCCTAAAACAGCTTCTTTTATCCTTATGGATTCTTTAATTATATCTTTTATAATATCTGCCATGCAATATGCTCCTATTTTTGATTCCTGCCTGCCGGCAGGCAGGCTTCACTTCGTTCAGAATGACATTAGCCAAAAAATACCTTCGCGATATCATATAATTTCATGTCAACTGTCTTAATCTTTGCAACTCCTTTGCTTAAAGGAACTGCTACTATCTTAGTGCCGCTTAAGCTGACCATTTTGCCGAATTGTTTCGTTTCAACAAGATCAATTGCCATTATACCAAACCTCGTTCCAAGAACCCTGTCCATCGCGGTTGGAGATCCCCCTCTCTGTATATGGCCAAGCACCGCGACTCTTGTCTCAAAACCAGTCTCTTCTTCTATCCTCTGAGCAAGCTGGTTGCCAATACCGCCTAATCTTACATGGCCAAATGAGTCAAGCTTTTCTTCCTGTAATATCATATCGCCTTTTTTAAACTGGGCCCCCTCAGCAACAACTACTATGCTGAATGTCTTTCCTTTCCTGTGCCGCTTATTCAAGATATTACATACCTCTTTTATATCGATACGCTGCTCAGGTATAAGTATAACATCCGCGCCTCCCGCGATACCGGCATAAGTTGCTATCCATCCGGCATGACGGCCCATAACCTCGCAAACCATTATCCTCTGATGGCTCTCTGCTGTTGTGTGGAGCCTGTCAATACATTCTGTAACTATGTTTATAGCTGTATCAAAGCCAAATGTAAAGTCCGTGGCATTCAAGTCATTGTCTATTGTTTTTGGCACGCCAACTACATTAAGGCCTTCATGATTAAGCTTATTAGCCACGCCAAGAGTATCTTCACCGCCAATAGCTATAAGCGCGTTTAATTTCAGTTTTTTATAGTTTGCTATCACTTTTTGTTTATCTTCCGGCTTCTTATACGGATTTGTCCTGCTTGTACCAAGTATAGTGCCGCCTCTATGAATTATGCCTGATACAGAGCGCTCATCAAGAGAAACTGTCACATTTTCAACTAAGCCTTTCCACCCGTTCTTTATACCTACTATGCTATACCCGAGCTTTAAGCCCTTCCTTACAACTGCCCTTATGACAGAATTTAACCCGGGGCAATCTCCTCCCCCTGTCAATATGCCCACTCTTTTCATGCTCTAACTCCTTTTCTTTGTTTAACTTTCTGTTTCACCTAAAAGCTTCTCAACATAGCTTGTATCTATTTTACCTCTTAAGAAAGCATCGTCTGACATCACCCTTCTATGAAATGGTATTGTTGTCTTAAGAGGCCTTATGACGAATTCGTCAAGGGCCCTCTGCATAATATATATTGCCTCATTACGGTTCTTTCCGTATGTTATGAGCTTGGCTATCATAGAATCATAATAAGGGGGTATCACATATTCAGAATAGATGTGGCTGTCAACCCTGACGCCTCTTCCGCCCGGGGCATGAAATCTTTCGATCTTCCCTGGTGAAGGCATAAAATTATTATCAGGGTCTTCCGCGTTTATCCTGCATTCTATAGCATGGCCTTCTATCCTTATATCAGATTGATCATATCCTAATTTTTCACCTGAGGCAATCCTGATCTGCTCTTTTATAAGATCTATGCCTGTTATCATTTCCGTGACAGGGTGTTCTACCTGTATTCGCGCATTCATTTCCATAAAGTAGAAATTATCATATTTATCCAGCAGAAATTCCATTGTCCCGGCATTTACATATCCAACCGACTTAGTGCCTTTAATCGCAAGTTCGCCTATTTTCTTTCTCAGCTTAGGGTCTAATGACGGGGAAGGCGATTCCTCGATAAGCTTCTGATGTCTTCTTTGTATGGTACAATCCCGTTCACCAAGATGCACTACATGTTCATACTCATCCGCAAGCATCTGAAATTCAATATGGCGCGGGTTTTCTATATATTTTTCAATATACACATCAGGTATGCCAAATGCGGCCTCAGCCTCTGATTGGGCCATATAAAAAGCGCTGGCAAGCCTTATATCATTATGAGCTACCCTCATTCCTTTGCCGCCGCCTCCGGCGGTGGCCTTTATAATAATGGGGTATTTCATGTCCTTGGCAATCTTAAGCGCTTCTTCTTTCGTCTTTACAACACCTTTGCTGCCAGGGATTATCGGAATACCCGCTTTTTTCATGGCAACCTTAGCAGCCATTTTATCGCCTAAAAGCTTCATGCTTTCAGGCCTTGGACCTATGAATTTTATCTGGCAAGATTGGCATACCTCGGCAAAATGCGGATTTTCAGCTAAAAAGCCGTATCCCGGATGTATTGCCTCCACATCTGTTATTTCAGCGGCACTTATAATTGAGGGGATGTTAAGATAGGATTTTGATGACTGGGCGCTGCCAATGCATATTGCCTCATCCGCGAATTTTACATGCAGGGAGTTGACATCGGCCTCAGAATACACGGCTACTGTCCTTATGCCGAGTTCCTTACACGCACGGATTATTCTTAACGCTATTTCGCCTCTGTTGGCAATTAATATTTTAGAAAACATATTATGACGGCTCTATCAATAACAGTATCTGCCCGAATTCAACCGGGTCAGCGCTCTCAACAAGGACATCGACAACCTTTCCTCTTACTTCGGACTTTATCTCATTCATAAGCTTCATGGCTTCTATTATACAGACAACCTGGCCTACCTCTATTTCCTGGCCTACCTCCACAAACGACGCCGCGTCAGGAGAAGGTGAGCGGTAAAATGTGCCGACAATAGGGGCTTTTATTTCAATGAGATTAGAGGGTTTCTTTTCCTGGGAGCGTTCTTGCAAGGCATCGGTTTCTGCGGATTGGGGCCTTTGTATAATTACAGGTTGTTCTATAGAAATACCTGAATCAGATTTCAGGGTTTTCCTGAGCTTTATCTTCTGGTCACCTTTCTCTATCTCTATCTCTGAAAGGTTATGCTCTTCCATCAAGCTTATTATTTCTTTGATCTCTTTTAGATTCATGGGAAATCTCCTTAAATAATGGCTAGGCCCTTTCCAGATATTCGCAGGTCCTGGTATCGACCTTTATATTGTCACCTGAATTTACGAAAAGCGGCACCTGCACGACAGCGCCTGTTTCTATTGTAGCCGGTTTAAAAGCCGCCTTTGCGGTATCCCCTTTTATCCCGGGCTCTGTGTGTTTAATCTTGAAAACTACTGAAGGGGGCAAGGTTACATCAATTATCTGGTCTTTATGCCACAGAGAGCTTATTTCAAGCCCCTCTTTTAAGAATTTTTTATTATCACCTAATATGCTTTCCGGCAGAGATACCTCTTCATAGTCCTGGGAATCCATAAAAAAATATATATTCCCTGATTTATACGTGTACTGTATCTTTTTGGTGTTAATCCACGCGTCTTCCACCTTTTCGCCTGCCCTGAAAGTCTTATCCAGTACTGCCTTGGTGCGCAGATTCTTAAGTTTTGTCCTTACAAAGGCACCGCCCTTACCGGGTTTTATATGCTGGAAATCTATAATCTGATACAGGGTTCCGTCTAATACTATGGCTATACCGTTTCTAAAATCACTCGTATCAATCATCCTGTAAGCACCTCGCATCCTGTCTCAGTTACAAGTATCATATCCTCTATGCGCACACCAAGTTTACCCGGTATATATATCCCGGGCTCAACAGAAAATACCATACCTTCTCTTAATTTAGTATGATTTTTTGAATTTATTCGGGGAAACTCATGAACATCTATTCCTATGCCATGGCCTGCAGCATGGCCAAAATATTCACCAAACCCTTTATCAGATATATAAGACCTCGCGGTTTTATCTATTTCAGAGATCTTTACGCCAGGCCTTATCGCGTCTATCGCTTTTTTCTGAGCAGTTCTTACTATACTATATATTATATTAATATATTGTGATATTTTACCTACAAAGAGCATTCTTGTCAAGTCAGAACTATAGCCATTAAGCCGTGTGCCAAAATCAACCATCACTAAATCGCCCGATCTGATCTTTCTATCTCCCGGCCTGCCATGCGGCATGCTGGAATTCCCGCCTGATAGGGCAATAGTGTCAAATGAGTTCCGGTCGGCTCCGAGAGTTCTCATATAAAAATCTATTTTACAGGCAATATCTTTTTCACTCATACCCGGGGCTATATCCCTCGATATCATCTTGAATGTTTTTTTAGTTATACATGCCGCTTCTTTTATCTTTTCTATTTCTCCTGCTTCTTTAACTATTCTCAATCTTTCGATAATATTTGGCGTTGCCAAAAACCTTGCCTTCACCATGCCGGTGAGAACATTTTTATCATCTACTGTCATGAAATGAGATTCAAAACCTATACGGCGGATCTTGTCTTTTTTTATTATACATGCGGCCTTCTCGCTAAGGCCTCCTTTTTCCGATACAACAGTAAAGCCCGGCTTATACATCCGGGCCTCTTCTTCATAACGGAAATCAGTGATTATGTGCGCGCTGGAACGGGAAACGACTAAAAGAGAATCATGCCCTGCAAAACCAGTTAGGTAGAATATGTTTGAGGGATTTGATACAAGGAGCGCATCTATGTTAAGGCGTTTTAATATGCGCCTTAGTCTTTTTAGCCTTTCATTCATTTAATAAGTCCGGCAGCAGCCTCTAATCCTAAAATATAACTGTTCACCCCGAACCCTGAGATCTGGCCTGAGGCAGCAGGCGCTATCAGGGATTTATGGCGAAACTCTTCACGCGCATAGATATTCGATATATGTACCTCCACAACAGGTATATCAATAGCGCTTACAGCATCACGTATCGCCACGCTGGTATGCGTGTATGCCGCGGGGTTTATAAGTACAGCGCTAAAACCTTCAGCCCTTGCATCCTGTATCTTCTGGACAATATCACCTTCATGATTTGACTGAAAAGTATCTATACCTATTCCGAGCGCATCTGCCTTTTTCTTTAGGGATTTATTAATATCATCAAGGCTCATCTTACCATATATATCCTCTTCTCTTTTACCTAAAAGATTGAGGTTGGGCCCGTGTATTATCAGTACTTTTTTCATCACACATCCTCCGTTTTAAATGAAAATATATTTTTCCGAAAGCCATATATAAAACCGCCTATAACACTATACAGTACCAGCGACGCGAGAACTAAAATAGACAGGGCAAACGCTTTTTCTGAAGGCATGTACGGGCTCAGAAGATATACAAACGCGCCTTCCCTTATACCCAAACCATTTAATGAAGGTATTAAAGTCATGATGCATACTATTGGCACTATTGTAAAAAATATACCTAGTCCGACATCATGCACTCCAAGGGCCTTTGCGAATATATATGTTGCCGCTATGGATAGGGCCTGGGCTATGACGGATAAAAACAAACTCCACAAAAGAACTATTTTATGATTTGAGTATATATTCAGAAACCCATATCCATTTTTTATTTTTTCAGACCACAGCTTTTCTTTAAAAGGTTCAAGTATAAACGCGAGATACTTGGCTGTATTTTTATGTAAAAGCATCAGCACAAATACCACGCTCACCAGGAAAATAAGATATACCGATGCGACTATTGGCCTGCTTGATATCTTGTGGCTGAAAAAAGTTATCGTAATAACAGGGATAAGCGTAAATGGTATCAGTGCAAGGACCCTGTCCATAAATACTCCGGCAAACGCGCCGGCCTTTTTGTTGGATTTTTTACCAGCATAGTACGCCTTCAGGACATCCCCGCCAAATGATGTTGGAAGGAAATTATTGAAAAAATACCCTATAAATGTAAGGTATAGCGATTCATTCACGCTTATCTGGATGGATTGTACAGATATAACCTTTTTAAGCCTTAGCGCGATAAAATACGCGGAACAAAGAAATAAGATAAATCCATATAAGATAAGTGCTCTATCAGCATTTATGATGGCATCGTACATGCTTGGCAGCTTATCGCGCATAAGCCACACAAGCAGCCCTATAAGTGATAAACTAATAAATATTCTAACAATGCTGAGGATTTTACTTTTCATAGGCAATAGTATAGCAAATGAAGATTATAAAGTAAAGAAAATATGGATTAAAGCTTAGGGGCTTCTTGGCTGGGTTTTTGTGTCTCTATTGAAGATATGGAGCTTTTAAACGATCCTAATATCTGGCGGTATTCGTCTGAGGCGCTTGAAAGCAATGCTCTTGCTCTTTCTATCCTGTTTTCAAGTATCTCACCCATCTGTTCTATATTTCTTTTTATATCTATAAGATAATATGAAAGATTTTCCACATCCATAGAAGAGGCATATTGAAGATGCAGGCTGAAAAACATCAAAAGATAAGGTAAAAGCATGCTATATGAGACAAGTATAACATTCTTTGAATACGCGCTTAAGTGGGCGTCCCTGCAAAGCGAATACATGGAATCTGGTATTGCCCCTATAGCCCACGGCGTTGTTGTGCTTGGGTCTAAATACTGGCTTATTTCAGATACCCTCTTTGCGACTTCTTTTTGCACTTGATGCATAAGCCGTTCTAATTTAACAGGGTCTTCTTCTTTTGAAACAGCTTCTAGCAATTCAGTGGAAGGCCATTTTGAATCTATAGGCATAACCTTTTTATTTGATAAGACCAGGCCAAATTCCACCTCTTTTCCTTTTATCTTAAAATTTGTCTGTATCATATCAGGGGGGAATATGCTTAATGCCTCTCTTAATATATTTTCTCCCGCGATCCCTTTCTGCTTGGAACCGGCTATTACACTCTCCAGCCGCTTTAATGACTGAAAATTTTCAGACTCTCTTTTCTGCGATTCTTCGTGCTGTTGTCTTATAAGCTCGACTGCACGCAGCGTAGTCTCAAGGTTGCGGTGTATGGAATCACCTGTCTTTGAGTCATTGTTGACAGAATCCCGAAGCTCCTGGACTATCTGTTGATGAAGCTTCTGGTTGCTTTCAACGGTCGCCAGCAAACTCTTTAAAGCCCCTACATCCGAAACCAGGCTTAGGCCTTCTTTTGAAAACATATCCTTTTTGTTTTTCGTAAGCAGGTATAACATAAAACCCATTATAGCTGCTATTAAAACCAAAAATATCAATACTATGGCAGATAAATTTATATTCATTTTGGATTCTCTCTTTTTTGCATTATATCATTTATTCGCAGCCAGGTCTATTAAATTAATAATCATGCAGCTGCATTAATAAGCTGAGAAGTATTTATGTATAAATCTAATTGTTTGGCCCCGCCTGGTAATGCAGTATCTCCGTTGTGTATATCTAGTTGTCTGGCTGAGGATGTCTTTAGCTGTGACTCATAATTGGATAGGATATCTTTCACAGGGTAAGATGATAAGTTGAATCCTTCTGTCTGAGCCACGCTCTTACTTGTCAGCACCCCTCTTTTAACTTTTGGGTCAGCTATAACTGTTAAACCATCCATAAGCCCGCCATCTGCCCTTGCTGAAGCGATCATACCATCTTTTATAATCTTCTTTAGAAAAGGAAGGCGTGAAGCCTGAAACATTTTTGCGGCAGCCCTTGCGATAACACCTGGCCTTCCAGGCATATTACCTACATCATAGCTTATTATATTACCAAGTATAAGCCTTACCGGGGCACTATGATAAGTAGCTGTTTTAGGAATCTCTTTTCCATCAGGATCAATAAATACAAAGTTGCCTTTCTGGTCTATCGGGACATCGACCATTGCTCTTCGCATAGGGTAATACTTAGCAACATGACAAATCATTTTTTCATCGATGGTAATAGGTGCTCTCTTCTCTGGGATAAGCGCTGCTCCTATTGTCAAATCTGAAGATGCAAATGCATCTGTTATCCAATTCTTATTATCTGCACCTGTAATAATTATATCGCACTCTTCATGTAAGATATCAGTAAAAGTCCTTTCTCTGGTATGGATTGGAAACCTTTCATTCTGCAATTTAACTTTATCACCGCCATATTCCCTGACTAAGATATCTCTTAGGTCATTTAAATTATCATCTATATCAGTTATTACAACCTTTGCGCCAAAACGCATCGCATTCCAAAGTGCTGTAAGGCCTACTGCCCCAGAACCTGTTATCAGGACTGTCTTTCCTTTTAAAGCATTCATGTCTGGTAAATCTGGGTAAGAATTAAGCATATGATCTTCCCACCCAGGTTCAACTATAATTTTTCCATCAACTATCTTTACCTTGCCTTCGTGCAAATATATAGCACCTTGCAATACAGCTTCAGCGCCTGCCACAATACTCATAGGGTCAAGGCATGGAAGAGTTAATTTGCCTCTCTTTTCCATAAGCTCTTTATAGTCTTTTACGATACTCGGCACAACAATGCGACTAGGTTCTCCTTTTGGGTCATCTTTGCCAACAAGCCACTCATTATTATTAAAGAGCGCTGCTGATTCTACATCACCGCGTATACCTTCTAAAGCCAGCGCAGTAACACCTGCAGCAATGGTCTTCTCAGTAAGCTCTTTAGACGCAGCAAAATGAAAATATGTAACAAGCATCTTTTGAATATCACCTACGCTGCATCCTTCTCTCTTAGCAAACTCAAGAAGCTCCATTACCCCATCAGGTAAAAGTGCTACTCTGCCTTCTTGAGGCTTTATCTCTTTAGCTACTCCTATAACTAATTCATTGCCATCAAAAAGCCTCATGCCCTCCATAAGCTCAAACTCATTAACACCACCCTCTCTTAAAGGCTCTTTTACCTTAAGAACCATATGTGCTTGTTGCCAAAGTTTTTTACGGCCAACCACTTCTGCGCCTGCATCTATATATGCCTGATTGCCATATAATGCATCATTCTGTAACCCTACGCCAAGGTTCTCTTCAACCAAGACACGCAATGTACCTTTCTTAAGATAATCTGCCCTACCTGCTGAAGATGTCTTTAGTAAAGACTCTAGAGGCAATACTTCTGTTACAGCTGGAGGATTAGCTAATCGAGATGCTGTTCGTTCTGTTATTATAAAATCACAATTTTCACAATCCTGTAACAGGGAGATCGCAATATCATTATCAGGTTCACCTTCTAATCCCTTTGCCATTATTTCTGCACTTTCTGGATCATCTCTCAAAATTATCTTATGCCTTGCATCCTTAAATGTCTTTACGCCAATAGAGAAGGCTGTGCGCTTAACCGCAGCAATAGCCTCATCATGCGAAATCTCTCTTGCTCCTTTTGTCTGCGGGTCTTTTACAAAAACTAGATTATTGCCATTTTCAACTACCCATCTTCTGCCTTTGCTATGATCACCATCTATATACTCGAAAAACCTACGATTAACATCAACTGTTGCCTGCGTAATATAAACTCTCCTTGAAACAGATTCTGGCGTTGTGCCTGAGTCTACATCGATCCGTTTTCCATCGGTTATTACATAACTTTTTGGTCCATTAAATGCAATATGGCCTTCAGGGTTTGTTGAGCCTATTGAAGTATCAATACCACCCAGTTCCTCTATCTTTTTTTCATATTCAGCAAGCATCTCATCTGCATTCATAGGATTGCTCTCAAACATATTTACATTTTTGTTGATATCCTCTTGTGAGATTAGGCCTCTATCAAACAATGGCTTAAAAAGTTGCTGATACATATATGCCTTATAACTTATATTAGGATCCCCAGGATCTAGAGGTGTCATATTACCAACATATTCAGGGCCTAGCCCTTCATACTCATCCATATTAAAAGTTATAACTTTTTTGAAATCCATCAAGCCTGCTTCTGCAAATTTAACCAATATTTTATATAGACCAGAGGGTGTAGAGCCTGTGGGTAAACCTAACACATAGCAGCCTTTCTCAGCTATAGCCTTCTTATAATCTATAAGCACCATATAGGCAACCAGACAGCTCATGGCATTATAATCTCTTACTATAGTAAGTTTAATTCTGTTGGTATCAGAAAAAGCTGGAACAGGTGAAAGGTCTAAACCATTAAAAATAGCATCAGCACCTTTCATCCTTACATAAGAAGCAGGCCTCAGGGTATCTGTAGTAGTTGATTTACCCCATACAGGCTGGTACGTTAATGATAGGGCTAATAGAATTGATATAATCTTGCATAGTTTTCTGCTTTTGTGCGCATGCATATTCTTCTCCATTACATGTTATAAAAAAACCCTGGCACTAACCTTTTGCCAGGGGGATTTATTTAATAACTATTATTTTATAAAACTTCATAATATTATATAAGACACAAGTCTTACTGTCAATACAAAAAACAAAAAATGTTATTAGTATAAGCGGCGGCTTACATATAAAGAAATCTATTTCATGACTAATCGTTTACGCCTACTAATTATCTCAAATGGTAAAACTAAATAATGCCGCGCTTTTTCATTGTATCCAAAAGCTTAGGTATGGCATCTTCCGCGGCTTTTTCGCCAACCGCTATTATTTCAGCGGCCTTGTCAAAGGCCATCTGGTCAATATTCTCTCCAAGCGGGACCTCTATCACAATATCGGCAGGCTTTGTTTCATGTTTATTAAGTTCACTTCCTATTATCTGTATGGATTGAAAAAGCACCTGAAATATATTGGATATTCTTCCCTTTCTTACGCAATAGCCAACGTCAACTGCCACAATGAAATCAGCTCCCATCACTTTAGCCGCATCTGAAGGCACTGTGCTCCTTAAACCGCCATCGACAAGAAGCCTTCCATCTATGCGCACTGGTATAAATATTCCTGGTATAGAACAACTTGCCCTTATAGCCCTGCTTAGATTGCCAGATTTTATAATAACCTCTTCACCATTTTCAATATCAGTAGCTACAATCGCGAGTTCTTTTCTTAAATCCGGAAAGCCTTTCTCCTCCAAAAGCCCTTCAATTATTCTTTCAAGATTCCTGCCTTCTAAAAACCCTGTCTTTGACAGGACAAAATCGCTTAAGTCTCTCCATGTAGTCTTTAGAGCAATATCCTCTACATTTTTAAGTGATAGCCCTAACGCGTATATTGCCCCCATAAGTGAGCCTATACTCGTACCTACTACAATATCAAAGGGTATCTTATGGCGCTTAAACACCTTTAAGACACCTATATGGGCGATCCCTCTTGCGGCACCTCCACCTAAAACAAGGGCTGTCTTTTTGTTTGCTGTGTTCATTTGATAGAAATCCCCGCATAGCCCACAACGCTGCTATAATCTCCTGTAATATCACCGCTTGTACTATATTTTATAAGCCTTGCTGATCTTCCGCCTAGTTTTTTCACAGCAGAGATCATAATAATAACCGGCACATAACCACACATGCTGATATCATGCTTTCTCACCGTTTCATAGAGCAGCTTCTCATCGAGTTTTAATACAGCATCAATAGCCATTTTATCTTTATTTCTAGCATTGTCCCGCGGTTCATAGTGGGTCATATCGCTGCTTGCTACAATTAATATATCCCCGCCCGACTCTTTTATGGCATCAGCTAAAGCTGCGGCCATCTGCTGGTATTGCCCAAAATCACCATCACTTAATATTATAGGGACAATTTTAAATGCATTTTTAAAATACTGCATTATTGGGAGCTGGACTTCTATTGAATGTTCATACGCGTGCGCGGAGATATCATTCTTTATCAGACCGGTATTTTTGCAGATAACAGCTGACAGCTCCTCATCAACGTCTATATCGCCAAGCGGAGTACGCCATTTGCCCGTTCCGTAAATCGCAAAGTTCTCTCCGATACCTGTATGATTAGGCCCTAATATTATAACTGAATCGGTTATACGGATATTCGAAAATAATTCACATGCTATTGGCCCGGAATATGTATAGCCTGCGTGAGGAGCAACTACTGCCAACGCGTCTTCTTTATCGGTTTTAGCGTTCGACATAGACTTTATCTGGGCCTCTAAAGCCTTTTTAGAGGCGGGGTAAAACTTACCAGCTGCAGCAGGCTGCCTTATCATCTAATCCTCTTTTTTATCAGGCAATGTCTTAGAGACAACGCAGGCACCAGGTGTAAGATATTTGTTGGACAGTTGCATGACCTCTTCCCTGCTGATATTTCCTATTATGTCAGAATATAGCAGGTAATGTTCAAAACCAAGGCCATAGAGTTCATCAAGGGCTATCTTCTGGGCAAAAGCACTTGCTGTCTGCAGCCCTATCTGGTACTGCGATATGAGGCTCTTCTTTGCCGAATTTATTTCTTCTTCAGTGATATCGCCCTGGTTCACAAGCTTGATCTGTGAGAATATATCTTCAGTAACTGAATCTATGTTTTCCGCGGATGAAGCCGCATAAAATATAAATGACCCTGCATCAATTCCTGTCATACCAAACACTCCAAGTGTGTATGCCTGGCCTTTTTGCTGCCTTATTTTATCATAAAGCCTGCCTGCTGAGCCTGAAAACACGGATGAAAGTACTTGAAGCGGATACCTTTCGGGATTCGTTATTTCGGGGCTTCTGAATCCCGCCATAACCACCGCCTGATTCTTATTCAGCGTATTTATCAAATCTATCCGTTCCTTAAGAGGCAGCATTTTGGGCCTATTAATCCTGATCCCGATCTTACCCTTAATCCCCCTTAGTCTTGAATCCATCAAAGCAAAAATTTCTTCTGTATTCACATCGCCGCATATAGATACAACCATATTGGGGCCAACACAATAATTCCTGTAAAAATTTATAATATCTCTACGCGTTATCTTACCGATCGACTCAGGGGTTCCATACTGTGTCAAACTGTATGGGCTTTCTCTAAATAGATGTTTTCTTAGTTCTTTTTCTGTTAATGAAAATATATCGTCATCTCTTAAGCTTATCTGCGCCGATATGTCATTTTTAAGGCTACGAAGCTTGTCTTTTGGGAATGCAGGCCTTAAAAGCACATCAGATAATATGTCTATACCCTTTTTAACATCTTCACTCATCATATCAAGCGACAGCCCAAAGCTGTTATTTCCACTATAAGATGAGAGACTTCCGCCAATAGATTCCACCGCGTAAAATATATCCTCTTCGCTGCGGCCGGCAGTACCTTTAAGCAGCATCTGGGATACCATATTTGATATACCGTTATTCTCCACGCTCTCAGCGTAAAGTCCTCCTTTTATACACACCTGCGCAGACACTATGGGAAGGCTTTTATCTTCGGATACGAGGACTCTTATCCCGTTTCGCAGTGTTTTTCTTGATACCTTTCGGGACAGATCCCGGGTATCAGGGCTTTTCTCCAATGTTTTTTGGACCAACCCGGCAGGAACCAGGATTACCTTTGTCATATTATATCTTTTTATATATTTATCTGCCACGCGGATTAAATCATCTGATGTAACTGACTTTACCCCCTCTATATAATGACTCGAGAAATCTATATCGCCTGTCAGCAGCTGGCTTACTCCCAAATCAGCGGCCTGTGAATCCTGCGTTTGCTTGCTGAATACATATGAGCTGATTACCTGATTCTTGGCTCTATCAAGGTCTTTCTTTTTGATTGGTGACTTTTTTATCCCATCCAGAATATTAAATATTTCATTTACAACCTTTTCCTCATTCCCGGGCTCAAAAGTCGATCCTATTAAAAAAACCCCCGGATGAAAAGGGGTATAGCTGTAAGCATCTACTGCATAAACAAGGCCTTGCCTGTTATGCAATTCTTCGTGCAGGAAAGAAGATCTGCCTGTTCCTAGTATTACAGCAAGCGTATCAAGGGCAAATATATCCGCCTCCGATAGCGATGAAGAATGAAAACCCAGAAGCATTGATGTCTTGGATGTGGGGTATTCAATTATACCTGTCCGCGGAGCTATCTGCATTGGCTCCTGAGCCAGGGGTAATATTGCAAGGGGTTTGCGCTTAAGCTTATTAAAGTTTTCATCCACTGCTTTTTTAACAGCATCTATATCCATATCGCCTACAATAACCAGGACCATATTATTGGGCACATAAAATCTTTCATAATATTTTTTGACATCATCTCTGGTAAGAGTATCGAATATATCCTGGAAACCAATTATGGGGTTGCGATATGAATGAACAATATAGGCCGTCTGCCAAAATTGGGCAGACAAATATTTCTGCGGATTATCATTTACATAACGCATCTCGGTTCTTATTACATCTTTTTCTTTTTCCAACTCCGCGCTGTCAAACTGCGGGTCTGATATAATATCATAGAATATATCAAGAAGAGGTATTATGTTATTGCCGGGGCCTTGCATCTTAAAAGCAGTATAGTCTAATGTGGTATATGCGCCTATATCAGCGCCCAATGCTTTTGCCTGCGTTGATACCTGTTGAGAGGTCCTGGCAGTAGTACCTTTAAATATCATATGCTCTATAAGGTGCGTTATACCTGAACCGGAATATTCTTCCTCTGTGGCAGAGCCTGCACGGACATAGATTTGCGCGGAAAAAGTAGGGGTTCTCCTGTCCGGTTTTAAGATCACAGTAAGCCCGTTTGCTAATGTGTATTTTAACGCGTTGGATTGCAGGAAAGAATCATACTGAGAGTAAGTATCAGGGGGAAAAAACAGGGCTATTAATATCAATGTTAAAACGCATGATAATATAATAGCCCTGTGTTTCATAATAATCTTAATTATTAATATCTTTTCTTTTTCTTACGTGCTTCTCTTATTTTGCGCCGCTTTTTAACGCTGGGCTTCTCATAATGTTTGCGAGCCTTTACCTCTCTTATGGTACCTTCTCTCTCTATCTTCTTTTTAAACCTGCGAAGTGCGCGTTCAAGCGGCTCGTTTTCTTTTATATGTATCTTTGGCACCGATTAATTCACCTCCCTAAAATCTGCTTAGAATAAGCTAAATTATAACATAAATACTAAGTATGTCAATCCAAATTAAAATATGTGTCAAGCCAAAAATTAAAATGTCCAAATCAAAATATCATTTTAGACCGCCGTCTATGCCAAGACAAAGGCATAGACGGCATTTACTTGAAAGACAGCATTCATTATTTCTCAAAGGAGATGGTAATTCTGAGGGTAAGTTCCTGCTCTTTCATGGACTCATGGAAAGGCGAGAAGGGAGCTGCACGTTCAATGCCGGACAAGGCATGCTTTTGCAGTATTGGATTCTTTGTTGATTTTTCCTGCACTATACCTGCATTTAAAAGCCTGCCTGCTCTTGACAGGGTAAAAACAAGGGTTACTCCGCCTTCCATAAAATAAGAAGGTTTGCTTGCCTGAGCAGATCTATATATCTGCGACCTTACCGCGTTATAATAATCAAGATATATTGGCTCTGAAGACAGGTCTATTGTATCGTCTGCTATAAGCATTGAGGTATCAGAAACAGCAGGTCTTATTAAAACCACCTCACTGACAGGAGATACACTTGGTGTTATTTTTTCATGCACTTGATTTTCCGATACAGGCTTAGGAAGTCTGCTTGCATTACCTGTCTGCTCTTGCGGTTTTTCTGCTTTGGCATGGACAATAAGTTTCTCTGTCGGCTTTTCCGCTATAAGCTTTGAGTATATCGGTATTTTTCGTTCAGGACGGTAAACAAACTCGGTCTCTTCCGGCTTTTGAAATTTTGTCGCGCTTCTTGTATGTGGTAGTGGCACAAAAATAAATATGTGCAATATAAATGAGGCTATCAGGGCATTTATAAATATCTTATCCGATGTCATCTTGGCTTTATTATAATACCCTGCATTCATACCTGTCAACTATTAACAAAAACATAACCGCTTATACCATATCTTTGAAACAAAATTGCGCTCCGGGATACTAATAAAGTTTAAAGGTATCGGCCCTTTAAAACTTCATCTCTATGCCTCCGGTAAATGTTCTGCCTGCAGCGGGATTAAAATATTTAGTAGCAGTAGTAGTGCCGCTTACATAACCATAGCAATTATATTCTTTGTCAAATAGATTATCAATGGCCAAAAATATCTTCATCGCTTTATATTCGTAGCTCACTTTAGTATCCGCTGTAGTATAACTTGAAAGTTTATTATCATTTGTTGAATCAATATAGGAACTGCCAACATACGTAACAGCTAAATCCCAACTCAACCCGAACTCTGTAGCAAAATGCAATCCCGAACTTGCCTTATGTATTGGGATATTGGCCAGATACTTTCCGCTATCGTTTCCGCTTTCATTTTTTGCCCGTGAATAGGTATAATTCGCAAATCCTGATAACCACTTAACAATTCTAAGATCTAAACTCGTCTCTATCCCCTTATGAGATGTCTTGCCATAATTCTGATATTTTTTGGCATCCTCGTCAAACCAAATTTCATTATCCAGCTCCATCCAGTAGAGACTTATATTTGCCTTCAGGGATTCGTTAAAACGGTGGCGTAATCCGATTTCATAGTTTGTCGCTTCTTCCGGTTGCAAATCAGGATTAGCTGAACCGTAAGTAAACATCTGTCCTATTGTGGGGACCCTGAAAGCCTGGGCATAATTCGCATAGAGGCTTGAGTCTTTTTGATACATATATACCAGGCCGCATCTTGGGGTAACCTTAGACATCTTTTCTGTCTTTGAGTTAGTTGTAGTTTTCTTGTCGTCAAAATCAAAATTTACTTGATCGTATCTAACCCCGGCAATAAGACGTAAAGAATCAATAAGATTAATCTCATCATGGAGAAACGGCCCGATTTTGTCCCTTTTTACCCCATAATCACTGCGCAGGCCCTCTCTTCGCTGATACGGCGCATCATACTCTTGGTAATCAAAGTTATCTCTTTCTAAATCAACCCCCCCGGTAAATTCATGCCTTAAACCCATAATCTCTTGTTTTAAGCCGCCTTTCAGTAATATGCCATAAGCATTCTCATCCTCGAGCTGTTCTTTCTGAGTAAGTTTAGAGTTGGTATAAAACGAATCCGCATCGTCGTATTTGTAATAAAATGCCGCTTCTGTGTTTATCTTATCGCTTATATCCCAGGCATGTGTAATACTTACATCGGTTTTTGTTTCGTTGCTTTTGTCATTTTCGGTACCCGGGCGTGCCTGGCGACGATCCTGCGCAATCTGGGCTTCAGTCAATGCCCAGGAGATAGCGCCCCTTTCTTTCTGGGAATAGTCTAACGACAACTTCAGGGCTTGAGTGTCATTAAGCGCGTAATCCAATTTCCCGCCAACATGGGCCCTGTCATAATCACAATGCCTGCGAAACCCGTCGCTGGTTTTATAACTTGCTCCCACAAAATACCCGAGTTGCTTGTACGCGCCCAATGTTGACGCCTCATACTTCTGGGTATTAAAACTTCCGTAAGAAGCTAAAAATTTGGACTCGGGCTTACCTTTCGGTTTCTTGGTAATAATATTTATTACGCCGGACATGGCATTATCTCCGTACAAAGCTGATGCAGGCCCCCGCACAACCTCAATACTTTCTATGTTATCCATAGAAATCAAATCCCAATCAATCAGTTTGTCTTTAGCTTTATTCTGCGGTATCCCGTCCACCAACACCAACTGATGTGAAGACATACCCCCATAAAAACCGCGCATATTAACAACAACTCCGGTACCACCTACGCCAGAAGGGTCATACATGTATATCCCCTCGACATTTTTCAATAAATCGGCTGCATTCTTTGCGTTAGCCCGCGCTATCTCCTGGTTAGAAATAATACTTACGCTTGCCGGCGACTCTGATACCATTCTTGCTGCCCTTGAAGCAGTTATTGTTATCGGCTCCAGTTCAATAATTTTCGCGTTAACGTATTTATCTTCCTCAGCATAAGCGCCCTTAAGCATTACTAACACCATTATCCCCGTAAAAAGCAATAATCTCTTTCCCATAATTCTCCTCCCGCGAGAATCCTTCCCTGCCTGCCGGCAGGCGGAATAGACAATCGACCGGGCTCTCCGCGCTTTAAGCGGAATTACCGTTGCGGGGCAGCAAAAGGGATCACACCTTTATTTCCTTTGTCTATTCGGATAGATTCTAGATAAATTATTCATACTGTAAAATTACATACATACGCTGTAATCAATACCTCAGAAAATTCCTTCCCCTCCTTTCATTAATTCATTTCATCATTTAAAACTCAATACCTCTCCTTTTTTTTACTCCCGCGTCAAAATAATGCTTTTTCTTATTTATAATGCTTACCAAATCCGCCTTCTTAATAATTCTGTCCGTAGCGCCTCTGCCAGTCATAACCAATTCCATGCCGGGCGGCTTTGAGTCAATGATTTCAAACACTTCTTTTTCCTTAAGAAACCTATCACGTAAAGAAATAAGTATCTCATCAAGAATAAGAAGATCATAACTTCCATCACGGCATATCTTTTTAATGAAGTTCATTCCTTTTAAACATTTGCGGCGTACGCTGTTTGGGTCAAGATTTTTGTAAAAATGCGGATGCTTATGAGCAAAACCAAAAACCTTCACCCCCATCTTCTTTAAAACCTTTATCTCTCCATATCCAAACCTTTTAGGGTCCTTATGAAAAAAAACATATCCTACCTTAAGATTATGCCCTCGTGCCCGCAATGCAAGGCCGACTGCCGCCATTGTCTTGCCTTTCCCATTACCCGTATAAATTTGGATTAATCCCTGCTTCATAGTTTTTTCTTACGCTTTTCTCTCTCGTCTTCGGAAACGAGAAGGACGTAAGGTTTTGAAGAAACCGGATTCTTCTCCACAACCACAACCGTCTTATATACTTCCTCGATAACTTTATAGTTCAAAACTTCCTGGGGCGTGCCTTGAATATGGACTCTGCCTTCGGATAAAAGCGCGATTCTGTCACAATATTCGCTGGCCAGGTTAAGATCGTGTAAAACCATAAGCACAGTAAGCCCCATTTTACGGTTCAGCCTTTTGATGAGATCCAGTATTCCCACCTGATGGGCAATATCGAGGTATGTCGTCGGCTCATCTAACAAAAGCAATGCCGGCTCCTGTGTTAGCGCGCGCGCGATTAAGGCAAGCTGCCTTTCCCCGCCGCTTATCCGGCCAATAGGCCTATCTTTGAGCCTTAGCACATCGGTAAGTGCCATACATTCTTTAGCGACTTCAAAATCGTGATTTGTTTCAAGAAACTGCAAACCCTCAAAATAAGGAATTCTTCCTAACAAAACAAATTCCTCAACGGTCAGGGTTTCTTCAGGTGATCCCTGAGAAACCACGGCAATTTTCCTTGCCAGCTCTCCACACTTTATCTGCCA
>Ga0265595_1001309_pt1 | contig 19407 bp, 15 predicted proteins | sample saktaG_15_FD_190148 | JGI IMG/M metagenome (GOLD analysis project Ga0265595, IMG submission 190148) | Saline water microbial communities from Sakinaw Lake, British Columbia, Canada - sak_2013_06_06_50m | ecosystem: Environmental > Aquatic > Non-marine Saline and Alkaline > Saline ... | reverse complement strand
GGCGGCAGATCATGGCCTTGTTCCGACGGGTGGTGGAGCAGGAAGGGATGACAGTGCTGGTCGCCACCCACAACCCGACAGCGGACGAATACGCCGATCGAGTGTACCATCTGCAGGACGGGCGGATTCTGAACCCATGATCCGGCCCTGCAACTTCCCCAAGGAGACAGCCGAAGTAGTGCAAGCTCATGTCTTCCTGACCCTGGTGATGTTTAACATGACCAACGCCTATCGTACTGAGATTGGACAAGATCTGACCAAGCGAGGTATTCGGCGCCAGCGCCTGGCTTGGGAGGATGCCAACAAGGTGCTGGTTGTGGCTGGCGAGTACTATGACATCTTCGATATCGAGGAACTGTTCGTCCTCATGGGACGTGAACCGGAAATCTGTTGGCGGGTTGACCTCTGTGAAGTTAAACGACGATACGGGCTCGAAGCTCCAGCCATCACCTAGTCCTGCTTATGGTGCAATTTCAGGCCAGGAAACTCGACTTGACAAGGTAAACGTTTTCCGGTATAATTAGTGCGGCTGGAAAACGTTTACTCCTACGTGCTGACGCTGACGAGGGTAGCTGTATGCCTGTTTCGCTAACAGATGTAGCAAAAGCCGCCAATGTCTCCATCGCCACCGCTTCCCGCGTTCTCGCCGGCAGTGATCACCCCGTGGCCGAGGAAACGCGGTTGAGAGTGCTGAAGGCGGCCGAGGAATTGGGGTACCAGCCCAATCTGGTCGCCCGAAGTCTCCGTACAGACCAAACCTACTCTATTGGCATAATTGTCGAAAACATCTTGAGTCCATTCATTCCCCCCATCGTTCGCGGCATCCAGGATCGTTTGGAGGTGGATGGCTATTTTGGCATCATCATCAATGCGGAATGGGATCCTGAGGTCGAAGCAGAAGCCATTCAGACCTTAAGCAAGCGTCAGATAGACGGCATCATCTTCGTGGAGTCGTGCATTCGTTCGTCGGATGAAGTATCCGAGCTGGCGAACAAGCCTCAGATGTTTGTCCATCGCCTTTTTAACTCCCTCTCTTTAAACTCAGTAGTCCCCGATGATCACTATGGAGCGCGGTTGGCGACCAGGCACCTGGCTCAACTGGGGCATCGGCGAATTGCCTTCATCAACGGGCCAGAGGGATGGGATGCGACGATCAATCGGATGGCAGGTTACCAGGAGGAGCTCATGGCCTGGGGCATACCCTTTGACCCAGCCCTGGTAGAGCGAGGCGATTGGGAAGTCCAAAGCGGGTATCTTGCTGCCAAAAGATTAATAGCGCTGCAAGATCCCCCTACGGCGATTTTTGCTGGGAACGATTTGATGGCTCTTGGCGCAATCTATGCCATCCAGGAAGCAGGATTGCGAGTGCCTGGAGACATGGCAGTTGTGGGATATGACGATCGTGACTTGTCTGGCTTTGTTCGACCAGCGATCACCACCATCAGAATGCCCTGTGAAGAAATGGGGCGGGCCTCGGCCGAGGCCCTCTTGCGCCTTATCGCTGGGGAAACCGAAGCTATAGAGCCGATATTTATTCCAGGGGAGCTGGTGGTACGCCAATCTTGTGGAGCCAGAGGGGAGGGAGAGTGGAAGTTTGAACCTGAGCGGGGTAGTCTACCGCGTAGACGGGCTCGAAGGCTCCGTCAATGAACCATCTTTGAGAGCTCGGTAGAAGAAAGGGGGTGATAGATAGGCGATTTCAGTTAGGGTTCTCCGGTTTGGCTCGTTTTGTGAGGAAATCAACAACAGCCAATTAGACTTAAGGAGGAGGCAAAATCATGGAAACCAAACGTATGAGTAGGCGCGAGTTTCTGACTTTGGCAGGTGCGGCGAGTGGCGCGGCATTGTTGGCGGCCTGCCAGCCGAAGGCGACACCAACGGCCGTCCCTGCGAAGCCGACCGACACACCGCTCCCGAAGCCGACCGCGACACCGCCCCCTGCCGAGAAGGTGACCATCGAGTTCCTGGGCGAGCCAGGGGGTGCAGAATGGCGTGACGAGGAGCAGGAGAAGTTCCGCGCGGAGAACCCCAACATCGAGTGGGTTCAGGTGGAGCAGCCGGAGGTGGTGTCGAGACTGGAGCAACTTCTGACCTTGGTCGCCGCCGGTACGCCGCCCGACTGCGCCAGGGTTGAGAGCGATGTCTATCGGACCTTCTGCAAGTACGAACTCCTGCTCGGCATCTCCGACCGCATCGCCGCCGACCCAGAGCTGTCGAAGCCAGACTACTGGATCCAGCCGCAGGAACGGGACCGCTGCGAGTACGAAGGGGAATGGTACGGCATCGGCTCCTGCTGGGTGGCGCCTCACTTCTACTACAACAGGTCTCTCTTCGACGAGCTGGGAGTCGAGCCGCCCAGCAACGACCCAGACGAGGCCTGGACGTGGGACGAGTTCCTGGAGATCGCGCGGCAACTGACCGTGGACACCAACGGCAAGCATCCGGGAGAAGCGGGGTTCGACGCGACCAACATCGATCGCTGGGGGGCCTTCTGGCCGACCTGGTGGATCCCGCTGCACGCGGCGGTCCAATCCAATGGCGCTGACTGGGTGGACCCGCAGACCGGAAAGATCGCTCTCGACAACCCGGCAGCGATGGAGGCGCTCCAGCGCGTCGCGGACCTGAAGTTGGTCCACCAGGTGGCGCTGAGCCAGGCAGCCTTTGACACTCTGGGCATGGCCGAGGCAGATTTCCTGTCGACCAAGAAGGTGGGACTGTATAATACCGGTTCCTGGTCCGTGAACTGGCTGTGGGAGATCGAGGGGGGGCTGGGCACTGGGGTGCTTCCCAAGATGACGCGACCGGCTACCGACATGCAGGCCCACCTGATCACGATTGTGAAGGAGACAGAGCATCCGGAGGAGGCCTGGAAGCTGATCCGGTTCCTCGCCTCGCCGTGGTTCCAGGAGCGCTACTGCCAAAATGGCCTGTGGCTGCCCAGCCAGACCGCGCTGATGACCCCCGAGGCTATCGCCCGCTGGTGCACCCCGCCCGTACACCCGGAAGGGTACGAGCTCATCGTCACCGAGTATGCGCCGAAGTATGGCCACTACCTCACCATGCCAGTGGGATACGTGAAGGCCACCGAAGCCGTTCTTACGCCAGCTTTCGACAAGCTCTGGATCGGCGACGCGAAGGCCGCGGACGTCTTGCCGGCAGCGGTGGCAGAGGCCAACCGCATCATGGAGGAAGAGCAGGCCAGGCCCTGATAGGTGTATGCAATGCGGCTCATTCCGCGACGAACCGAAGCCGCCGGCGCATATACGAGTTGGGGGAGTGCCGAGAAAAGAGCACGTCCAGCGCCGGCCGAGTAGGAGCGGCTTGTGTTGAGCTTGTCGAAACAAGCGACGTATCGAGGCCAAGCGGGTTGCCCAGAGAGCCGCTTGCTTGATTTCGATACGCTGGCTTCGGTACGCTCCACTACTCAGCCCAAGTCGCTACTCAATCGGCGCTCGCTCCCCCAGGTTTTGCATGCGCCCGAAGCCGCCGGAGCTGACGGGTAACTCGCTGGATCGGCCCAATGTGGACGAACCCCGGCTGCGTGGGGTCGGCTGCCATGCGCGTCAAGCTAAGATCAGCGACCGCCGGTTGAGTAGCTTGCAGCGTAGCGGAGAGCGTATCGAAACCAAGGGAGCGGGTTTCGCAAAGCCACTTGGCTTCGATACGGGCCTTCCACTATGTTCCAGACCCTACTCAGCCGGCGCTTTTGCCCAACTTTAGCGTTGGCTTGACGCGCATGGGTCGGCTGCGCGCGCGGCAACCGGCCCTGCACGGCCGGGGTCGCCAAAGGAGGCAGGACGTGAGTGTGCAAACTCGCTGGTTGGGGCGTCTTTGGCCGCGAACGGCGAAGGGCAGAAGGACTGTGACCGGCTACCTTTTCATGTTGCCCTTCATACTGGGTTTCCTCTTGTGGTTCCTGGCGCCCGCGTTAGTCGCGGCCTGGTTGGCCTTCTTTGACTGGAACATGATCCAGGATCCGACTTTTATCGGATTGGGGAACTTCAGGCATATTTTCCGGGACACGCTTTTCCTACAGTCGCTAAAGGCCACCACCTACTATACGCTGGGCTCGGTTCCGGTAAGTCTGGTGTTGGCCTTTCTGTTTGCGCTGCTGCTGAATACCAAGGTGCGCGGGATGGCGATCTTTCGCACCATCTATTACCTCCCTAGCATCGTACCGGCGGTGGCGAACGCGGTACTGTGGAACTTTGTGTTCAGCACGGAGTTCGGTTTGGTGAATGCGCTGTTGCGCGCTCTGGGCCTGCCCAAGGTCCCGTGGCTTCAGGATCCAGAATGGGCCATGCCGGCCTTGATCATCATGAGCTTATGGGGACTGGGTTACACCGTGGTGATCTACCTGGCCGGGCTGCAAGGGATTCCTGAGGTGCTGTACGAGGCAGCCGAGGTTGACGGGGCGGGCCGCTGGGCCAAGCTGCGGCATGTGACGATTCCGCTCATGTCCCCGGTCATCTTCTTCAACCTGATCATGGGCATCATCGGTTCCTTTCAGGTTTTCACGGCGGGCTATCTGATCACCGCAGGTGGACCACAAAACTCGACGCTGTTCTACGTGCTCTACACCTACAGGACCGGGATCCAATACTTTAACATGGGGTACGCGGCTGTGCTGGCGTGGATCCTCTTCTTCATCATCCTGGGATTGACGTTGCTCGTCTTCAGATATGTGGGGCGTCTGGTGTACTATGAAGCACTATAGGAGGCAGTATGGCAACGCAAAGTGAAACTGTTTCCGTAAGGCGAGCGCCTGGAAGCAGGCCGGCGATCGGGCGACTGGTCAATGGGGAGCGCTTGTGGCGCGCCTTGATATGGACGCTGTTGCTTGTCGGGGCTTGTGTGATGCTGCTGCCCTTCTTGTGGCTGGTCACCAGTTCCCTCAAGACCGAGCTGGAGGTCTTTCAGTATCCACCGAAGTGGATTCCCAACCCCCCCCAATTTCAGAACTACATTGATGCCTGGACCACCAAACCGTTACGCCATCCAGGCTTTGGCATCTATCTCAAGAACACTTTTTTCATCGTCATCCTTAACGAGATCGGCATCCTGGGGTCTACCTCGCTGTGTGCTTACGCGTTGGCGCGCATTGATTTTCCGGGCAAGAATTTCTGGTTTGGCATCGTGTTGTCCACCATGATGCTGCCCGCTGTGGTCTTGATGATACCGACCTTTGTGCTCTATAGCCGTATGGGTTGGGTGAATACCTTCCTTCCACTCACCGTGCCGCACTTCTTCGCGGCTAGCGGGGGTGGGGCGTTCTTCATCTTTCTCCTGCGGCAGTTCTTCCTTAGCCTGCCCGAGGAGTTGGCCGATGCGGCACGCGTCGATGGGTGCAGCGAGTTTGGCATCTATCGGCGCATCATGCTGCCCTTGGCCAAGCCTGCCCTGGCGACAGTAGCGGTCTTTACCTTCATTTGGACGTGGAACGACTATATGGGGCCATTGCTATATTTGGCGAAAGACCCAAACAAGTGGACCGTCGCCCTGGGCCTGGCGATGTTCAGAACCTTTATGTGGCAGCGGACGCGCTGGGACCTGCTCATGGCCGCTTCGACGATGATGATCATACCCATTATCGTGATCTTTTTCCTGGCGCAGCGCTACTTCATCCAGGGGATCGTGGTGAGCGGGTTGAAGGGCTAAGTAGAAGAAAGGGGGTGATAGATAGGCGATTTCAGATGAGTTAGGGTTCTCCTGTCTGGCTCGTTTTGTGACAAAATCTGAACAACAACTAATCAAATTTAAGGAGGAGGCAAAATCATGCAAATCAAACGCATGAGTAGGCGCGAGTTCTTGACTTTGGCAGGTGCGGCGAGTGGCGCGGCATTGTTGGCGGGATGCCAGCCACAGGTGGTCAAAGAAACAGTAGAAGTACCGGTAGAGCGAACTGTGGAGGTGGAGAAGGTCGTCAAAGAAACCGTCGTCGTCCAGGCGACTCCCGCCCCAGAGGAAGTGGTGGAGATCAGCTTCATGGGTTGGGGGGGAGTTGAGGAGGATGAGGGCGTTCGCGCTGCCATCAGGGTTTTCGAGGGCGCGGAGCCCAACATCAAGGTCACCTGGCTACACACGCCGGAGAACTATTCGGAGAAAATGCTGGCCATGGTCGCCGCTGGCACGCCACCGGACACGGCTTTCATCAGGAACCAGGACTACATTACCTATGCCCACGAGGGACTGCTGCTCGACATCACCGATATGCTCCAGGCCGACCCGGTCGTAGGCAGGGCGGGCTACTTCATTGAGCCCCAGGAAACAGAGCGCGCCACATACAAGGGGCGCTGGTACGGCATCGGTTCCTGCTGGACGGGCTCTCACATCTACCTCAACGCCGACGTCTTCGAGGAGGCGGGAATCGAGCCACCGAGCAACAATCCTGAGGAGGCCTGGGAGTGGGATTACTTCGTCGAGGTGGCACGAGAGTTGACCGTGGACGCCAACGGCAAACACCCAGGGGAGAGTGGGTTCGACGTTGAAAACGTGAAACGATGGGGGGTCCACTGGGATACGTGGTGGATGGAGCTTCTGGGGCCCATCGAGTCCAATTATGGGAAGTACATCGACCCAGATACCGGCTTGTTGACTGCTGGTCAGCCGGCAGCGGCCGAGGCCATCCAGCGCATCGCCGATCTGATGCTGGTGCATCAGGTGATGCCCCAATCTGCGGTCTTGGCGCAACTGGGAATCAGCAACACCCAGATGTTGGAGTCCGGCAGTCTGGCGATGGCGATAGATGGCTCCTGGGCCCTGGCCTGGATGTGCAAGATCGAAGCCACGCTGGGAACAGCCGTCTTGCCCAAGATACAGCGGCCTGCTACCGGCCTGCAAGCCCACCTGCACTCCGCTTTCTCGGGCTCGAAACACCCTGAGGCCGCCTGGCGTTGGGTGCGTTTCCTGTCCACCGAGTTTTACCAGCTCCAGTTCTTGAAAATGGGGCTCTGGCTGCCCAACCAGACAGACCTGATGACTGAGGAAGGGCTGGCTAGGTGGATGACCTTGCGAACGAGTCCGACCGAAGGGATTCATCCGCCTGGCTACGAACAGATCGTGACTGAGTATGTGCCCAAGTGTGGCCACATCCTCTATCAGCCACCGGGTTATAACAAGGTCGAGTCGGTCCTCAATCCCGCGTTCGATGCCATCTGGATCGGCGACAAGACGGCTGAGGAGGCGCTGTCAGAGGTCGCGCCGGACGCCAATGCCATCTTTGAAGAGGCGCTCCGCTGAGGCTAAGCGCAGTACCGTTCGGATAAGCGCCCTCGACCAAGTAGCGTATCGAGGCCACGGCGCGGCCCATGCCATGCAAAATTCGTCGAAGAAGCCGCTCGCTTGGCCTCGATACGGTCTTTTGCTACGCTCTAGACCTACTCGGCCAGCGCTCGCTCCCTTATCCGGATAGTATTGAGGCTAAGCGGGGACAACCCTGGCCGCGCAGGGCATTCCAATTGAACGCTGGAACAGGCCCTGCGCGGCCAACTCTTGATTGTCGGTTGGCTCCTTTGAGGAGGATATGATGACCGCGATAGTCCACTGGCTGAGAAAACCCGAGGGGAGACGGAACGTTACCGGTTACATCTTTATCGCCCCCTTTATTCTCGGTTTCCTGTTTTGGTTCCTGGTCCCTGCGTTGACCTCCATCTGGCTGGTCTTCCAGGACTGGAACATGATCTCCCCGCCTGACTTCGTTGGCCTGGACAACTTCCGGAGACTTCTCTCGGACAAGCTCTTTTGGCAATCCCTGAAAGTCACCACTCTCTACACGGTCGTCTCGGTGCCGCTGAGTATGGTTCTGGCTTTCCTGCTGGCGCTTCTGATGAACACCAAGGTGCGCGGGATCACCATCTTTCGCACTATTTACTACCTGCCGAGCATCGTGCCAGCGGTGGCTAACGCGGTCTTGTGGGCCTGGATCCTGAATTCGGACTTCGGCTTGTTGAACGCGTTCCTCCGCTCCATTGGTCTGCCCAAGTTTCGCTGGTTGCAGGAGCCGGAGTTGGCCTTGCCGGCCATGATCCTGATGAGCTTGTGGGGCCTGGGGTGGGCCATGGTGATCTACCTGGCTGGCCTACAGGGCATCCCCGAGGTGTTCTATGAAGCGGCGGAGATTGACGGCGCCGGGCGTTGGGCCAAGTTGAGGCACGTCACCATACCGCTCATGTCGCCCGTCATTTTCTTCAATCTGATCATGGGCATCATTGGTTCCTTTCAGGTTTTCACGGCGGGCTTTCTGATCACGGACGGTGGGCCACAGAATGCAACCCTCTTCTACGTCCTGTACCTGTACCGTAATGCGTTTGAGTACCTGGAAATGGGGTATGCGGCTGCCCTGGCGTGGGTGCTCTTTTTCATCATCATGGGACTGACGCTATTGATCTTCAAGTATATAGGCAGCCTGGTACACTACGAGGAGCCAGGCTAGTGAGGCGGATCATGACAACATCTCCTATGAAACAATCCATCAAGACCAGGCCCGTGATCAGGCATCTGTGCAGCGGAGAGGGGTGGGGGCGAGCTCTGACCTGGCTCGTGTTGGTCGTGGGAGCCATTATTATGGCAGCGCCTCTGGTGTGGATGGTCAGCAGTTCCCTCAAGTTGGAGCAAAGGGTCTTCGCGTTCCCTCCACAGTTGATTCCAAACCCGATTCGCTGGGCCAACTATGTGGATGCTATGACCTACAAACCATTCCACATCTACCTGAAGAACACCTTGTTTGTTGTCTTGCTGAGGGAAGTAGCTGTCCTTTTGACTTCCTCTTTCTGTGCTTACGGCTTTGCCCGTATCCGGTTCCGCGGTCGCGATTTCTGGTTTTCCGTCGTGCTCGCCACTATGATGGTGCCTTACGTCGTGTTGATGGTGCCCAGCTTTGTGATCTTCTCCCGCCTCAAATGGATTGATACCTTCCTCCCCCTCACTGTGCCCTTTTTCTTCGGAGGAGGGGCCTTTTACATCTTTCTCCTACGCCAATTCTTCCGCACCATTCCAGAGGAACTGGCCGACGCGGCTCGCATTGATGGTTGTAGTGAGTTTGGTATCTACGCCCGCATTATGCTGCCGTTAGCCAAGCCAGCTCTGACCACTGTGGCCATTTTCACGTTCCTTGATGGCTGGAACGACTTTATGGGTCCGCTCTTGTACCTGAACTCACCCGGAAAATTCACCCTTGCCGTAGGGTTGGCCACTTTCAGGAGTGTGATGTATACGCGCTGGGATCTGCTGATGGCCGCTTCGGCGGCGGTAACTCTACCCGTCATCGTGATTTTCTTCCTTGCACAACGCTACTTTGTCCGCGGGGTCGTGCTGAGCGGACTGAAGGGCTAAACGGCATCGTCCGAGGCACTGTTAACGCCACAAAACAATTCACCATAGGACAGCGTGACTCAGTTTGGTATGAGCTGGTGGACGGTGAACGGTGGACGAGGCGCTACCCGCCCGTCGCATACTGGCGGCAGGAGGAGTACCTCGCCAGCCTTTTACCGTCCATCTATGTTCTCTACTATATAGGGGCGATCCCTTGCGGTCGCTCTGGGCGGGTGCAAGACCCGCCCCTACCAACCCATTTTGGATGCACCCATATCAGATGGGTGCAGAGGTGGATAAGTTGACGGAGCATGGAACGATGGATTCCTTAACGATACGCGGTGCTCAGCTTGCCCCACAATGGCGGGCAGATTTTCCTGCCGAGGAGTTTGTCGCCCGACGGGAGAAGATATTTGACGCCATTGGAAGCGAGGGCCAGGCGTTGCTGCAGAGCGCCCCAGCGCCTCGCGGATACGTCATCTTTCGCCAAACGAACGAGTTTTTCTACTGCTGTGGTCTCGAAACACCGCAGTCCTACCTGTTGATGAACGGTGCAGAACGCAAGACCGCGCTCTATCTCGCCCGGCGGGGTGAGGCCCAGCTCGGTGAGGGAGCACCACCAGGGGTTGAAGATGTTGATCTCGTGAAGGGAATGACGGGCGCCGATGGAGTCTACGGCCTGGAAAAGCTTTCGGAACACCTGGCCGACGCGAAACTGGTCTACACCCCTCATGCCCCGGCTGGAGTCCGGGCCACGACCCGTCACCACCTGCTTTTGGCGAACCAGATGGTGGCCCAGGATCCGTGGGATGGGCAGCCGTCGCGAGAACAGCGCCTCGTCAGCTTGCTGCGTTCTCGATTCCCCAACATGGAAGTGCGTGACCTGACGCCGATCCTGGATGAGTTACGGTCGGTCAAGAGCCCACGCGAGATCGCCGTGATGCGCCGCGCGGGCCAGCTTTGCGCCCACGCCATCCGCGAAGCCATGCGGGTGACGCGGCCGGGCATCCTCGAATACCAGCTCGGCTCCCTGGCAAATTACATCTATCTGCTGAACGGCGCAAGGGGTGAGGGTTATCGTCCCATCATTGCAGGCGGAGAAAACATCTGGCACATCCATTACTTCCTGAACAACTGTCCTCTGAAAGACGGCGATCTGGTGCTAATGGACGTGGCTCCTGAATGCAACTACTACACCAATGACATAGGTCGTATGTGGCCCGTCAACGGGACGTATGCTACCTGGCAGCGAGAGCTGTACGGTTACATCGTCGAGTACCACAAAGTGGTTCTGTCCAGGATCCGCCCCGGTGTGACGCCGGATCAGGTGATGGACGAAGCCGCCGAGGAGATGAAAGAGGTCTGGGAAAGCTGGGAGTTCTCGAAAGACATCTACAGAGAGGGCGCCCGCCGTACCCTTGAATTCCGTGGCCACCTCTCGCATCCGGTCGGTATGGCCGTGCACGACGACGGCGGATACCACCATCGTCCACTGGTGCCGGGAACGGTGTTTGCTGTAGATCCGCAGATGTGGATTCCCGAAGAGAAACTCTACATTCGCGTGGAAGATACAGTGGTTGTCACCGACGATGGGATCGAGATCTTTACCAGCGGCGCACCACTGGAACTGGATGACGTCGAGGCCCTCATGCGGAACGAGGGAACGCAACTTCCCTACCTGTTGACGGGGTCTGGGAGATAATGCCGCACGACTCATGTTGTAGGCACTTCGGATTTGACGCTTCAAGTAATATGATCATGGAGGCAGAGATTGATACCCAGAGAAGAATGGTTAAGCATTTTAGAAGCCTATAGTGCTCATATCTGGCCCGCTCAGATCGTTTTCTACATCGCAGCCATTCTACTCATTGGGTGGTTTTTTCTCAAACCCGTTCGGGTCCAGAATTGGTTGATAAAGCTATATCTCTCGATTGCATTCGCTTGGAATGGCATTCTATGGTTCTTGATCCTTGCCAAGGATATGGCCGGTGATAGCTACGGTAATTACTTCTTCGGTTCTATATTTATCATTGTATCGGTGCTGTTTGCGGTCGACATATTCAGGCAAAAGATGCAGTTCTCTCTTCCAACAGTCGGATGGCGAAAGTATGCTACGTTGACTCTAATGCTATTGGTGTTTTGCTACCCTTTGTTTGGTGTCGCGTTTGGACACGATTTTGCGAGGCTAATCTTTCCTGGCACTTTTCCGTGCCCAACGACAGCACTTGGCTTGCTCCTGCTGACAACTGCTCTACCGCAGGTTGATAAGATAATCTACGTCCTGCTGCTTTTCTGTGCGATTCCATTCACACCATTCGTCCAAATCGCTAAATATGGTGTCTATGAGGATGCGATCCTGTTTGTTAGCGGCGTCTACAGTCTGATCTTGTTATCGAGATATTGGAAGGTTGAAGATCAACGCGGCTACCGATGAATTGCATACTAATAACCGATAAAAGATCGCCTAACATCTGGGTGAAGCCGACCGCTGTCTCGCAGCGTAAGGTACGCATCCCGCGCCAGTGGCTAGGGGCGATTCCGAACGCCTGAAAAGTTAGTGTCATTTGACTAAAGCGCGATGGGAGAGATATGGTGGTAGAAAGCAGAAACTCACAGGCACCTTTTGTTCTGAAGTGGAATGACGGTGGCATCACCAGCCTGAAATTGCTGGACGACGTTTTCGATACCGATTACATCTGGCTAGGCGAGACCCTGGGCGAGGTCGTGGTCCGCTACCGGCTCGATGAGGGGGACTGGTGGGAGGCAACTGCCTTCGCTTCGGGCGATGTTCGCCAGGTCCACATCAGTGGGGAGGACGACCCGGAGGCTTTGACCTACTTTTATGAGGGTGACTCGCTGGGTGCCCACGGCATCCGAGACTTTCAGTTGACGGTGCAGTTCGCCCGCCGAGGAGACAGCCTGGTCTGGACACTGAGCTTTCATAACAACACCGACCAGGCGCTCGAACTGGGCGACATTGCACTGCCGCTGCCTTTCAACAGGCAGTTCATACAGGACAATCTGGCGAACTACACGCGGGTCGTGGCCAGGCATAGTTTCATCTCAGGACACGGGTCGTTCATCTTCTGGGAGCGCCCCAACGGCGTTGGGCCTTACCTGGTCATGACACTGTTGGAAGGCACCAAGCTCGAATACTACGAGGAACACGAGCCTGATCCGAAGAGAAGTGTGCGCGCGCCCTATTGGGCCTATATTCACTCGGCGGTGAGCGGGGCAGGAGAGACGCGCGGCACCTGGCGACAGCCCCACACCAGCGTGACCCTCTCGCCCAAAGGCACTCCAGGCGACGAGATCACCTACGGCTTCAAGTTCCGCTGGGCCGACGACTACGATGGGGTGCGCGATGTGCTGTACGATGAAGGCCTGCTCGACGTTCACGTGGTGCCTGGCATGACCGTGCCCGAAGACCTGTTCGCCATGTTCTCGCTGCGGACCAAGAATGCAAGCCACACCGTCTCGCCGGAGTATCCCGATCAAACCCAGATCGAATACCTGGGCGAGAGGGAAGCCGACACTCACGTCTACCAGGTCAAGTTCTCGCGGCTGGGAGAGAACCTGCTGACGGTGAACTACGGCGATGGCAGGCATACGGTGCTGGAGTTCTTCGTCACGCAGCCGCTGGAGACGCTGATCAAGAAGCGAGCGGCGTTCCTGGTGAACAAGCAGCAACACCGCGATCCGAACAAATGGTACAACGGTCTGTTCTCCGTGTGGGATATGCGCTACAGTGTCCTACGTGGCCCGGACGATACGGATGGCTTTGACGGCTGGTGGGGCTACGTCCTGGCCTGCGACGATACGGCCTTGCCCAAAGCGCCCTTCATCGCGGCGAAGAACGTGCACTATCCTGTGCAGCAGGAGATTGCCGCCGTCGAATACTACATCGAGAACTTCGTGTGGGGCAAGCTCCAGCGCACCGATCAGGAGGAACCGTATCCCTACTTCATCTACGGTGTCCCCAACTGGTTCGAGAATCGCCACAGCGAGCACGGTTTCGGTTCGGAGGGTAAGGGCCTGGAGCACGTGTGGCGCAGCTATGACTATCCCCACCTGACCATGCTCTATTTTCACCTGTACCAGATCGCCAGGATGTATCCGGGCACGACGAAGTACCTGGACAAGGACGGATACCTGGAACGGGCCTTCGGCACGGCCAAAGCCCACTTTACCCTGGCGGGCATTGACGATCTCCCCGCAGGGGCGCGGGGGTACTGGGCCTACACCCTGGGTCTCTACAACGAACTGCTCATCGTTGACCTCATTGAGGTCCTGTACGAAGAAGGCCGGGACGAGCAAGCGGATTGGCTGAAGAACGAGTGGGAGAAAAAGGTCAAATACTTCGTGTACGACGACCCGTATCCGTTTGATTCGGAATATCCCTTCGATACCACCGCCTTCGAGTCTTCCCATGCCATCGCCAGGTACGGACTGGCCAATCCGATGGAGTCGGACGAAAATCTGTGGTATAATAAGTACAAGGACAAGTGGTATTCGCACCCGGAGGTCAAACGCGAGGATTTTGAGCAATTCATGGAAAAGCAAATCCAGGCCAACATTGCCCTGCGGGGATGGGTAGAGCCGGCTTACTACCTTTTGGGGGGTGATTACCGGGGAGGCATCTCTTCGCGGTACGCGCTGAGCTATATGTCCCAGGCAGGGGGCTGGGCGATTGCCGACTACGCCTTGTATCACACCAGTAACCCCGCGCCGTACCTGCGGCTGGGCTACGCCTCCTATTTGAGTTCGTGGGCACTGATGAATACCGGTACCCCGGAGACCAACTACGGTTACTGGTACCCCGGCGAAGAGAACGACGGCGCCTCTGGCTGGGCGATCACGCCCGAAAAGTATGGCCCAATGTGGATCAGGAAGGACAACCGCCGAGGGGCGTGGTTCTACGATGGCGAGATCGAGATTGGCTACTCCGCTGCGCTCCGCACGGCGGCGACGGTGGTGATGGAGGATCCTCTGTTTGGCCTGTTCGCCTACGGCGGTCTGCTGAGGGAGCTTGATGGCCGCGTTGAGGTGATTCCCAGGGATGGCCTGCGCCAGCGCTTCCACGTGATGCGGGGCGAGCGACGGCTGCATATACTCCTGGATCGGGACGGCTTCGCGGCGGAGCGGCCCATCGTCGTGGACGACAATCTGCGCGACATCTGCTTTACCCTGGAGAACCGAACGCAGGATCAGCACGTCGCCATCCTGCGCCTGGCTGGTCTGCCGGCTGGCGACTACAGTGTGCACATTGGCGGCCAACTGGCCGACCAGATCAGCTCCAGGGATGACGAGTGGATCACGGTGGATTTGCCCGTAGGTCTGGAAAACGTTCATGATGTCGAGATCCGTGAAGCGTTCACCCCTCCCTCCCAGGGAGGGGATGGGGGAGGGTGAATCCCCACAAACGGCCAAGATTCCCTGTGAATTCGGCTCATTTTGACTTGCGAAGTCCCACCCTCACCCTAGCCCTCTCCCTGTGAGGGAGAGGGGATTTCCCCCTGCCCCTTTGGGGAGAGGGCAGGGGTGAGGGGAAGTTTCTAATGGGGCTGGATTTGACAGGCCGAGAGGCCTTTGTATGCTGAGGTCGCTTCGCTTACAATGGCTTCAGCCCCGGGCGGGGTGGCGACGGAAAGTCAACCTCTATTAGGTGAAACAACACCTGGGTGAGAGAAATGAGCCAGAACTTGGTACAGTCGGGACTGACCTGTGTGGTTGCCTGTCTGCTTGTTGTCCCGCTCTCTGGTTGCGGCGGAGGAGCTATGCCAACGCCTGAGCCGGTAACCATCGCGTTTGCTCATTCTGGCTCTGACGCAGAATACTACGAGGCATTGGCCCAGGAGTTCAACGAGTGCTATCCACACCTCACCGTCGAGATACGTCCCAGGCGTTCCTTCCAACAATTCCAACAAACCAACCCCGACGTAGACGTCTTCGTAAGCTCATCGTTTAACCTGAGTGAGCTACGGGAGCGAGGCGATGTCCTGAGCCTGGACCCGTTCATCGAGCAGGATGCATCCTTCGATCTGTCCGATTTTTACCCTGGCACGGTAGAAGCTTTCACCAGCGAAGGCGGGGTGTGGGCCATCCCGGCTGGTGTGGACATGCTGGTGATGTTCTACAACCAGGACTTGTTTGATCAATACGACGTTCCTTATCCTGAGGCCGGATGGACGTGGGGCGATTTCCTGGACAGAGCCCTCGCCTTGCGCGATCCAGAGACAAGCGTCTTTGGTTATGCCCCCACTGACAGAATCTATGATGCGGTGTCGTTTATCTATCAGCACGGTGGGCGGCTGTTCGATGATCTGCAAAACCCCATCGGCCCGACGTTTGACGACCCGTTGACCATTGAGGCCCTGGAATGGTACGCCGGGCTGATACACGAGCACAACGTTGCCCCCACACAAAAGCAGTTGTACGATGAAGACCTCGGCGGCGCTGGGAGTGTCGTGGTCAGCGTCTACCTGAACAAAATAGGCTTATGGACCGGGTGGCTCTCTGAGCGGGGGGGAGGAAGGCAGGCATCAGATACGTGGCCAGGAGAGTGGAAAATGCCTTGGGGGGTGGTACCTTTGCCCCGCGATGCACAGTCGGCCACCCTGACGCTTGTTGAGGGATACTTTGTCTCGTCGCAGGCTCAGCACCCCGATGCGTGCTGGCAATGGATTTCCTTCCTCAGCGAGCAGACATCCCATCGCCTGATGCCAGCGCGCAAGTCGCTGGCCGAATCCGCTGCATACGAGCAGCAAGTGGGCAGCGATGTTGCCGCTGTCGCCCGGGCTTCTATGGAAAGTGCGATGCTGCCCTCCCCCAGGCTGGTCGAGTTTGGAGGAGTCTGGGAGATATTCTGGACAGCGCTCGACGAGATCGTCAGTGGGCGTTCTACGCCTGAAGAGGCAATGATCAGCGCCCAGCAGGAGGCTGAGCGCATAATAGGAGAATAGATCAATGCTGGAAGAAAAGCTGGCTGGCTTGAAGCCGATGACGGAAGGCATATCACCCATCACCGTCGAAGAGCGGCAGGGCCGCATTGAGAAAGCCCGCGCGTTGATGGCTGGAAACGGCATCGCTGCCACGTACCTTGAGGCTGGCTCAAGCCTGTTCTACTTCACTGGCGTCAGATGGGAGCGCAGTGAGCGGATGATGGCCGCCGTTATCCCGGCCCAAGGCGAGATCGCCTACGTGTGTCCGGCCTTCGAAGAGGCGAGGCTGCGAGAGCTGATCATCTTTGGCGACGACGTGCGCGCCTGGGAGGAGGAGGAAAGCCCCTACGAGCTGGTCGCGGGGATATTCCGGGACCGGGGTATCACCAGCGGGAGGATAGGGATAGAGGAGAGTGTACGCTTCTTCTTGTTCGATGGCATCCGAAAGGAAGCGCCGCACCTGGAGTTCGTCAGCGCCGACGCGGTGACGATTCCCTGTCGAGCCATCAAGTCTCCTGCGGAGATTGCGCTGATGCAACGCGCCATGGACATCACCGTCGAAGCGTACAAGGTGTGCCTATCTCTGCTGAGAGAGGGCGTGTCGCAGGGGGAATTTCGCACCAACAGCGTGGCGGTGAATAGAGCGTTGGGTGTGGAGGGCAGCATTAGCTGTCAGTTCGGAGAATGGACTGCCTTTCCCCATGGGAGCAAGGACCCTGCGTATCTCAAGGAAGGGGACGTGGTGTTGATGGACGGTTGGTGTACGGTGGAGGGGTATCACTCCGACATCAGCCGCACCATCGTTTTTGGCGAACCGACCCGGCGGCAGCGCGACGTTTGGAATCTGGAGAAAGAGGCACAGGCGGCGGCCTTTGCTGCGGCCCAGGTCGGCGTGCCGTGCGAAGAGGTGGATGCTGCGGCCCGCCAAGTGATCACCGATGCTGGTTTTGGCCCGGACTACAAGGTGCCGGGCCTGCCTCATCGGACGGGTCATGGTATCGGTCTGGACATCCACGAGTGGCATCATTTGGTGCGCGGCAACAAAACGCCACTGGCGCCGGGCATGTGTTTCACCAACGAGCCGATGATTGCCATCTATGGCGAGTTCGGGGTGCGGCTGGAAGACTGCATGTACATCACAAAGGATGGCCCCAGGTTCTTCACCCAACCCAGCCCATCTATCGAGCAGCCTTTTGCGTAGGAGGCCATAAATGCACGTCTCAACTACAGTTAGTTCACATGCGCGGTGGCATACATTGCCCTTGGGAAGCATTGCGCTCACGGAAGGATTTTGGTCTCATAAGCAGGAGATCAATCGCAAGGTCAGCCTGCGGCACGGTTACGAGCAACTGGAGCGGGCGGGCAACTTCAATAACCTCCGGCTGGCCGCAGGCTTTGGCGAAGGGGGGTACCAGGGGCCGGTGTTTATGGATTCCGACGTCTACAAGTGGCTCGAGGCCCTGGCTTACGACCTAGCCAACGTCCACGATCCGGAGGTGGAGCGCATGGCGGACGAGACGATTGACTTGATCGTCGCCGCCCAGCAAGCCGATGGGTACCTTAACTCCTACTACCAGGTGAACAAGCCAGACGAGCGCTGGACGGATTTGGATCACGACCACGAGCTGTATTGCGCCGGGCATCTCTTCGAGGCGGCTGTGGCCATGCACCGGGCCACAGGCGACGAGCGGCTGCTCGGGGTCGCCTGCCGCTTCGCCGATCACATTGATTCCACGTTCGGTCCGGGTAAGCGCGATGAACCGCCCGGGCATCCTGAGATCGAGCTGGCGCTGGTGGAATTGTATCGCGAGACCGGCCAGCGCCGCTACCTTGACCTGGCTTCCTTCTTCATCAATCAGCGAGGCAGGGGGAGGATGGGCGGGTACGGTCGCTTGGGCCCGGAGTATCACCAGGACCGCGTCCCGGTTCGCCAGGCCACGGTGGTAGAGGGCCACGCCGTGCGCCAACTGTACCTGACCGCCGGCGTGACGGACGTCTATCTGGAGACCGGCGAGCAGGCGTTATTTGACGTATTGACGCGGCTGTGGTACGATATGACAGTGCGCAAGATGCACCTCACCGGCGGTTTCGGCGCTCGATTCGCCGGCGAGTCCTTCGGCGAAGCCTACGAACTGCCCAGCGACCGTTGCTACTGTGAGACGTGCGCCGCCATCGCCAGCATGATGTGGAACTGGCGGATGTTGCTCGCCACTGGCGAGCCGCGTTACGCGGACGTGCTCGAGCGCTCGCTCTACAACGGGTTCTTGAGCGGCGTGTCGCTGGATGGTCGCCGATACTTCTACGTCAACCCCCTGCAGAGCAGTGGCGGGATCCAGCGTCCGGAGTGGTACGGCTGTGCCTGCTGCCCACCCAACGTGATGCGCCAGATCGCGGTGGTTGGCCACTACGTGGCCACTGCGGACGAAACGGGCCTCCAGGTCCACCAGTATGCCTCGGCCAGGATAGAAGCCAAGCTGAAGGTGCTGCGCGTAGAGACTGACTATCCCTGGGATGGGAGGGTGAAGGCAACCGTCGAGGAGACCGATGGGGCCACCTGGCAGTTGGCGCTGCGCGTGCCGGGCTGGTGCGAGGGTGCAAGCCTGCAGGTCAATGGCCAGGCTGTTGAAGCAGCGACCAGCGGCGGTACTTATGCTGCCGTCAAACGCGCCTGGCAGGTCGGGGATGTGGTCGAGTTGGACCTGCCCATGGAACCCAGGCTCACTGCACCCAACCCGCGCGTTGACGCTATCCGGGGCAGCCTGGCCATCGAGCGCGGTCCGCTGGTCTACTGCCTGGAGCAGGTTGACCAGGAGCCTGACCTGAACCTGTTGGATGTGCGCATTGCCCCTGAAGCGTCGCTGCAGGCTACCCGGCATGAGCATCTGCTCGGCGGGGTGGTGGCCATCGAAGCGTCAGGCGTAGTAGTTGACATCGGCGTATGGCAAGACGCGCTCTATCGGCCGGCGCCCACGGAGAACCTGCCGCAGCGCGAGGTGACGCTGACGGCCGTGCCCTACCATGCCTGGGCAAATCGTGGTCCAGGCTCGATGAGGGTTTGGGTCCCGCAGTGAGGCCGGAGTTCTACGAAGAATACAACCGCATTGAGAACACGCATTGGTGGTTTCTCGGCAGGCGCCGCATCTTCCTGCGTCATCTC
>Ga0265595_1001308_pt1 | contig 19423 bp, 21 predicted proteins | sample saktaG_15_FD_190148 | JGI IMG/M metagenome (GOLD analysis project Ga0265595, IMG submission 190148) | Saline water microbial communities from Sakinaw Lake, British Columbia, Canada - sak_2013_06_06_50m | ecosystem: Environmental > Aquatic > Non-marine Saline and Alkaline > Saline ... | reverse complement strand
CTCTATCACGGCTACCGAAGATCCCCAGGCCCTGACGTTTATAGTAGCAGACAACGGCACAGGAATGCCGGAGGGCATCACGCTGGAGAACCAGACGTCGCTTGGGCTCCGGCTCGTCAGCTTGCTGACCAGCCAGATCAAGGGCACTGTCGCGATCGACCGTACGGAGGGCACGAAGTTTGTGTTTACGATCCCAAAAACGGCGGAGCAGAAACCGGCGGGGGAAGCCGTGGAATGACCGGCACGATTTCGTACGGGGAGGAATTGAAGCGCCTCCGTGATTTCCTTGCCATCTTTCTGGTAGCGGCAATGGTCTTTGGCGCATACGATCTGATGGATACCCGCCTGAATATCTGGGAAGGGATTCAAAATGAATTATTTCATCTCGGATTAACTTTACTGCTCAGTGCACTTGTCGCAGTAATCGGCTACGGTATCCTCATGCGCATGGGCTCATTGTCCGCTGAACGTGATGAGGCACATGCGGAAAGGAAGACGAACGAGGAACGGTTCCGGCAACTCGTTGAAACATCCAGCGACAGGGTATGGGAGGTGGACAAGACCGGCACATATACGTATGTCAGTCCGAGGATTCGGAATCTTCTGGGATACGAACCGGAAGAAATCATCGGCAAAACACCGTTTGACCTGATGCCTCCGGGGGAATCTGAAAAGATTGCCGGTATTTTCGAAGGTATTGTCACTGCCCAAAAGCCCTTCGCAGAACTGGAAAACATAAACCTGCACAAAGACGGCCGGCGCGTGGTTCTTGAAACGAGCGGTGTACCATTCTTCGATGACAAGCATACCATTCTTGGGTATAGGGGGATCGACCGGGATATCACCGGGCGCAAACGGGCGGAGGAGGCGCTGCGGGCGAGTTCAGAGAGGGTGCAACTCCTTCTCAACTCAACAGCAGAGGCGATCTACGGTATGAATATGCAGGGTTTGTGTACGTTATGCAACGCTGCTTTTCTCAAAACGATGGGATACGATCGACCCGAGCAGATTCTTGGCAGGAATATACATGACCTGATCCACCACATACATACTGGCGGAACCCCGAATGAACTCAATGACTGCCGGATATACAAGGCACTCCTTCGTGGGGAAGAAATGCATGCTGATGACGAGGTTTTCTGGCGGTCTGACAGGACCAGTATCCCCGTTGAGTACTGGTCTTATCCGATGCGCAAGGACGGCATCATCGTTGGAGCGGTTGTCACGTTCTTCGATATCACCGAACGCAAAGCGGCAAAAGAGCAGCTCCAAAAGGCGGTACTTCGCTGGCAGAGCACGTTCGACGCGACTCTGGACGCCATCTGCCTCATCGATACGGACCAGCGGATAGTACAGTGCAACCGCACGATGATGGAGATGGTTGGTGCAAAGAATCCCGATGAGATTATGGGGCGGCACTGCTGGGAGGTAGTCCATGGCACAACAGAACCGATCCCCGGCTGCCCGGTTGTCCGGATGTGGAATACACTTACGCGGGAGACACTGGAACTGCAGGTAGGCGACCGTTGGTTTTTCATTACTGCTGACCCGGTCCTGGATGAGGCACGGACGCTTGTCGGCGCAGTTCATATCGTCCGGGACATCACCAAACGCAAAGTGGCAGAGGAGCAGCTCCACACCCTGCTCCGGGAGAAAGAGATACTCCTGCGCGAGATCCACCACCGGGTGAGAAACATCATCCAGCTGGCAGTAAGCATGATGAATATCGAAGTGCGGCGTGAAAGCGATAAACGGGTACGGGAAGCGATCCTCGGCACCCAGATCCGGCTGATGGCAATTGCATCCACGTTCAACAGGCTCTACTATTCCGAGAACGTGAGCCGGGTGAACCTCCAGCAGGTCGTCAGATCCATTGTCGATTCCCTCCTGTCTGCCTACCAAACCGGAGACCGCACCATCCAGACCGACATTCACATTGATATTACAGAATTGGGAGTCGATCTTGCCCTGCCGCTGGCCCTTATTACCAGTGAACTGGTGAGCAACTCCTTACGGCACGCGTTCCCGGAGGGCAGGAGCGGGATGGTTACCATCACCGGATCAGAAGAAGGAAAAGAACGGTTTATCATGACGGTGAGGGATAACGGTTCGGGGCTTCCGGAGGGGATCAACCCGGCTGAACCCGACACAACGGGGTTAACGCTCGTCCGCTTTTTGTTACAGCAGATTGACGGTACGCTGAGCTATACGAGCAGCGGGGAGGGAACGAGTTTTACGATTACTGTTTCGCGGGATGCAGAATCCAACAAATCAGGAGTGAGTGAAGTATGACAGAAAAGATCAGGATCCTCATTGTCGAAGACGAAGCACTGGTTGCCGAAGACCTGAGAGGGATGCTGCTGGGATTTGGGTACGAAATCCCCGGCGTAACCGGCACCGGCGAGGGAGCAATCACCCTTGCAGGAGAAACGCACCCGGACCTTATCCTGATGGACATCAACCTGTCGGGCGCGATGGACGGGATCACCGCAGGAGGGGAGATCCGTTCGCGATGGGGCATCCCGATCATCTATGCGACAGCATTTATCACCCCGGAAATTATCGAACGGGCGAAAAAAACCGTCCCTTCGGGCTACATCTTAAAGCCGTTCAATGAGCAGCAGATCCAGACTACCGTTGAGATCGCGCTCTATTACGCCTCGATCGAACGGCAGCTCAAAGAACGCGACGACACCATACGGACGCTGCTCAACGCTACCTCCGGACAAACCATTCCTCCTGACAGGCACTCAGGGAACCGTCATGACGTCGCCAAAAAAGATTCAGATCGTTGAAGACGAGGCGCCGGTAGCAGAAGACTTAAAGGAGATTAAGCATCAAAAAACAATAAATCAATTCTTTAAAAAAATTAAAAAAGTGAAAGAAATTACTGGATTACTCTTCTTTCTTTTCCGGTCTCTTGAAATTCTCGATTAAGGTAATTTCCGATATATCCTTGATCAGCTCGAAACCCTCGTGGATGATCCTGCTGCGCCAGAGCAGCCAGCGCCGGTCGTAGGTGATGCCGGGAGGGAGGTTGATCGTGACCTTGCCGTCCTCAAGGGTGGTATCAAGGTCCTTTCCCGCGTAGAGCCGGATGAGCCCCTTGAACTGTTCGAGCGGGTCATTGACCTGCTCCTCGATCGTGTACTTGTAGTCGAGCGTCATGCCGGCAAGCGGTGCGTTAAAGTCCACGATCACGCGGGCGCCGATCACATCGATTACAGTTCCTTCACCCATCTCATCGACCTTGACCGTCGTTCCCCGCACGGGTTTTTCCTTGAACTTGGACTTCGGGAACGACTGGATGCGCTTCGGGTCGCGCTCGCCAAAACCCTTCTCCGGCGCAATCGTGACCGTACCGGTTGACCCCGCGTCCTTTCCGGCAACCTCCTCATCGAGCCCGAGAATGACATGTTTGCTCCCGACACAGACCGTGACCGGGCCATAGATTGCAGAGGGGCTGTGGATACCGGCAGATTTCGCGGACGCTTCATCGGTCGTATCAAAAATGCGCCCGTTTGTGCTGCCCGTATAGGATAACCTGATAAAATCTCCTTCTTTTATCGACATAAAACACCTGATTATATTAAATCGCAGCAACACCAGATAAAACTGTGGCACTAAAATGCTCGAGATAGAACTTAAAGTCCGCGTCGATGCGCTCGAACCAGTACGGGAACGGTTGCGGCAGTTCAATGCCGAGTCCTTCGGCAGGGTGCATGAGCATGATATCTATTACAATGCCCCGCACCGCAATTTTGCCCGAACCGACGAGGCACTCAGGGTCCGGTATACTGGCGGGAAAGCAGTCGTGACCTACAAAGGAGCAAAGATACAAAACCTCGGGCTCAAGGCACGCGAAGAGTTTAACACCGCTGTTGAGTCCGGCGAGGTATTTGACAAGATCCTTGCCCGGCTCGGGTTTATGAAAACTGCCGAGGTGAACAAGTGGCGCGAGAACTACCGGTACGGCAACGCATCCATCGCGCTTGACGAGGTCGAGAACCTCGGCACGTTTGTCGAGATCGAAGTTATTGCCGATACAGAGACACAGGCCGCGGCTGAAAGAATTGAAAAAATTAAAAAAGAACTGGGAATTTCCGGTGAAGCGATCCTCGCTTCGTACCTGGAACTGCTACAATCAGGACAGTGAGACAATTCAGACGGTGAGCAGTTCGACTTTGATATCTTTTGGCTCGGTGCCGAAGTGGAGCATCGCACAGTACCCCATCATCGCGGGGCCCGGGTTTACCACTTTGGTCCCCCCGATATCCATGACCCCCCGCTGTTCATGGATGTGGGCGCAGCAGACGAGATCGAACGCCTTCATGTGGCGCTGGATGCTCCTGCTCCCGACATGTTCCCCGGCCGGCTTGTCAAGGCTGCCGTACGGCGGGGCATGAGAGAGCAGGACATTATGAACCGTCTTCTCCATCGTACCCATCGCTTTTTTGAGCAGGTCGTCGATCTGCTTGTCCGTCATCTCAAAGGGCGTGTTAAACGGTGTCGGGTTCGAACCCCCGATACCGACAATCGTCATCGTCCCGAGGTTGATTTTTGCGCCATGCAGGCAGACGGTATCGGAATGTTCGAGCGCATCGATAATCTCACGGGGATCGCAATTTCCGGGGACTGCAAAACAGGGGACGTCGATGCGTGAAAGAACCTCATCGACAACGTCCACAGGTCCCATATTGGTGATATCGCCGGCGATAAAAACGGCTTCGGGCGCTAATTCAAGAAATGAATCGATTTTACCGAATTCACCATGGAGATCTGCTATCAATAGCACATCTTTCATGGTATATCATTTGAAGGGAGTCTAAAAAACCTTACCTTTAGGATCGTTCCAGGAACCGGTCAATTTGCCTGTAAAGGCGAGTTTACCCAAAAGATGCGCAGTTTCCGGGAGGGGGGGACGTAACCCCGTACCTTCAAGAGGCGTGCCCGGCAGCGGCATGAACCGGTGTGCGTGCACGATGCCGTTCTGTGCCACCCACGTGACGAGCGACACGGTCTTTTCCTGGTCCTCGTCAGTCTCGAACGGGAAACCGAGGATAAAATCAACCACCGGCATGATCCCGTGGTCACGGCAGAGTTCGACGGCAGCGATTACGTCTTCAACGGTATGGCCCCGACAGAGCCGCTGGAGCACCGCATTGCTGCCGGACTGGGCGCCGAAATGGAGTTTTGTGTTGGCACAATAACCCGTGACCAGTTCAAGTGACCGGTCATTGATGAACTCCGGGCGCACTTCTGACGGGAACGTGCCGAAATAGATCGCATGGCTGAGTGCTTTGAACAGGCGTTCGATCTTCTCAAATCTCGGGTGGACACCGTCCGAACCATATGCAAATGCGTTCGGGCTCACGAACCGGGAATGCCTGTACCGGTTTGCGTAACGTGCGATCTCCTCTATCGAACGGTGCCGCATACAGTGCCCGAAGATCCGGGGCGTCTGGCAGTAGCCGCAGGCAAACGGGCACCCGCGTGAGATCTCCACGTACCCCTTCAGCTGCGAGAATGCGGGAAACGCATCAAGACGGACGCTTGTATCGGCTTTCTCGTACCCGTCTTCTGTCGCAACACCCGGGATTGCTGTATCGTCTCCCTGCTCAAGTGCCAAAAGAAGCCTCGGAAGCGTGTATTCACCTTCCCCCACAACAACATAATCGGCGTACCGGGCTACATCCCGGTACCGTGCGGTTGCGTGGGGGCCACCTACAACCGTGATGCACCCGGCACCACAAATCTCGTCCCGCAGGGCCGGTTCATTGATGGAGTTGAGGGAGTAGCAGGTGACATCCGCAGAGGGACTTTTTACAGGATTGAGGATGATACCCTCGTTCTCACACGCGGCATACAGCGTGGCATACGAGTTGCGTGCGGCATGTACCAGCCGCCAGTTGAATTTCATGGGCTGCCGTTTATGTTAAAAAATGAGAGGCCGGTTCCGCCGGTGTCATCCACGGGAGCGGTATTCGCGCAGGACATCTGCGACCTTGTACTTCTGGCCGGTGTTCATCGTGACCCATACTTCCACGCGGTCAGTCTGCCCACTCTCGGAACCTGATCCCCGGGTCCCTGCAAGTTCCACGCTATCCCCTTTATTGGTCCCTATGTTGGCAGTCTGGATGGTGCCATCGGCACGGGTGAGTTTTACATCGATCTTGGTAACGGCACTCATTCCCATCCCGCCATCAAAGGTAACCGGGATGGTACCTAGGTAGTCTTTCTCGTCGATTGTGACACTGACTATATTGTAATCCGGCATCGCATCGGTCGGGGACGTCACAAGGCTTCCCGGCGTCTGCTGGGCCTGCGTGCCTGCAGGAGCACCGGTGGTGGGTGGAGTTGCAGTCTGGGTGCCGGTACAGCCGCATGCGGCAATGAGTGCTACGAGAAGGAGCACGATGAAAGCATACTTCAGGTTCATAAAAGAGCTGGCGGGCCTGTGTTATAAGAGATTTGTGATCGGAGGACTGATCAGCCGGGCAGGAGCTCGCCGTCATACTCCATTGCCCCGCTCCCGCCATCAACCGTGACGCGGACACCGTCCCTGAGCCGCCTGACCGGCACGCCGATCCGGTCGATCATCGGGATCTTTGAAATAATTGCGCCGGTGACGATGATCGGTTCGGCTTCCTCGTTGATGATGGCGGCAGGGGCGTGCCCGTTCCGGCTCAGGGCATAGAGCACGTACGAGCCGACGGTTGACCCCTTGCCAAAAGGAAACGCAAGCACTTTTCCCGCAATGCATTTCCCATAGAGAGGGTGGCCTTTCTCAACGATAATCCCCGTATCCGGGTCTACACCCGACAAAAACGAGATCGGCACCGGGCTTACCAGAATCTCCCCTGTTCCCACCCCGCGGGATATGCTCCGGGCGACGATATGCAAAATCACACCTAATTTATGTTTGGAGATAGAGATATATGATTTATATGGAAGAGAGTGCCGCGAGCAACGCTGCAAGTCCCGAAGACCTGAAGATCCGTATCCAGCTCAACGAACTTGAGGCAACCGTCCTTGAACAAAAGCTGCGGGTGGATGAACTGGCCAAAGAGAACACCCAGCTCCGGAGGGAGAACAACCAGCTCAAGAAGATCCCGCTCTTTGTTGCAGTCGTTGTGGACATTCTGAACAACGGCGAGGTTTATTTGCGCCAGCAGGGCAACAACCAGGAGTACCTCACCCATGCGAACGAGGATTTGCTCCCGCTCTTAAAACCCGGCGCAAAGGTTGCGGTCAATAATGCGCTCTCGATCGTCAAACTGATCGGCAACATCTATGATGCACGGGTACGGGTGATGGAGCTCGAGGAGTTCCCCACGATCTCGTACAAGGATGTCGGGGGACTCGAAAATGAGATCAAGGAAATCCGGGAATCCGTGGAGTACCCCCTGACAAAACCCGAGATCTTCCGGCGTATCGGTGTTGAACCCCCCAAGGGTATCCTGCTCCATGGTTCGCCCGGGACAGGTAAGACCCTGATCGCAAAAGCAGTCGCCCACGAAGCCCATGCGACCTTTATCCGGATGTCCGGCAGCGAGCTGGTGCACAAGTTCATTGGGGAGGGAGCCGGGCTCGTCCGTGAGCTCTTCATGCTGGCACGCGAACGGGCGCCGTCGATCGTCTTCATCGATGAGATCGACTCCGTCGGCAGCATGCGCACCAATGACGGGACGAGCGGAAGTGCCGAGGTGCAGCGCACGCTGATGCAGCTCCTTAATGAGATGGACGGCTTTGACAACCGCGGGGACGTGCGGATCATGGCGGCGACGAACCGCGTCGATATGCTCGATCCGGCGCTGCTCCGCCCGGGACGGTTCGACCGGATCATCGAGATCCCGCTCCCCGATGCAACAGGCCGGCTCGAGATCCTGAAGATTCATTCAGGGAAGATGCAGCTCGCCGGTGTGGACTTAAACGAGGTTGCAACAATGATGGAACGTGCCACCGGTGCCGAGTTGCAGGCAGTCTGCCGTGAAGCCGGGATGATGGCAGTCCGGCGCAATGCAGATGCCATCGGGCGGACCGACTTTATGGATGCCGTCCGCAAGGTGAAAAACGAGAAAATGACCGACAACCGGATGTATACCTGACGGTATCGTAACGCTGGTCTTTCCCCCCATGCGCAAACCTCCATGAACACTCTTTTGATCCAGCGGGATGGCGTCGACCTCCACCACACGCTCTTTGCGTCTGAGACGAGCCGTATGGCACTCCGGTTTTATCACCCGAAAAAAATGCCCTGCGGGGTGTACATCTCCGGTGCGTCGTTGGGCAGCGCCCTCTCGCTGGTATCGGAACTCCGCTGGTATAACAGGAGATATGTCCGCGAGGTGCTCTTCGAAGTAAAAAAAGGAGTGTACTGTACCCACACCCTTGCACAGGACGTCTATTACGAACGGATCACCGTCCTTGGCGATACGTGGGCGTTCCGCCGGCTCTACGGGTTTAAGAACGGCCAGCTGATCAGCGCTGTCGTGATGACACCGGGCTCATGTATTGACGAGTACCATCAGGACATCATCGGGGTGGACGCAACCATCGAGGTCTGGTGCAGGGAAGATGAGGTCGAGGATATTGCGCTGGAGGATGAAGGACCGGTAGAGGATGCAGGCGACACTCTTTCACCGGCAGAAAATGAAGAATGATATGATACAAAAAGATCTTCAGGCTAAATTTTTTAAAAAAAATATAGTGTTGACTGTGTGTTTTTAGGCTATTTCCCTCAACCAAAATTTTAATCATATTACCGTTACAACGCCGGGTTTTGTTTCCGAATCCACCAGCGTCGTATAAGCAGGCCAAGTCCGATAAGAATGATGATTCCAACGACTCCGATAATCATAACCGGGACCCCGGATGAGGGTTGATCCGTCGGTTGTACCGGAGGTGCTTTGGTTGTCTGTGTGGCTATGGGCGTGTGTGCCGCGGTGGATACCACGGGTATTGTAGTAGCCGCATCCATATCACCGAAGGTCTGGTTATCCGGAGTCTGCTCCTGCACCGCTTCGGCCGGATTGATCTCTCCGGAGATCGCAAATCGCGAGAAGCCGGGGCTTGCTGCCGTGTAATACGCGTGTCCGTTCTCTGTTTTCACCAGCGTTGTGGGCAGCGCATTCCATGTTTTTTCCACTTGATGGTACATGATGATATTCTGCGGAGTGAGTGAATGCTCTTCCAGCCACGAGACCGGCACAGTGAACGAGATGACCACGTTGTCAATGGTGGTGTATCGCGCGGGTGTGATATCCATATATTCGTACACGTTACCGGGCGGTGGTGAATTGCCCTCTCCCGGCCCGGAGACTACGGTACCGGTTATGATGACCCCGGAGATCCCGATGCCGGTAACCTCAACATGTGTGACAGGAGAATTACCGCCAACATTCACTTCGCTGGTACTGGATGTTCCCTGTGCCGGTGCCTGACCGGGACCATCGCTATCGTTGTTGTCGCCGCCACCGTTGTCCGGTGGAGGTGACGGGTTCGGGTTCGGCATGTTGTTGGTTACGGCCTGGTTCGCGAAGGTTGCCAGCACGCCATTGTCCGCTGCTTTTACAGTGCCTGCCGTGTAGCTGACAGTAATAACATCACCGTACGCGATGGCCGTTCCAGAAGTCGTCAGGTCTATTTTGGTGGTGTCTGCATTAAGAGCGGCCGAACTGAACGTTTGGTCTGCAGTGCCATTAATCTTGTACGCGAACTCGCCGTGTTTGCCGGCCGGGTCGGCCATCGCCTTGCTGAATGTAATGGTGATAGTATTACCGGCGGCATTGGTCGCTGCTGATACAAACGTCGGGGCAGCTCCGGCTGCCTTGTTGTTGGTGACCGCTGAAGGACCGAACCCCGCCAGAACTCCACCGTCTGCAGCTTTTACGACACCCGGCGCATAGGTCACGGTGACAACATCAAGGCTCGATGCGACCGCTGTTGTCAGGGTAAGTTCGACGATTTTGTTATCGGCGTTTAAGGCTACTGCATTTACCACATTCGGGACGCCATTAACGGTTACGGTAAAACCGGCAGGCGCGGCTGGCAGGGCGGCCATATTCTTGTTGAAGGTTACCAGCACTGTGGCACCGGTGACATCGGTCGCTGCTGATGCGAACGTCGGAGGAGCCGCATAGGTATAGGCATTCACTCCGGTATCGAACTGGCCGTCATTATTGGTGACAACAACGTTAACGGCTCCGGCTACTGGATGGGCCGGTGCGGTCGCTGTAATCGTGGTGGGGTTAACATAGACGCCTGACGCATCCACACCATCTATGGTTACACCGAATGAACCCCCGGATGTAAAATCCGTACCGGTGATCGTTACAGCAGTGCCGCCAGCTGTCGGACCGGATGTCGGAGAGATGCTGATGTATGTCGGGGGAGCTACATAGGTATATTCGCCCGCCCCGGTTACGGTCCCGCTATCACCGTTGGTAATCACTACGTCCTTGGCTCCTGCTGTGCCGGCTGGAGTGGTCGCTGCAATATGGGTTGGATCAGTCACGCTGACTCCCGTCGCTGCCGCACCGCCAATGGTCACACCGAGTGAACCCCCGGCAGCAAAATTCGTACCGACGATCGTTACAGCGGTACTTCCCGCGGTCGGTCCGGAAGACGGTGTGATGCTAGTAAAAGTCGGTGCAGCATTTATGGTAAAAATACCGGTCCCTGTACCGGTTGCTCCTTTATTGACAACAACTACATTTTTTGCTCCAACGGTCTGAGCAGAAACATCGACTGTCGCAGTGATGGTTGTAATGGAGTTATAGGTAACAGCTGTGCTTGTAGCCGTCCCGATCGTCACTCCCCCGGCAGCTACATCCCCATCTGAAAAACCGTCACCGGTAATGACATATGAGGTGGTGAGGGATCCGGCGCCCCGGTTTGCAGGATTGATGCTCGTTACAATTGGTGTTATTGTAATGTCACGGGTACCGCTTTCAGGGGCACTGGTCGTCACAGTAATAGTAACATCATTTCCCGCAGTTGAGGGATTAATAACATCTGCACCACCGGTGATTGTCAAAACATAGGGTGAATTAGCAACTAGCAGTCCACCTCCAAGTGTTTCAGTGACAGTATACGTAATTGTGCTGCCCGCAGTGCCAGAATGGGCCGCGGCATAGGTAAGACCACCACCCCCGGTTAATGTGGCTGCAGGGGTGCCACTGATGGTCTCATAATTTTCAAACGTAATGGCAACCGTACCACCTTGGGCTACAGCTGCGGTAATCGTAAAATCTATCGCCACATTTCCCGCGCTCGTACCCACAACGTTTCCGCCGCTTTGGGTTACGCTGTTAACCGTAACCGCCGCCGCCACCGGCGCTACCACCAACACCATAGCGAGGATGACCCCCAGCGCCAGAATAATTAAATTTCGCTTCATGACACTATACACCTATAAGTTCTCTCGTCTCCTTTCTCATCTGAATCCCCCAAGAATTGTGATTGCCGCGATGAACCCGTTTTGGTTGTATGGTAATTGTGTTAAGCTACCTTTAATGTTTCGGATATTTTTAAAAATACACTAAACACCGTGTTTCATGTCAATCCCGTTCACGGCAGTCATTGTCGGGAAACACACGCTCACGTACTTTCATGAACCAAATCCCTGTGATATTGTCGTCACGTACGGCAGAAAATGAAGAATGATATGATACAAAAAGGCTTTCAGGTTAAATTTTTGTTAAAAAAAATCCCGATCATCAGTTCCAGGAACCAACTCAATCCATCCCTGCAATAAAAGTGATTGCCATGTCCCGGGAACAAAAATTATTGAACGGTTATGGTTCCTTTGAAAGCACCGTTCGTAGTCGATATCCAGTTATAGGTTCCTGCCTTGTCAAATGTATAACTGAACGAGCCTCCCGAGTAAATCGTCGGGGATGTGAACAAACCTTCGACTTTTATCATATCGTCGCGTGACATCATCTGGTTTTCCCATACGACCTTGGTTCCTTTCTGGATAACAACCGTGCCGGAGGGATCAACGGTATTATAATTGGTCAGTTTAATGGTAACTACGACCTGAGGTGTCGGCGTCGCTGTTGGTTCTGCAGTAGTATTTACCGGGGCGGGTTGTACCGTAGGTGCCACCACCGTGGGTGCAACAGTGGTTTTAATTGCTGTCGATGCAACCGTTGGCGCAGCCGTCGTTGCTGGAGGTGTTGTGGGTTGGGTTACTGATGATTCAGGTGGTGCTTGCGATGAACATCCTGCAATACCTACAGAGAGGATAATTAAAAATGTCATCAGAATTCTCATCAACGTGATTGAATGTTTTCTCATAATAGGATCCAACTTTCTTCTGCAAGGAGAAATTTGTTTGGTTGATTTCCATTTTTTGTCATAAAATAAAAAGATACTCGTAACATATCAGACGTTCGTCGGTGCAGAGAAACGCCAACAGAATCGCAGGAGCACCCCCCAATTTTCACCTTCGGTCTTCACTCGTTTTTATATTTCATCCAATTCTTCGTGGGGAACTTCCCTGCTCCTTTATACCGGTAACCATCTCAAAAGATTCATTACGGAAAAACCCCTTCCAACACAATAGGAAGGATATGCAGGAGAGGGGGTGTCATCAGCCCTTATCCAGACCAGATCCTGTCATGTTCATACGAAGGGAGGTGACATCATAGACCCACTCTATACTGTCACACAGGACGAACTGCTGGCTGAACTGAAGACGTCAATCAACGGCCTGAACGCAGACGAGGCAGAACGCCGGCTTATAGAATACGGTACGAACGAAGTCTCACGGGTCCGTCCCCATCCTGCCCTTGAGATCCTTGCCCTGTTCAAAAATCCGCTGGTCATCATCCTCCTCATCGCCGCTGCAATATCCATAATTGTCGGTGAGATCACCAATGCCTGCATCATCATATTTATTGTCCTTGCAAGCGTCATTTTGGATTTTTACCAGGAATACCGGGCAGGAAACGCTGCTGAACTCCTCAGGCAGAAGATTACCACAACAGCAACGGTCACCCGTGACGGGAAACGGCAGGAGATCCCGTTACACCAGCTGGTCCCCGGTGACCTCATCAGCCTCTCTGCCGGAGACATTGTCCCGGGAGATGCCCGGATTATCACGTCCCGGGATTTTTTTATCAACCAGTCAGCACTGACCGGTGAACCATTCCCGGTCGAAAAAACGAATGCCCCGTCCAAACCCTCCGATCAACCAGCCGACCGTGAAGACGCTGTCTTCTTAGGCACCTCGGTTGTCAGCGGTTCGGCAACCGCGATCGTGACACGGACAGGATCCGCAACGGAGTATGGCAAAATTGCCCAGATGCTCACGCAGCGTCCGCCGGAAACGGAGTTCGAACGGGGCCTTGCCAGCTTCGGGTCGCTCATGATGCGGCTCGTATTTTTCCTGGTCATCTTTGTCTTTTTTGTCAACGCCCTGCTGCACCACGGGATTTTGGATTCGCTCCTCTTTGCCGTTGCCCTTGCGGTCGGGATGACCCCGGAACTCCTCCCCATGATCCTCTCCATCAACCTGTCCAACGGCGCGATTGCGATGTCAAAGAAAGGTGCGATCGTCAAGCACCTTGCATCAATCCAGAATTTCGGGAGCATGGACGTCCTGTGTACGGACAAGACCGGCACCCTGACCGAGAACCGGATCTCGTTAATAAAACATGTTGATGTTGACGGGGCCGGCAGCGACCGGGTGCTGTTGTATTCATTCCTGAACAGTTACTACCAGACTGGCCTGAAAAGTCCCCTTGACAATGCCATACTCCGGTTCCGGGAACTTGACATCCGCATGTATGAAAAGATCGATGAGATCCCGTTCGATTTTATCCGGAAACGCGCTTCAATTGTTGTATCAACCGGTACGGATACCATTCTCATCACCAAAGGTGCGCCTGAGGAGATCATACGGGTCTGCGATTCCTGCGACAGGGGAAGCGACATTGTCCCGCTGACGGATGAGTTAAAAGACATGATCACCCGGCTGTACACGGAACTGAGCGGGGACGGGTTCCGCACGCTCGGAGTGGCATACCGGCCAGTTCAGGCCGGTCGGAACCGGTATGCTGCGGACGAGGAAACCGACATGATCTTTTTAGGGTATGTCGCCTTTATCGACCCCCCCAAGATGACTGCCGCAGAATCCCTGCTTCTTATCAAAAGTTCGGGGATCGATGTCAAGATCCTGACCGGTGACAACGAACTGGTCACCCGCATAACCTGCGAATCTCTTGGTTACTCCATCAAAGGCGTATTGACCGGACAAGAAATTGCAGAGATGGATAACGAAGCGCTGGCCCGGGTCGTGGAGCAGAACAACATCTTCACGCGGGTAACCCCGATCCAGAAGGACCGGATCATCAATGCCTTAAAAAGGAACGGCCACGTCGTCGGGTTTCTGGGGGACGGGATCAACGATGCCCCGTCGATCCGGACCGCCGATATCGGGATATCGGTGGACAATGCCGTTGACATTGCCAAGGAATCTGCAGACATCATTCTCTTAAAAAACGACCTCCGCGTCCTCCAGGACGGGGTGATCGAAGGGCGCAAAACGTTTGGCAACACGTTAAAATACATCATGATGGGGACAAGTTCCAACTTCGGCAACATGTTTTCCGTCGCGGGAGCTTCCCTCTTCCTCCCGTTCCTCCCGATGCTCCCCATCCAGATCCTGCTCAATAACCTGTTGTATGATTTTTCCCAGACAACGATCCCGACGGACGCTGTTGACGATGAGTACGCAATTCGCCCCAAGCACCTCAATATCGTTTTTATCCACAGGTTCATCAGTATCTTTGGCCCAATCAGCTCGCTCTTTGACTTCCTGACCTTTTTTATCATGCTGTATGTCTTCCAGGCAACCGGCGCCCTGTTCCAGACAGCGTGGTTCATCGAGTCGATCTGCACCCAGGTCGCCGTCATCTTTGTAATCCGGACAAAGAGGGTGCCGTTCTACACGAGCCGGCCGAGTAAGTACCTTATTGCCAGCACACTGGCGGTGATTGTCATCGCATGCACCCTGCCATTTACCGTGCTCGGGGCGATCTTCGGGTTTGTTCCCCCACCGGCACCGTTCTTTGCGGTGCTGATCGGCCTTGTGATCGGGTACCTGGTCCTCGTTGAGCTGACAAAAAAATGGTTTTACCGGCGGTACGGGGACCTTGTTGATGGCTCCCCGTTCGATCATAAACGTGAAGGGACAGGAAGTAAGTGAAAAAGGGGTATACACCCACAGGAAGGTATCAGGGAGATTTTACCAGAAAAAAAAGGGATTGGGGGGATCGTTACGCAAACATTGCGCCTTCAACATCAACGAGCCGGTTGCGGTTGAAGTCCGCGGCAACCTTCTCGATCGCTGACAGGAAGTCCTGCTGGCTGATGGAGGTGCGTTCCTTCCGGATCGCAAACATGCCGGCTTCCATGCAGATCGCTTTTAAGTCCGCGCCGTTCTTTCCGTCGGTGAACGCGGCGATCTCATCGAGGTCCACGCTCTCGTCCATGGTGAGGGCGCGGGTATGGACTTTCAAAATCGAGAGCCGTCCCTTCACCTCCGGGAGCGGGATCTCGATGATCCGGTCGAACCGGCCGGGACGCAGGAGCGCACGGTCGAGAATGTCGATCCGGTTCGTCGCACCGATGATCTTCACGTCGCCCCGGTTCTCAAACCCGTCCATGCCGGCAAGGAGCTGCATCAGCGTGCGCTGCACCTCCCGGTCCCCGCTCGTATTTGCCTCGGTGCGGGATGCCCCGACCGCATCGATCTCATCGATGAAGATGATCGTCGGGGATTTCTTCTTTGCAAGGTCGAAGAGTTCGCGCACGAGCCGGGCACCCTCCCCGATATATTTCTGGACAAGCTCTGACCCGACAACCCGCATGAAATTCGCGTTGGTCTCGTGTGCCACCGCTTTTGCAAGGAGCGTCTTTCCGGTACCCGGCGGCCCGTAGAGGAGCACCCCCTTGGGCGGGTCGATGCCGATCCGCAGGAAGAGGTCGGGGCGCTTGAGCGGGAGTTCCACGGCTTCCTTGATCTCGGTGATCTGGGCTTCAAGCCCCCCGATATCCGCATAGGTCTCCTGCGGGGACTCCACCAGTTCCATCCCGTACACCTGGGCATCGAAACTGGTCGGCAGGAGTTCGACGATGGCCAGAGACTGCTGGTTGAGGGTGCACCGGACACCGGGTTTTAATTCATCTGCGGTAATGTTCTGGGAGCTGCGCACAAGGAAACGCGGCCCGGCACTGCTCCGCACAATCACCCGGTTCGCATCGATGACATCGGTGATGGTCCCGATGATAAGCGGCGGGCTCCGCAGTTGCTCGCTCTCGCTCTTGAGCTTGCGCACTTCCCGTTCGAACCGGACCTTCTGGGTCTCGATATAGCGCCGGTCTGCATCGGTCTGCCGGAGCTGCTCGCGCAGTTCCATGTTCCGGGCTTCGAGGTCGAGGACCCGCTTGTTCAGCTGCTCTTCGAAATCGTGTTTTTCGTTCTCGATCTGCACCAGCTGGTCACGGAGCTGTTCAGACAGTGAACGGTAGAAACGGTACAGGTCTTCGGGGCTCTGGGGGTCCTGTGCCGTTTGCAGGATGTCTCCCATATTCGTATCAATTAGATATTTAGGGAAAAGCATATAAAGAGTTTCTGAGCTTTTATGCAATGCGAAATGTGTGGGGAAACGATCCGCGGTATGGCAAAACTTGTCCGGGTCGAGGGGGCCGAACTGCAGGTCTGCGGCAGGTGCGAAAAATATGGCACCGAGGTGCAGCAACCGAAACGGACTGATATCCGCCGTCCGGTTGCCGGCCCGGTATCAGCGGTGAGGCCTGCAGCCCCCCCTCCGGTCCGCCGCAAGCGGGACCTCTTTGACTATATGGAGGGCGAGATTGTCGATGATTACGCAGTCCGGATCCGGAAGGCACGGATGGACAAGGGCCTCTCCCAGAAAGACCTTGCGATGCAGATGAAAGAAAAAGAGCACCTGATAAAAAAGATCGAGAACGCGGAACTGATCCCTGAAGAGGGTGTGCGCAGAAAACTGGAAAAGGCGCTCGGGATCCGGCTGATCGAAGGCCCGGTTGAGGAAACAGAGAAAAAAGTTGCAGATAAACTTGCCCCCACGCTTGGCGATGTGACTATCATCAAGAAAGTGAAGAAATAATTTTTTTTTGGCCTCTTTTTCTTTTTTTATCGCGGGAACGATCGGGGCATTATGCGGGATATCGAGCGTTATTGAGGTGGGACGGGATCTACCAGGAATGTCATTGTGTGAGTGACTGGATGAAATTGTCCATCGACCGGTATGTCGTAGCCTTACCTTTGGAAATCTCAGATTGGGCTTTCTTTACTTTCCGGATATATTCGGGCCTGATGGCTGATTCGGGGGGATACACTGTTTCATCCCGCTGTACTTCAAGGACAAGTTTAATTGCCTCTTTGATATTGGCAAGCGCTTCCTCCCGGGTTTCGCCCTGACTGATCGTCTCAGGGATCTCGATGCACCGGACGGTAAACCCTCCCTCCTCTTGAGGATCAAGCACTACCGTGTATTTCATGAAAGTACCATTATGTGTTGGGGTTATACATTTTCTCTCTCGTGCGACAGGAAACGCAGGGCACGGGGGCGTCATGAATTTTTTTGCTGGCGTGGCCACCCCCCACCAGCGTCCGATGAGATGGAAATGGGCTTATCCGATCTGTTCTTTGGCCCAGAGCACCACCGACTGCGCCAGCGCGACAGCCTGAGCATGCTCCTCTTTTGTTACGGGAGGTTCGAAACCCGGGTACCGGGCATCCGAGGCATACGACGTGAGGGCGACCGCGCTCCACAGGTTCTCGGGAACGGGAACCCCATTACCTTCAAGGGCCGAAAGAAGGGCGTTGATGTCGTGGGTGAAGGGATACGGGATCTGCCGTACGATAAAAACAGCCTTGAGTGCCTTCTCGGCAGCCTGTTGCGCCTGAAAACAGAGATCTTCATAGAGTACCCCTGGGGCTATTGAGAAGGCGAGGGCGAGGGAACTTTTTGCCCGCCCGATCCATTCTTCAGGATTATCCGGCGAGCGTCTTTTTCCTTTCATATACGACCCTGCCTTCCCGGACTGCCGGGTACACCACACTGTACGGCGAATTCCGGTACATCTTCACCTGCTGCGGGGTTACGACGACAAGATCAACTGCCCGTGCGATGCCCCGCAAGCGCAGGTAAATATCTCCTGCGACCTTTCTCGGGTTGTACCTGCCTGCCTTGATAATTAAGAAATCCAGATCGCTATGTGGGCCGGTTGTGCCACGGGCCGCTGAGCCGAAGAGGAGGATCTGTTCCGGGCGGGCTGCTTCTACGATCCGGCAGACAATCTCGTCGATACCAGCCTGTGTCTTTGCTTTTGTTGCCCTCACCGGTCATTCCCCCTTTGGTACCAACGATCTCAACCGCTTCCTGTTTATAGGTTACCGGTAGGAATCGATCTCACTAAACCCTACCGGGACAAAATAGCATAGGATAACGGGGCATATATTCGCAAACGATGCCTTAATGAGAAAAATTATCCGGTTCCCGCTATCTTTTTAATAAACTGCCGCTACCAGAGAAAAGGAAAAAGCCGGTGACGGACGCCTTGCGTATACTCCCGGTAGCCTTCCAGCTCCCGGGCAAGCATCGCTTCTTCCCCGGTTATCCTTGCCATAAGAAGGAGGGTGAGGGCACAACCCGCGAGCACACCGTAGCATGAGCCGAGGAGCAGGGGCGCCCCGACAAACATCAGGATCCCTGCAAGGTACATGGGATGCCTGACAAACCCGTATACCCCTGTCGACACCACCCGCTGCTTCCGGTCCTTTTGGATCCTGACAAGGGGGGACAGGAACGTGTTATCGGCGTATGACCGGAAGAACAGGAAAAACGATCCGATAAGCCCGGCTCCCCCGAGAACATTCAGCCAGAGGGGGAATACGGGCGACCATCCGAACCGTTTTGCATCGAGCGGCATGATGACGACCCAGAGGATGAACCCGATCAGGAGTCCATAAACCACATACCTGTCCCAGCGTACCTGGTTGCCGGTGCCGGGTTGCTTGTACCGTTCTGCAAGCAGCGCCGGGTCTTTGTGCTCCAGGTACAGGATTGTCGAATAACAGAGAAGAATAAACCAGGTGCAGAAGATCCAGCCTTCAGGCCAGAAAAAATCTCCGGAAAGGAGGATGATGAGTGCAGGAAATATCAGGATGTACAGGAATGCTAGGGCGACCTTCTTCTCCATTGCGTACAGTATTTGCGGTCAGGAGAATTATGAGCCTGTCTCCTGCGGGTGCGTAATGAAGTTGTATACTGGCAGGCACCTATTACTTGAAAATAAAGAGGGGGATGGGGATCAGCGGGCCCCTGTCTGACGCTTTTGTGATCACAAAAGCGTCAGACAGGGG
>Ga0265595_1001307_pt1 | contig 19426 bp, 14 predicted proteins | sample saktaG_15_FD_190148 | JGI IMG/M metagenome (GOLD analysis project Ga0265595, IMG submission 190148) | Saline water microbial communities from Sakinaw Lake, British Columbia, Canada - sak_2013_06_06_50m | ecosystem: Environmental > Aquatic > Non-marine Saline and Alkaline > Saline ... | reverse complement strand
CCTCATCACAGGCTCGAGCAACACAGAGCTGCCTTTTCTTAAGGCATCGTTTAAGGCTATGGACGCTGCTGTTTTAAAAGCCATCTCCGAAGAATCAACATCATGATATGAGCCGTCGATCAACTTAACATATATATCGGTAACAGGGTATCCTGCTAAAACTCCATTTCTGGCAGCATCCATCACGCCTTCTTTTACAGATGGTATAAACTCTTTTGGTATCGCGCCTGCCTTTATCCTGTTATCAAAAACAACACCGGAACCTCTCTCGCCTGTTTCAACATCAAATACCACATGGCCATACTGTCCGTGCCCGCCTGTCTGTTGTATAAATTTCCCAACCACGCTTGCCCTGTTTCTCATAGTCTCTTTGTACGCTACTTCCGGCTTTCCTGTATTAGCCTTTATGCTGAACTCCCGGTTCATCCTGTCCAGCAATACCTCCAAATGAAGTTCACCCATACCGCCTATAATTGTCTGGCCTGTATCAGAATCGTAACGCACGCTGAACGAAGGGTCTTCTTCCTCTAATTTTTTAAGTACCAGGCCAAGCTTGTCCTGATCTTTTGTTGATTTAGGTTCTATCGCCATAAAAAGTACTGGTTCGGGGAAATGCATACTTTCTAATATTATAGGATTTTTTTCATCGCATATAGTGTCACCTGTTTTAGTGTCTTTAAGGCCCACTGCTGCCGCTATATCTCCCGCGCTTACCATATCCACAATCTCTTGTTTATTTGCGTGCATCTTTACAATCTTGGCAACCCTTTCCTTAAAACCCTTAGTAGCATTATAAACATTAAGGCCTGACTGTAAAGAACCTGAATATACCCTGAAATATGTCAGCTTTCCAACATAAGGGTCAGAGACTATTTTAAACACAAGCCCTGAGAAAGGCTCGTTGGAACCTGTCTTTCTTTTTTTAACGGATTTATCTCTTGGGTCAATGCCTTCAATAGAAGGGACATCAACAGGAGACGGCAGATAATCGCAAATCGCATCAAGCAATAACCCCACGCCTTTACTCTGCAGGGAAGAGCCGCACAAAACAGGCACTATCTTTGACCTTAAAACCCCTTTTCTTAAAACCGCCTTTATCTCATCGACTGCAATGTCGCCTTCATCACTTACGTATTTCCGCATAAGGGCCTCATCAATATCTGAAACTGCTTCCAGGAGTTTATGCCTGTGTTGATTGTACATATCCATATATTCATTGGGTATTTCAACAATATCAAAGGCTTTTCCATCGATGTTATCATTTCTATATATATAGGCCTTTTTTTCTATCAGATCAATGATACCTCTAAAAGTATCTTCTGAGCCTATTGGAATCTGTATGGGTATTGCCCTTGCTCCAAGGTATTCTCTTATCTGTTTTACGACAGAAAAGAAATCAGCACCTATACGATCCATCTTATTTACATATGCTATTCTCGGAACTCCATAGGTATCTGCCTGCCTCCATACTGTCTCACTTTGCGGTTCAACACCGCCAACAGCACAAAAAATAACTACACCGCCATCTAAGACGCGAAGTGACCTCTCCACCTCTACCGTGAAATCAACATGTCCTGGAGTATCTATAATGTTGATATCACAATCTTTCCATCTGCATGCTGTGCTGGCCGAAGTGATTGTAATGCCTCTTTCCTGCTCCTGTTGCATCCAATCCATTGTGGCAGTGCCATCATCCACTTCGCCTATCCTGTATATCCTGCCCGCGAGATAGAGCATTCTTTCAGTTGTTGTGGTTTTACCCGCATCAATATGAGCCATAATACCTATGTTTCTCAATTTTTGCAGGAGATTTTTCTGTTCCATTGTTTTTATTTCTATTGGACTATCTAATGCTGTTGTCATATTGGTTTGCCACTAACCTAAAATTACCACTTAAAATGACTGAATGCCTTATTGGCTTCAGCCATCTTATGCGTATCCTCTCTTTTTTTTACCGCAGCACCTTGTTTATTATAAGCATCCAGTAACTCGCTTGCAAGTCTTTCGCTCATAGGGCCCCCTTTGCGCTGCCTTGCAAAGTTTCTAAGCCATCTCATTGCTATAGCTATGCCGCGGACCTGTGTAACCTCTATAGGTACTTGGTAAGTCGCGCCTCCTACACGCCTGGATTTTAACTCAAGCATAGGCCTTATATTGTCGAGTACTTGTTGAAATAATTCAAGCACATTTTTTTTGCCTGTCTTTTCCTGCATGGTATCAAAAGCATCATAAACTATTTTTTCTGCGGTTGCTTTCTTGCCTCTTTCCATAACAATATTTATAAATTTTGAAATTATCTCTGATTTATACTTGGGATCCGGTAATACTTTTCTCTTTTCAGCCCTTCTTCTTCTCATTATCTTATTCCTTATTATGTCGCCTACTTAACGGTAGACAAGCCTCCTTTAACAACAGGCCACGCCTGCTGCCATCAGGCAGGCCTGCCTGCCGGTAGGCAGGGTTATTTAAGCAGCCGCAGTGCTCTTTGGCCTTTTAGCGCCATATTTTGAGCGGCTTTTTTTCCTATTTGCTACTCCCTGGGTGTCAAGGATACCTCTTACTATATGGTAACGAACTCCCGGCAGATCTTTTACCTTTCCGCCTCGAACCAAAACAATAGAATGCTCCTGCAGGTTATGGCCCTCACCAGGTATATAAGCTGTGACCTCTATATTATTAGTAAGCCTGACCCTGGCTATTTTTCTGAGCGCTGAGTTAGGCTTCTTAGGAGTCTGGGTTTTCACCTGAAGGCACACGCCCCTTCTCTGCGGCGCCGACTTAAGTGCCGGTGATTTAGTCTTTGATGTAACTCGTTTTCTTCCTTTTCTGATCAGCTGATTTATTGTTGGCATATACTCCTCTTATCTTTACCTATTAAGCCAATGAATCTGTCTTTTGTTTTTTAAGTTCCTGTTTCGCATTTTCCGGGATATCGATATTCTTTACAAGATCTATATTTTTATTATCCCGAAAACCCGTTCCAGCAGGTATAAGATGTCCCATTATAACGTTTTCTTTTAAGCCTGTAAGGTAGTCGACCTTGCCGCCTGTAGCAGCTTCTGTCAATATACGTGTTGTCTCCTGGAAGCTTGCGGCAGATATAAAACTTTCTGTGCTTAAAGAGGCCTTGGTTATGCCAAGAAGTATAGGTGTTGCCTTGGCAGGTTTTTGCTTTTTCTTTACCGCGCGCTGGTTTGCTTCATAAAATTCTATCTTATCAACATGAGAGCCAACAAGTAAATCTGTATCTCCTGAATCATCGATCTTTACTTTTTTAAGCATCTGTCTTACTATCGCTTCAATATGCTTATCGTTTATCTTAACTCCCTGCAACCGGTAAACCTCCTGGACTTCATTTACAAGATATTCCTGCAATGCCTTGTCTCCTGAGACTCTGAGTATATCCTGAGGGACAACAGGGCCATCAATAAGCTGCTGGCCCGCGTAAACCCTGTCACCTTTATATACATTCAAATGCTTGCCATGAGGAATGAGATATTCCTTTTTCATTCCGGTTTCACTTTTTACAATTATTCTTCGTTGGCCTTTTTTGGAACCGCCAAATTCTATACTGCCATCAATTTCACTAATTATAGCCGGGTCCTTTGGCCTTCTTGCTTCAAAAAGCTCAGCAACCCGTGGAAGGCCTCCTGTAATATCTCTTGTCTTTGTAACTACTCGCGGAGTCTTGGCAAGCAAATCGCCTGCCTTAATTTCGTAGCCATCTTTAACTAGTATGTGTGCCCCTGCCGGTATAGGGTAGAGCGCCACTATCTCTTTTTTATCATTCTGTATCACTATCTGAGGATGATATTCACCCTTATGCTCGATTATTATTGTATCTATGAGCTTTGTGTGAGGATCTGTTTCCTGGCGCATGGTAACACCTTCTTTTATATCCTCAAACCTTACTGTTCCCGCCATCTCTGTAAGGATTGGTGACATATACGGATCCCATTTTACAAAAATCATATCTTTCTTTACACGCTTGTCTTCTTTTACGATTATAATAGCTCCATGAGGCACAGGATAGCGCTCGAATTCCCTACCGCTTTCATCATTTATAGATATCTGGCCGTTTCGGTTCAATACTACTACGTCTTTTGTATCGGCCTTTTCTACGGTTCTTAGATTATGATATTTAACTACGCCGTCATTTCTGGATTTTATAAATGCCTGCTCGATAACCCTGCTCGCGGTACCGCCTATGTGGAAAGTCCTCATAGTAAGCTGCGTACCGGGTTCTCCGATAGATTGCGCGGCGATTATACCGATTGCCTCGCCTTTTTCAACGAGTCTTCCTGTGGCAAGGTTCCTGCCGTAGCATTTGACGCATACTCCTTTTTTCGCTTCGCATGTCAAGACGCTTCTTATCCTTATGCGCTCAATGCCTGCTGTCTCTATAAGGTCCGCCTTTTTCTCATCTATCTCATGGCCGGCTTCCACTATTAATTCATCTGTAATTATATCAACTATGTTATCGCACGCGACTCTTCCAATAATCCTCTCCTTGAGGCTTACAACAACTTCATCTCCCTCAATAATAGCACTTATAAGGATGCCGTTTAAGGTCTTGCAATCGTCTTCGTTTATAATAACATCCTGCGCTACATCAACAAGTCTTCTTGTGAGATATCCTGAGTCAGCTGTTTTAAGAGCAGTATCAGCAAGCCCTTTCCTGGCCCCGTGGGTTGATATAAAATATTCAAGAACAGTTAATCCCTCTCTAAAATTAGCCGTAATAGGGAATTCTATAATATCGCCTGATGGTTTGGCCATAAGCCCTCTCATGCCGGCAAGCTGTCTTATCTGCTGCTTAGAACCTCTTGCACCTGAATCTGCCATCATATATATAGGGTTAAACTCCCCTAAATTATCTATAACTTTTTCTGATATGGTGTCAGTAACATGAGTCCAAATATCTACAACCTTGTTATATCGTTCCCGATCCGTTATAACACCTTTCCTATATTGAGACTGGACGTCATTTACCTGCTTTTGCGCATCAGCTATAATACTTTTCTTTTCGGGCAAAAGTTTTAAGTCATCCAGGGATATAGAAAGCCCTGCTTTTGTCGCCCATTCAAAACCAAGGTTTTTTAAATCATCCAAAAGCGCTATTGTGCTGCTATTGCCGAATTCCTTATAGCAGGCTGTTATGATATCTGATATTTTCCCTTTATTAACAGTATCATTAATAAATGGCAGGCCTTGCGGTAATGCCTTATTGAATATTATCCTGCCAGGGGTTGTTTCTATTATCTTGCAATGCGGGGAAGTATGTAAAGAATTGGAAGGAACCTTACTAGCATCATGCTCTAAGTCGACCGATTTCTTATCATCCATCCTGACCCTGATTATAGCATGTATATCCACCTGGTTGTCATCATAGGCGGTTACCACTTCATCCGTCGAAGCAAAAATCATGCCTTGTCCGCGTTTATTTTTATCTTCTTTTGTAAGATAATACAAACCTAATACAATATCCTGCGTAGGAGATAGAACCGGCGCTCCGCTTGAAGGCGAAAAGATATTATTTGAAGCCATCATCAAAAGCTTTGATTCCGTCTGTGCTTCTATAGATAATGGCACATGAACCGCCATCTGGTCTCCGTCAAAATCCGCGTTAAATGCCGAACAAACAAGCGGATGTATCCTTATAGCTTTTCCTTCTATAAGTACGGGCTGGAATGCCTGTATCCCAAGCCTGTGCAGGGTGGGAGCCCTGTTAAGAAGTATGGGGTGATCTTTTATAACCTCATCGAGTATATCCCACACCTCAAGTTTTGCCTTTTCAACCATCCTCTTGGCACTTTTTATCGTATGAACAAAACCGCGTTCCTTAAGTTTCTTTATTATAAAAGGCTCAAATAATTCCAATGCCATTTTCTTTGGTAGCCCGCATTGATGCAATTTAAGCTCAGGCCCTATTACAACAACAGACCTGCCTGAATAATCAACTCTCTTGCCTAAAAGATTCTGCCTGAATCGGCCTTGTTTTCCTTTTAGCATATCGCTTAAAGATTTTAAAGGCCTGTTTCCAGTACCAAGTACCGGCCTGCCATGGCGGCCATTATCAAAAAGGGCATCAACAGATTCCTGAAGCATACGTTTTTCATTTCTTATAATAACTTCAGGCGCTTTAAGATCCATCAGCTTTTTAAGCCTGTTGTTTCTATTTATAACCCTTCTGTATAAATCGTTTAAATCGCTTGTAGCGAAACGGCCTCCATCTAAAGGTACCAGCGGCCTTAGATCCGGAGGTATCACAGGTATGATATCAAGTATCATCCACTCCGGCTTGTTATCGCTCTGTCTGAATAATTCTATAATTTTCAATATTTTTGCTAACCTCTTCTGTGATTGATCACCCTTAGAGTGCTTGATATCCTTGGTAATCTTAGAAGATAATTTTGATAAATCAACCTTTTCGAGCAGCTCTTTTATGGCTTCGGCACCCATTACTGCCCGGAATCCATCTTTATATTGATGGCAAAGCTGACGGTATCTTTCATCACTTAAGAGTTCTTTCTCTTTTAGGCCTGTTTCTCCCGGATCTATAACAATATATTCTTCATAATATAACACCTTCTCAAGCTCTCTTAAAGTTATGCCCAGAAGAGTTCCTATCCGCGATGGAACAACTTTAAAAAACCATATATGAGAAACAGGGGTCGCAAGTTCAATATGGCCCATTTTTTCCCGTCTGACTTTTGAAAGCGTAACTTCCACTCCACACCTGTCACAGACAATGCCCTTGTGTTTGATCCTTTTATATTTACCGCAGCTGCATTCCCAGTCTCTTGTGGGGCCAAATATCCTTTCACAGAATAGACCGTCTTTTTCAGGGCGCAGTGTACGATAATTTATTGTCTCTGGTTTTTTCACCTCTCCCTTAGACCATGACTTAATAATCTCAGGTGAGGCAATTTTTATGCTAACACAATCAAAATTTAAATCCATCTATTTCTCCAGTGGGTAAACTTTCCAATGTACCTATTCTTTTACATCAATATCTTTTCGCTGCCTGTTCTCCGTTCTTATATCCAAGCACAAGCTCTGAAGCTCTTTGACAAGTACATTAAATGATTCTGGCGTGCCAGGCTGTAAAGCATTTTCGCCCTTCACTATAGACTCATATATACGTGTCCTTCCCAAGACATCGTCACTTTTAACAGTAAGGAGTTCTTGTAGTGTATAAGCAGCCCCATAAGCTTCCAATGCCCAAACTTCCATTTCACCAAACCTTTGGCCGCCAAACTGGGCCTTCCCTCCAAGCGGCTGCTGTGTAACAAGGGAGTAAGGGCCTATAGAACGGGCATGTATCTTATCATCTACAAGGTGAGCTAATTTCATCATATATATATAACCAACCGTTACCTTTTGAGCAAACGGTTCTCCGGTAAAGCCATCATAAAGCACAACCTTACCTCCTTTAGGGATGCCTGCCTTTTCCATCTTTGCTCTTATATCTTCTTCTGTGGCCCCATCAAACACAGGCGATGCTATCTTTATGCCCAATATCTTAGCTGCCCACCCTAAGTGGGTTTCCATGATCTGGCCTACATTCATTCTTGAAGGCACGCCTAATGGATTAAGAACTATTTCAACAGGAGTCCCATCCCAAAGGTAAGGCATATCTGCTTCCGGTAAAATCTTGGCAATAACACCTTTATTTCCATGTCGTCCGGCAACTTTATCTCCTACAGATGCTTTTCTTTTGCTTGCGACATTAACTGTAACCTTCTTTAACACTCCTGGCGGCAGCTCATCACCTCTTTTTATCTTATCTATTTCTCTTTCTTCTTCGTATATTAACTCTTCTATCTGCTCTTCTAATATCTTTATTACTCTTTTTACCTCTTCTTCAATCTCTATATCCTCTTCAGAAAGTTTAAGGCTTGATATATCACATTTTTGAAGCTTTTTTATATCAGCTTTCTTTATAGTCTTGCCTGAAGCTATAACAATTGACCCATTATGGTCATCCAGCAACGCGCTTGATATCTTCTTGCCCACAAGAAACTTGATTAGTTTATGGATCTTTTCCTGCTCAAGTGTCTTTATCTGAGAATCATAATATTCCTTGACTTCATCTATCTGTGCCAGCTCTTTCGCGAGTTCTTCTTTTTTCTTAGGCCTGTGCTGTTTTCTGGAAAAAACCTTTACATCAACAACAACACCTTCTACTCCGGGCGGAACTGTAAGTGACGCATCTCTTACGTCGCCTGCTTTTTCTCCGAAAATAGCTCTTAAAAGTTTCTCTTCAGGCGAAAGCTCGGTTTCGCTTTTAGGCATAACCTTGCCTACAAGTACATCTCCGGGGCCTACCTCTGCACCTACTCTTATTATACCCTCATCATCAAGAGCACTTAATGCCTCTTCTCCTATGTTGGGGATATCCCTTGTGATTTCTTCGGGGCCAAGCCTTGTATCTCTTGCTTCAATCTCAAATTCTTCTATGTGTATTGATGTAAAGAGGTCATCTTTGATTAATTTTTCGCTTATAAGTATGGCATCTTCAAAATTATACCCTCTCCATGGCATAAATGCTACCAGTAGATTTCTGCCTAAAGCAAGTTCACCATTTCTTGTAGCAGCTCCATCAGCTATAATATCCCCTGCTTCAACTCGCTGTCCTAACTGCACTAATGGCCTCTGGTTTAGGCATGTAGAGGCATTTGACCTTTGATATTTTCTAAGCTTATATATTTTATCATTTATCTGTATCTGATCAGACTGTACATTTTTTACTATACCGGAAGATTGGGCTATAATCATAGCACCTGAATCATGGGCGACTTTTCTCTCCATGCCAGTACCTACGAGGGGCTCTTCAGGTTCAAGTAAAGGCACTGCCTGACGTTGCATGTTAGATCCCATTAATGCCCTGTTAGCATCATCATGCTCAAGAAAAGGTATTAAACAGGCAGCAACGCTTACAAGCTGGGTCGGAGATACATCCATATATTGGACCTGCTTAGCATCAATCTTTAAGAAATCTGACTTGTATCTGCAAAATACAGTGCCCTCTATAAAACAGCCATTCTCATCAACTTTTGAGTTTGCCTGTGCTATATAGTACTTATCTTCTATATCAGCTGAAAGATATTCGACTTTCTTGGAGACCTTACCATTTTCAACCTTAACATAAGGGGTCTCTATAAAACCAAATTCATTTACCCTTGCGTATGTAGATAAAGAAGCTATAAGACCTATATTAGGGCCTTCAGGAGTCTCGATAGGACAGACCCTTCCATAGTGAGAATAGTGGACATCTCTTACCTCAAAACCCGCTCTTTCCCTGGATAAGCCGCCGGGCCCTAAAGCTGAAACACGCCTTTTATGGGTCATCTCTGCCAAGGGATTGGTCTGATCCATAAATTGGGAAAGCTGACTTCTGCCAAAGAAATCTTTAATAACCCCTGAAACCAATTTCGAATTAATAAGATTATGCGGCATAATATTTTCAAGATCATATATAGACATTCTTTCCTTAATTGCGCGCTCTAACCTTGTAAACCCAATCCTAAACTGATTTGCTAAAAGTTCCCCTATTGTTCTTACCCTTCTATTTCCAAGGTGATCTATATCATCTGCCGCGCCTTCTGTCTGCTTGAGATGTAACAGCTGCTTGATGCCCTCTACGACAGTATCCTTATCCAAAACTCTGTTTTCCAGAGACACTTTCATGTGAAGCTTTTTGTTAAGCATAAAACGGCCGACAGCACCTAAATCATAACGTTTATTATCAAAAAATAACGTATCGAGCAAAGATTTAGCATTCTCAATAGTCGTGGGATCCCCGGGCCGGAGTTTTCTATATATATCAATAAGCGCATCGTCAGTTGATTTACTGTGATCTTTTAATAGAGTATTTATTATCTCTTCAACGGGCTCTTTGATAAGAGATATATTTTTTATTTTCGAAGAAACAATCTGCTGAATGGATTCCCGCGTAATTTTTTCCCTTTTCTGCAGAATAGTTACACCGGTTTCATCATCAATTATGTCTGATACTGTAATAGCGCCTATATATTTCTCCAGAACCTGCGCTGAAGGATATTTCAATTCTACTATATCACTGAAAAGTTTTAATATGTCTTCATCCGTTGAAAAACCAAGAGCCTTCAAAAATACTGTCGACAATACTTTCTTTCTTCTATCTATATAAGCATAAAGATTATCGTAGGCGTCAAATTCAAATTCAAGCCACGCCCCTCTATAGGGTATAATACGCGCGCTGTATATTTTCTTACCATTAGTGTGTATAGATGATTCAAACGATATGCCTGGCGAGCGGTGAAGCTGGCTTACAACGACTCTTTCATCTCCGTTTATAACAAAAGTTCCAACAGGCGTCATCAGGGGTAAGTCGCCGATATACACTTCCTGCTCTTTCATGTCCTTTTTGGACTTCAGCCTCAACTTAACTTTAAGCGAAGCAGCGTAAGTCATGCTTCTCACTTTACATTCTTCTATCTCATATTTAGGATTGCCTAAAGAATAGCTTACAAATTCCAAGCGGTAATTTTTATCATAACTTTCGATCGGAAAAACACTTGTGAAAACTTCCTGCAGGCCATGACTTTTTCTCTTTGCCCGAGGCACACCAAGCTGAACAAAGTCACGAAAAGAGTCAAGTTGTATTTCCAGAAGGTTTGGTATAGGGTATAACTGTTTTAATCGAGAGAAACTCTTTCTCTTGCTTAACATATTTTTTTCTTTCTGATTTTTGGTATCAGGACTCATAAATACACATAATTATGCTGGACACTGACATTGAAAAATCGGGCATCAATCTTATGCTAATCTTTTAAATCTTACTTCAGCTCTACCTTTGCGCCGGTAGCCTCAATCTTTTTCTTTATATCCTCTGCTTCAGCCTTCGTAACGCCTTCTTTAATCGCTTTTGGCGCAGCCTCTACCAGATCTTTGGCCTCTTTCAACCCTAAGGTTGTAACTGTACGTATCTCTTTGATCACCTGTATCTTGTTTGCGCCTACGTCAGTTAAAATAACATTAAATGTTGTTTTTTCCTCTTCCGCGGCAGCTCCGGCTGCCGCACCACCCGCTGCAACGCCCGCTTGCGCAATCATCATGGGGGCCTGAGCAGAAACACCGAACTTTTCTTCTAACGCCTTGACTAAAGAAGAAAGTTCCATAACGGACATTTTCTCTATCCTGCCGATAAATTCTTCCTGCTCTTTTGTTATCGAAACTTTTTTCTCCGCTTTAGCCGTTGATTGGGCCGAGCCTGCTTCCTGTTGTTTTAAATCTTCTGACATTTTATTCCTCCTTATTTTCTTCTTTCTTTTTTACTATCTCGTTAAGCGCGTAAAGAAACTTCTTTACGATACCTGAACACACTAAGACAAAACCCGCGATAGGTGAATTCATCGCAGATACCAGCCGCGCCAGCAATACTTCCCTAGGGGGTACCGATGCCATCTCCTTGAGTGTATCAATATCTAAGACCTGTCCATCTATATATCCGCCTTTTAATTTAAACTTTTCATTGGCCTTGGAAAAATTAACCAACACTTTAGAGGCCATAACAGGATCTTTATCCGTATAGCTTATAGCGCATGAACCCTCTATCATGCCTGATAGGCTATCAATGTTCAGCTCTTTCAATGCTGACTTGCACAAAGAGTTTTTGACAACAAGATATTTAGTGGAGGCTGACTTTAACTTCTTTTTAAGCTCTTCAATCTCCTTGTTTGTCAACCCGCCAAAATCAGTTACGAAAAACGATGATGCCCCTTTGAGCCTGCGCTCGTATTCTTTTATTATGCGTGTTTTTAAAAATTTACCCGGTTTTAATTCTTTAACCATATTATTCCTCTATACTGAAAATGCGGTAAGGTCCAGCTTGATACCAGGGCCCATAGTTGTTGATATAGATATGTTTTTCAAAAACTTTCCTTTTACCTGCGCGGGCCTTGCATGTGTTACAGCCTTTATAATACTTTCCGCGTTTTCTACAATAGCATCATTATTAAAAGACCTTTTTGCTATTGTCATATTTATACAGCCGAGCTTATCCATCTTGAATTCCACTTTACCGGCCTTTATCTCAGCTATAGCTTTTTCAACATCATTAGTCACGGTCCCTGCCTTGGGGCTCGGCATAAGGCCACGTGGACCCAAAACTTTTCCAAGCTTGCTCATATCCTTCATCATATCAGGCGTTGCGATAGCTGTATCAAAATCAAGAAAACCGTTCATCACCTTCTGAATAAGGTCTTCCGCTCCGACAGTATCAGCCCCTGCATCCTTTGCTTTGCGCGCTAGATCACCCTTACAAAATACCGCCACTCTGATTTTTTTACCTGTGCCATGGGGCAAAACTACTGAACCTCTTATCGACTGTGAAAGCTCTTTTACGTCCAGGTTTAATTTGATAGCAAGATCAACGCTTTCATCAAACTTAACAGCAGGGCTATTTTTCAATATCGTCACTGCCTCGTTGAGCTTGTAAAGTTTTGTTTTCTCAAAAAGATTGTTTGCCTGCTTAAGCCTTTTATTCATGGTTTACCCTATTTCTATGCCCATGCTTCGGGCTGTTCCTTTTACAATTTTTAATGCACTTTCGATATTATCAGTATTCAAATCCTGCATCTTTGCCTTGGCAATCTCTATTGCCTGTTCCTGAGTTACCTTACCCACCTTTTCTTTGTTCGGAGTCCCCGATGCCTTAGCTATATTTGCCGCTTTTTTTAGCAGGACAGAACATGGTGGGCTTTTTATTATAAAACTGAATGTCCTGTCTTCATAGACACTAATCACAACAGGCAGCGTAAGGCCCTGCCTATCCTTTGTTTTTTCATTAAACGCCTTACAGAATTCCATGATATTTACGCCATGTTGCCCAAGCGCGGGCCCTACAGGAGGGGCAGGATTTGCCTGTCCTCCAGGACAATATAATTTTATTTGAGTCTTTACTTTTTTTGCCATCTTTTATTCTTTCTTTTTGTTATAATCTTTCCACTTGCCAGTATTCAAGCTCTACCGGGGTAGACCTGCCAAATATCATGACTGAAACCTTAAGCTTGCCTCTTGCAGGATTCAATTCTTCTATAGTACCATTAAAATTTGTAAATGGCCCTTCTTTTATCCTTACGCTTTCACCCTGGTTGAATGTAACCTTAGGCATAGGTTTTTCTTTTTTCTCTTCGCTCTGCTTAAGTATATTTTCCACTTCATCGTTCAGGAGAGGCGTTGGCTTATCGCCCGAACTTATAAAACCAGTTACGCCAGGCGTATTCTTTATCAGATACCAGCTTTCATCAGTAAGCTCCATTTCAACGAGGACATAGCCTGGGAAAAATTTCCTTTCAGATATCCTCTTTTTACCGGATTTTACTTCAGCAACAACCTCTGTTGGTATGAGCACTTGTGAGACTTTATCCTTTAAATTACTGAGCTCTAACCGGCTTAGGATATTAGCCTTAACTTTCTCTTCCTGGCCCGTTAAGGCATGAATTACATACCAGTGCTTTTCCATATACTATTTCATCCAATACTTTATTATCTTATTATAAGTTGAATTACCTTTGAAAATATAAAATCACATATACCTATAAAAATTGCCATTGCAGCAACACTTATTAGTACAACAATGGTTGACCCTATTAGTTCATGTCTTGTAGGCCACGATACCTTTTTAAGCTCAACTGTTACTTCACTTATAAAATTGTTTATCTTCGCAAACATATGATACCTTACATTCCCTATCTTAGTTTCACCGCGAACGAAACTTTGCTTCCTAAATACTGGCAGGCCTGGAGGGATTCGAACCCCCAACACGCGGCTTTGGAGGCCGCTGCTCTAGCCAATTAGAGCTACAGGCCTTTTTCAACGTATTAAAAACCTGCCATCCTATTGGCAGGTTTTATTATATATAATATTATGCTATATGATATATAATATACTATTTAACTTCTTTGTGCGGGGTTCTACGCTGGCAAGATCTGCAAAACTTCACAAGCTCAAGCTTCTGCGTAGTATTTGTTTTGTTTTTAGACGTGGAATACCATCTATTTTTGCACTCAGTACATGACAATAGTATTTGTTCCCGCATTCAATTTTTCCTGATTATTATTTTCTATTATTTACCCATCAACCCTGCCTGCCGGCAGGCAGGAATGAACTATGAACTATAATGAACTATGAACTATTTAATTATTTCGCTTATAACACCGGCGCCGACTGTCCTGCCGCCTTCTCTTATGGCAAAGCGGAGTTCTTTTTCCATGGCTATTGGTGTTATAAGGGTTATCTCCATAGTAACATTATCGCCCGGCATTACCATCTCAACGCCTTCAGGCAGTTTAGCGATACCTGTAACATCGGTTGTCCTGAAGTAAAACTGCGGACGGTAACCGTTAAAGAATGGTGTATGACGGCCGCCTTCTTCCTTTGTAAGGATATAGACCTCTGCCTTAAACTGTGTGTGCGGTGTAATAGAACCGGGTTTGGCAAGCACCATTCCGCGTTCAATGTCGTTCTTGCCTGTGCCTCTTAATAGTATTCCTACATTATCACCTGCCTGGCCTTCATCAAGAAGCTTTCTGAACATCTCAACGCCTGTGACAACGGATTTCTGAATCTCGGGGCGCATGCCTATTATCTCTATATTATCATTTACCTTTACAATGCCTCTTTCAATCCTTCCTGTGGCAACAGTCCCTCTTCCTGTTATTGAGAATACGTCTTCAACAGCCATAAGGTATGGTTTCTCAATATCTCTTTTTGGCATTGGTATCGCATCATCTACCGCTTGCATCAAGTCAAATATGGGCTTGCATGTGGGGCATTCATCCTTGCCGCAGCCGCATTCCATTGCCTTTAAGGCAGAACCTTTTACTATGGGGATCTTATCTCCTGGGAAGTTATATTTTGAAAGCAGCTCTCTTATCTCAAGTTCTACAAGGTCTAAAAGCTCCTTATCGTCAACCATATCTACTTTATTAAGGAATACTACAACGGAAGGGACATTAACCTGGCGGGCGAGGAGTATATGCTCTCTTGTCTGAGGCATGGGCCCGTCAGCGGCTGATACAACAAGTATTGCCCCATCCATCTGGGCAGCACCCGTAATCATGTTCTTTATATAATCAGCGTGGCCCGGGCAGTCTACATGAGCGTAGTGGCGGTTTGCTGTTTCGTATTCAACGTGTGCTATGGCTATGGTTATACCGCGCTCTTTTTCTTCAGGGGCATTATCGATGGAATCAAATGTACGGACCTCCGCCATGCCCTTTTTGCTTAAGCACATTGTTATAGCTGATGTAAGAGTAGTCTTGCCATGGTCTACGTGGCCTATGGTGCCTACATTAACATGGGGCTTTGTTCTTAAGAATTTTTCCTTTGCCATTTGACCCTCCTTAAAAAATAATTATACTCATACAGATAAACTAATAAACAAAAAAACATCCTCTAAACAAAATCTTATTTTCTGGAGCTGCTGAAGGGAATCGAACCCATGACCTCGTCCTTACCAAGGACGCGCTCTACCTACTGAGCTACAGCAGCGCAGAAAGCCGTTCCAGCTTCACACGCTACCACTGCTAAGACAAATAGAGTATATATTGTAACAAAAAAATATTTTTTGTCAAGTGTTTTTTAATATATTTTTATTTTACTGAAAATAACGTATGTAGGGCTTAGAAGAAGGGTCTGATAGGGTGGCTTTTGCATATATCTTGCTGTCGTAACTAAAGGTTATTTCTCCAGGGGCACGACTTGAAGATCTGCTAAAAACTCTTACTACTTCCTGCGCGATGTCCCTTAAATACCAGGTATCCATTGGCATATTATTTAGATTGATATCTACAATATACTTTTTGTCAACAACCATGACATGGCCTATTGTATAATTATGGCGGTATTTTGTCCCTTCTGAAAGAGCATTCCGTATGTGGGGAATCCTGATTTCCATGTTATCAGCATAGCTGGTACCAAAACGGCTATAGGTTAAATCCATCCTTGGATAAAACAGCATCGCGGCGAAAAAAGCAGCAAAACCAAACATCATAAACAGCAACAGCTTGACCTGTCTGCGGTACAACTTTTCTATGTTAAGGAGAGCCTTCTGCGCCTGGACGTCTAATCTTTCGGTAATTTCTGTAGCGCGTTTTTCAAGAAAGTCCTGTTCTTTCTTTATTCGTGCGTCAAAAGACATCAGGCTTTCATAATAAAGATTGTTTAAGTTTTCCGGATGGCTGACGGGTACGACATCTGTTGTTTCTTCTTGCTCTCTTGCAAAGGTCTCAAGCTTTGACATCTCTTTTTCAAGCTGTAGTATCTTTTTGCGGTAGGCCTCTTCTCTTATGCTCTTTTCTCCGAAGAGTCGTATCTCTTTACTGTCTTTTTCATAATGTGCCATTGCCATGATTTAAATATACACCATATTGCTAAAAAAGACAAGACCTAATGTTAATGAACACGCCCAGGTGCAGATATGAATATACTATCTGTACCTTCACCTCCGCAGCGCTGGTATTTTTGCATATTACTAAAAACCAGGGCAAAAAAAGCCAAAGCGCTGCTTCGACAAAGGCACAGATAGTATATTAAAAAATAACGTCTTCCAAGCACGCATTGTTGTGCTTAAAAGACGCTATTCATGCTTCGGTGCTCGGCGCATTTTAAAACAGGGCTCTCTTCGAGCCCCGGATATAACTTGGATTATTAAATAATGGAGCGGGAGACGCCTGCCTGCCGGCAGGCAGGGGGCTCGGCGCCCTGCATTCACTTCGTTCATTTCGGGTCGGCCACTCGCCCTTGAAATGCTCCTTTTCGTCGCATTCCAAAACAGGGCTCTCTTCGAGCCCCGGATATAACTTGGATTATTAAATAATGGAGCGGGAGACGGGGCTCGAACCCGCGACAGTCTGCTTGGAAGGCAGACGCTCTACCAACTGAGCTACTCCCGCTTATATGTACGCACTTAACGATTATGATCCCGTCCCCCGAAGCCCAAACTCTAAGTTACATATCAGGGGCGAAGGGGCAAGCTGCTCCCGCAAAATTTGTGATTTACTATATCAAAATATTGATGGATTGTAAAGGAAAGATTCCTTCCATTATAATGATAATATATTATAATGTAAATTCCTTTATCTTTTTTATAACCGTCTGCTCAAGATAGGTTATGGGAAAAGGCTTTGTTATAAATCCATCAGCACCTGCTTCTATTGCCTCTTTTTCCCTTTCAGATGCAACGCTTACCATTAAAAACTTAGGCTTAGGATTTTTGGCCTTCATCTTCTTAAGCAATTCTATGCCGTCAATATCAGGCATCCTTATATCCAATAACACGATATCAGGATTTTCCTTATCAAGAAGAAGGAGCGCTTCATCTGCTTTTGAGGCACTCGCTGCCTTATACCCTTTTGAATAAAAGTAATTCTCTAAAAAATTACACATCCCTTCCTGATCATCAACAATTAAGATCTTGTGAGCGGATTTCTTTCTTCTGGTAAGGGCCTCTAAATTTACCCTCTTTTTAATATATTCTATCGCGTCCCCTACTGTCAAAAGTCTCTGGGCATCTTCATCAGGCAGTTCCAGGCCAAAGGTATCCTCAAGCGCCATTACGAGCTGTATTGTCTCTAAGGAATCAACCCCTAAGTCGTTTATAAAAGAGGTCTTTTCATTCAATTCAACGCCTTTTAACCCAAGCTCATTTGATATGGCATCCTTTACAAAGCTTGCTATATCATCTAAGGTAAATTGCCTTATAGACTCCGGCATATACAGTTTTTCTTTTCTGAAGGCTGTCTCATCGACAAGCTTGTGTTTTAATGCTACACCCTTAATAAGCTCGTTTAAGCGGTTAAGATAGCTAGGCTCCATAAGAGAACTTTGCATTGTATAATAGGCCCCTACAGGGCTGTCTTTTGTCTGATTTTCATCAGGTATATTATACAATATCACCTCTTTCGGCTTATAAGTGCCCTCTTCTATTGCCTTTGATATGTCTTTTGCCTGTTCTGAAAGCACAGTACTTAATAAAACAATATCAGGCTTAAAAGACTCTATCTTATCCCTTACAGCATAATCTGATGAAGGCGCTGTAAAATCAATCTCGATATTTCTCATCCAGCTAAGTTTAATATACGGTAAAACATAATTTTTGATAATATGCGAACGTGCGGGATCTATAAAAAGCACTCTTACGGGCTTAAACTTGATAGGCCCTTCTGGCTTGGCTAAGGAAACAATCTCTTCTCCCAGCAGTGTCTGCACCTTATCTATAAGCTCAAGCACGCCAAAAGGCTTTGTCATAATTGCATCCGGCTTAAGGCTTGCGAGCTTATTTTTGTATTCTTCTGAATAGGCGGTCAATATCAGTATCTTTGTTTTAGGATGGTTTTCTTTAAGAGCACCTGCAACCTCAAAACCGTCAACCTCAGGCATATTAAGGTCAAGGACAAGAAGGTCCATTGCCTGTTTTTTTAAAATCTCAAGTGCTGCCTTTCCTGAATTGGCTATGAATATATCATGGCCTTTGGACTTAAAAAAACTATCTAAAGAAGCAGTAAGGTTTTTCTCATCATCTACTATAAGTATCTTTTTAGTTGTCATGCTATTTTCCTCCACAATCTCTTTAATGTTTCGGTTTATATTTTCCGGACTTAATCAGTTTATCCTTTATATCCTTCAGGCCCACAGCGCATGATAGGTTTTTTTCTTCTATTGAATGTAAAAGCGCTGAAATAACCGCTAAAGATAAGGGGTTACCTTTTTCTATGATATCTTTAAGCTCAATGGCCTTATTCTCTGAAAAAGACATAGCGGACTCTACTGTCTTTAAAAAATGCTCGTTTTCATGATAACAGTTTAGTTTTTCAGCCATTACTGAAGTAATCTCTATTAAAAGCTGACGGGCTCGCTTAAGTTCATCATCTGCGTTAGAGATAAGCTGTAATATCCTTTGCTTTAGGTAAGTGGTGTCTTTTACATGCGGATTATCGGACTCAACCTCTAAGGCAAGGCTTCCGCACATGATATTTACTGTGTGAAACTTGTTTATCGCCTCATGCATGAGCTCATTCATACAGAGCCTATCTCTTCTATGAGTTCAGTTATTGTAAATGCCTTTGGCAAAAACTTAGCAGCGCCAAGCCTGAAACACTCATCTTCAACACCTTCTTCATCCCCAAAACCTGTTAAAACAACAACCTTTAAATCAGGCTTTATTGCCTTTGCCTCTCTTAATACATCTAAGCCTGTCTTTCCTTCTGAAAGATGAAGGTCTAAAAGCAGGATATCAGGGTTAAATTCCTTGACAAGCTCAAGACCCTTTGTGCTGTTTAAAGCTAAAGATACCTCATAGCCTCTTACCTTAAAAGAAACACTTAAACTTTTGGCTAAGTTTTCTTCATCGTCTATAATCAAGAGTTTTTTAGGCATA
>Ga0265595_1001303_pt1 | contig 19453 bp, 19 predicted proteins | sample saktaG_15_FD_190148 | JGI IMG/M metagenome (GOLD analysis project Ga0265595, IMG submission 190148) | Saline water microbial communities from Sakinaw Lake, British Columbia, Canada - sak_2013_06_06_50m | ecosystem: Environmental > Aquatic > Non-marine Saline and Alkaline > Saline ... | reverse complement strand
ATGCCAAAAGGGATTGGGGATTTGCTCCGGAATATACGGAAGCGATGTGGCGAATTCTTCAAGAGCAAAGAGCCGATGATTTTATCATCGCTACTGGAGAAACGCATTCCGTTAAAGAATTTTTAGCAGAAGCGTTTCAATACGCCGGCTTTAATAATTGGGAGCCCTATGTTGAAATTGATTCTCGTTACCTTAGGCCGGCCGAAGTAGAAGTTTTAATCGGAGACGCTTCAAAAGCCAAAAAAGAATTCAGTTGGCAGCCGAAAATAAAATTCAAGGATTTGGTAAAAATTATGATTGATTCTGATTTTCGGGCTTTAAATCTAACGCCGCCCGGGGAAGGAGATAAAATTTTAAAAGAAAAATTTCCTAACCGCTGGTGGAAAATTGACTAATACTATGGTTGATCTTAAAAAAAAGAAAATTTTAATTACCGGCGCTCATGGTTTTGTTGGCAAGCATTTAGTTAAAAATTTATTAGAAAAGAGGAAAGTTCCCAAAGAAAATTTATTTTTGCCCTTTTTTGAAGAATTGGATTTGAGAAAATGGGAAAATTGCCAGAAAGCGGCAAAAGGACAGGATATAATTATTCATCTGGCAGCTAAAGTTGGAGGAATTGGTTTAAACAGGGAAATACCGGGAGAAATGTTTTATGACAATATCACAATGGGTGCTCATTTAATGGAAGCAGCCCGTCAGGCCGGAATAGAAAAATTTGTTGCTATCGGGACAATTTGCGCTTATCCGAAGTTCACAGCCGTTCCTTTTAAAGAAGAAGATTTATGGTCGGGTTACCCTGAAGAAACCAATGCTCCTTACGGCCTTGCCAAAAAAATGCTTTTAGTTCAAGCCCAGGCCTACAGGCAGCAATACGGTTTTAACGCCATTTATCTTTTGCCTGTCAATATGTACGGGCCCGAAGATTCCTTTGAACTTAGGAAATCCCATGTTATCGCAGCTCTTATTAAAAAAGTTTATGAAGTAAAAAAAGAAGGTAGAAATTATATTGAGGCCTGGGGAACAGGCAAGCCCACCCGAGAATTTCTTTATGTTGAAGATGGAGTAGAAGGTATAATTTTAGCCGCTGAAAAATATGACAAACCGGAACCGATAAATTTGGGCTCCGGGATAGAAATTTCAATAAAAGATTTAGTTCAATTAATTTGCAAAATAATGGACTTTAAAGGGGAAATTCATTGGGATACTTCCAAACCCGATGGCCAGCCTAGGCGCCGCTTGGATGTTTCAAGAGCTGAAAAAGAATTCGGCTTTAAGGCAAAAACCGATTTTGAAGAAGGTCTTAAAAGAACCATCCAGTGGTACGAAAAAAAACGTAAATCGGCTTTAAAATTATGAATTTTTGGAATTTCAGCGAAGTTAAAACAATTTTATTCAACAATGTAACGACCAAACAGACGATTTTTAAAAACACTTTTTGGATTTCTTTATCGGAAGGCATTGGTAAGATTTTAAGGGCTTTTTTGATTATTTATATAGCCAGGGTCTTGGGGGCGGCCGAATACGGAAAATTCACTTTTGCTTTGGCTTTCGTTTCTTTATTTGTCGCTTTTTTTGATTTCGGCTTGTCAAATATTCTTACCAGAGAGTTTTCCAAGGATAAAACAAAAGAAAAAGAGTTCCCGGCCGTTCTTTCTCTTAAGATTCTCCTGGGATTAATATCAATAATCTTAATTCTTCTTACTTCTTTTTTTATCACTTCAGAACCTGAAATCCGAAAAATTATCTGGATTTTGGCTTTTTTCACCTTTATCAGCCAGCTTCCCGAGATTTTCTACTCTTTTCTCCGCGCCCGGCAGAAAATGGAGTACGAATCCTGGGCCAATATTTTTAATGTTTTACTGGTGGTCGGCTGCGGATTCTTTGTTTTATTCAATTTTCCCTCGGTTAAAAACATAAGTTACAGTTATCTATTGGCCAGTTTGGCCGCCTTGATTCCCTTTTTACTGTTTTTCCATTTTAAAATTTTAAGTTTAAGATTTTCTTTTAAAACAGATGTTTGGAAAAAATTTCTGGCAATATCATGGCCCTTGGCTTTAGTTTCCATCTTGGGTATGTTTTACAGCTATATTGATTCGGTCATGATGGGGCGGTGGAATCTGATTATTGAAACCGGCTGGTATAACGCCGCTTTGAAAATTATCAATGTTATTTTGGTCCCTCAGGCCATTATCGCTTTAGTTTTTTATCCAACCATAAGCAGGTTTGCCGAAAAATCAAAAGAAATGCTTCAGAGGGTTTGGGATTATCAGTTACAGATATTGATTTTTCTGGCAATTCCCATTGTTGTCGGAGGTATAACCTTGTCTTTTAAAATTATTGATTTTGTTTACGATTTAACTTTTGAACCTTCTGTTTTGACTCTTCAGATTTTATTAATTATGTCTGGAATTGCTTTTTTTTGCGGTCCCTTCAGCCAGATTTTAATTGCTTTTAACCAGCAAAAAAAAGTTTTTTTGGCAGTTTTAGCGGGAGGAATAATCAATATAATTCTAAATTTGATTTTAATCCCAAAATACAGCTTATACGGAGCGGCTGTTACTACTGTTATTACTTACTCTTTAATTCTTTTTATCTATTTTCTTTTTGTCCGCAGATTCACTTCAATCCAGCCGTTCAATTTTAAAATTTTCACAGTTTTTTTTAAAGTTATTTTTGCCAGCATTTTAATGTATTTCGTCATTTCCGCGCCGCCAATTTATAATTTTCATGTTTTATACATAGTTTTTATCGGCGCTGTGATTTATCTTTTGTCTTTTTTAATTTTGGAAATCATTAATAAAAAACTTAATCGGATCTTTATAAATGATTAAAAACAAAAAAATAATAGCCATAATTCCGGCCAGAGGCGGGTCAAAAAGTATTCCAAAGAAAAATATAGTTGATTTAGGGGGTTATCCTCTTATTGCGTATTCAATAATTGCCGCTAAAATGTCAGAACTTATTTCTAAAGTAATTGTCAGCACAGATAGTGAAGAGATAGCTGGAATTGCTAGAAAGTACGGTGCCGAAGTGCCTTTTCAAAGACCGGCAGAATTTGCGGCAGATATGTCAGGCGATTTCGAAGTTTTTAAACACGCGATGGAATGGTTGAAAAAGAACGAGAATTATGAACCCGAATACCTAGTTCACCTTAGGCCCACTACGCCACTTAGAGATTCCGAATTAATTGATCAAGCCATCGAACAAATTGTTCAAAATAAAGATGCGACGTCCCTTCGATCAGGTCATGAATTAAGGGAATCTCCTTATAAATGTTTTGTTTTAGAGAATGGCTTTTTTGTGGGATTATTCCAGGATGACAAAAGACCGGATTATACTAATCTGCCGCGTCAGTCTTTTCCATCTGTTTATCAACCAGATGGGTATGTAGATGTTGTAAAAAGAAAAACCATAATGGAAGATGGAGTTTTCCATGGTTCGAAAATACTTGGTTTTATTTCGCCAGATGCCGGCGAAGTAGATCGACCCGAAGACTTAGAATTTATTAAATTTAATTTAATGAGAAAAAATTGCGAGACTTACGAATATTTAAAGAAAAATTTTACTCCAATTTTAAAAAATTAGAATTAACCCAATAAATTTGTGTCTAAATACGAAATTTCTTATAAAAATCCAAAAGAAGTTCCACAAGTTTCTACGAAATACAGGAGGATAAAAACAAAAATTCCTGTCCCTGAATCTATTCCGATTTTTGAGGAGTTAGAAAAGTATGAATCAAGGTCAATGCATGGCCAATTGCCAATTGTTTGGGATAAAGCAGAGGACTTTCAGGTTTTTGATAAATATGGAAATTGCTGGATTGATTTTACTTCCACCATTTTTCTGGCTAATTCCGGCCACGCCAATCCAAAGATTGTTTCAGCAATTAAAGAAGCGGCAGACAAAAAATTGCTTCATACTTATACTTTTATTCATGAAGCCCGGGTTAAATTCTTAAAGAAATTAATTAAGATAACTCCTCCTTATTTAGAGAAAGCGTTTTTGCTTTCAGCGGGGACTGAAGCAACAGAATGTGCAATGAAACTTATGCGGATGTATGGTCAAATCGTAAGACCTTCTAAAATCAAAATTATTTCTTTTTTAGGTAATATGCACGGACGGACTATGGGAGCGGAAATGCTTAAAGGTGACCCTAAGGGGTCGGTTTGGATTGGTTATAAAGATCCGAATATCTATCATCTAATTTTCCCTTATCCTTGGAACCCGTGTGAATTTAAAAAAGACATAGAAGAACTCCAAAAAAAAGAGGGGTTTGACGCCGATGATATTTGCGGTTTTATAATTGAACCTTATCAGGGTTGGGCAGGAAATTTATTTCCTAAAGAATATATCAAGAAACTTTTTGCTTTTGCTAGAAAACATAATAGTTTAGTGACTTTTGACGAAATTCAGGGTGGATTTGGGAGAACGGGAAAACTTTTCGTCTACGAACATTATGATGTTGAACCGGATTTGGTCTGTCTTGGAAAGGCATTAAGTGCTTCTTTGCCGCTTTCCGGAGTTATAGGAAGAAAAGAAATAATGGATTTACCGGATATTGGTTCTATGAGTAGTACTCATTCTGCCAACCCTTTATGCTGCGCCGCTGCTTTGGCAAATTTAGAGGCATTAGAGTCAGGAAATCTAATAGAAGAATCGGCCAGGAAAGGAGAGATTTTGCATAAACTTCTGAATGAGCTTAAAGATAAATATCCAGATTGTATTTCTTATATTTTTGGCAAAGGATTGTTAGCAGCTCTTATTATTACTAATCCTGAAACTCACAAACCCGATGGTTCAATTGCTTCGAGAATTTGTGAGAAAGCCATGCAGAAAGGTTTATTGCTTGTTTATACTGGAAGAGAATCAATCAAAATCGGACCACCCTTAACCATACCCGATGAAGCCCTAATTGAAGGGATTAAAGTATTAGAAGAGTGTTTTAAAGAAATAATAAAAGAAAATAAAAGAACATTATGAAAGCTGTTCGTCATTTCGGCATCGTAGTAAGCGATATTGAAAAATCCCTTGAATTTTACAAGGACATGTTGGGATTTAAGGTTAAAATAGACGCGTTAGAAAAAGGAAAATTCATTGATGCAATTTTGGGGCTTAAAGACGTAAAAGTAAGGACGGTAAAAATGGTAGCCGATGACGGAAACTTAATAGAACTTTTGTCATATCAATCCCACCAGGGTAGGAAAATGGAAAATAAAGAAATTTTTGATAAAGGCGCTTCACATTTAGCTTTTTCTGTAAATAATCTTAATCAAGAATATCAGAAACTAAAAGAAAAAGGCATTCGGTTTATTGCCCCGCCTCAGATATCTCCGAATAAGAAAGCCAAGGTGGTATTTTGCTATGATCCGGACGGCGTTCCAATTGAACTAGTCGAAGAAATAAATTAAAACTATGGCTAATTATCTTAGCGTTGTTTACAACGAAAAAACAAAACCATATACCGATTATCCGCACCAGCTCTGTGAATATTTATTTGAAAAATTTGATATGGAAAGAGGTAATACGGTTTTAGATATTGGTTGCGGCCGAGGCGATTTTACGAAAGGATTCAAAGATTTAAATTTAGAGGTTTTTGGAATAGACCGTGAAATTGTTGATTCGGAAATGTTAAAAGGAATAGAGGTAAAATCAGTTGACTTTGAAAAAAATCCTTTCTCTTTTAGCCCGGATACATTTGATTTTGTGTTTTCCAAATCAGTAATCGAACATCTTTATAATCCGGAGAATTTTATCCAAGAGTGTTATAAAGTTTTGAAGCCGGGCGGAAAAATAATTATTATGACTCCTGATTGGCAAAGCCAAAAAGATATATTTTACGATGACTATACCCATCATCATCCCTATACGCCGACCGCTATTAGTGATTTACTGAAAATAAACAATTTTAAAAGTGTAACTTCGGAAATATTCTATCAATTGCCCGTCTTATGGAAAATTCCTTTATTAAAGATATTTTCGAAAGCTCTACAGCTTTTTGGGCCGCCTAAGACAATACACAAAAACAAATTTATCAGGTGGTCAAGAGAATTAATGATATTAGGAAGCGGAATTAAGTAAAAATAGCAGTAAAGGTTGAAAATAATTAAAAAATATAATTAATAATAATCATTAAAAATATGGAAAAATCAATCCAAAAAAAAGTAAAAATCGGCAATAAAATAATAGGCGAAGGAGAGCCAGTTTTTATCATTGCCGAGATCGGTATTAATCATAACGGCGATATCAATATCGCCAAAAAATTAATAGATGCGGCGGTAGCAGCCGGCTACGACGCAGTCAAGTTTCAAAAAAGAACAATTGAAATCGTTTATACGCCGGAAGAATTGGCTAAACCAAGGGAGAATCCATTTGGGCCGACCAACGGCGATTTAAAAAGAGGTCTTGAATTTGGTGAAAAAGAATATGAGGAAATAGACAGATATTGTAAAGAAAAAGGAATTATGTGGTTTGCTTCGCCTTGGGATATTAAGAGCGTTGATTTTCTGGAAAAGTTTAATGTGCCTTGTTATAAAATCGCTTCTGCCTGTCTTACAGATGACGAGTTGTTAAAGTATATAAAATCAAAAAGCAAGCCAATTATTCTATCCACTGGCATGAGCACTGTTGAGCAGATTCGTCACGCGGTAGAGATGCTTGGAGAAGATAATTTGGTTCTTCTTCATTGTACTTCAACTTACCCTTTAGTAGACGAAGAATTAAATTTAAAAGTAATTCCTTGGTTGAAAGAAAATTTCAATTGTCCAATCGGCTATAGCGGGCATGAAGTAGGCGTTTATTCGTCGCTGGCAGCAGCGGTTATCGGCGCTTGCGCGATTGAAAGACATATTACTCTAGATAGGGCAATGTGGGGATCAGATCAAGCGGCCAGTTTGGAGATAAATGGCCTTAACAGATTAGCCAGAGATATACGGCTTGTTCCTGTTTGGCTGGGAGACGGCGAAAAAAAGGTTTTTGAAAGCGAAAAGCCGATATTGCAAAAATTAAGAAGAGTTAAATGAGAAGAATGGAAGAAATAATAGAAAACGAAATAAAGGAACATATTAGAGTATTAAATGAAGTTTTGTCCACGCAGGGAGAAAAAATAAAGGAAATTGCCCGGTTGATTTTAGATTGTTATGAAAATAAGGGCAAAGTCATTTTATTCGGCAATGGGGGGTCGGCTGCCGATGCCCAGCATATTGCCGCAGAATTGGTCGGAAGATACAAATTAGAAAGGAAAAGCTTGCTGGCTCTTGCTTTAACCACCAATACTTCAATAATGTCTGCTTTGGGAAACGATTACGGTTTTGATGTAATTTTTGAAAAACAAATTGAGGGATTGGCAGAGAAAGAAGATGTGGTGATTGGCATAAGCACCAGCGGCAATTCAGAAAATGTCTTATTGGGAATTTTGAAAGCAAAAGAAATAGGAGCAAAAACTATCGCTTTTACCGGAAAAAACGGCGGAAAAATAAAAGACAAAGTCGATATTTTATTGAATATTCCATCCGACAATACGCCAAGAATTCAGGAAGCCCATATTACTGTGGGGCATATTATCTGCGGAATAGTGGAGAAAGAAATATTTCAAAAAAACTAATATGAAAAAAGACAAACAATTTAATGGGTTAAGCGTAGTTAATGTTGAATTAACGAGCAGGTGCAATAAAAATTGCTGGATGTGCGGCCGGAGAAAAATAGACAGAGAATATCCGGAAATCGCTTTGAAATACGGGGATATGGATTTTAATTTGGTGAAAAAAATCGCCAAGCAACTGCCGGAAAGCATTGTAGTTCAATTACACAACAACGGGGAGCCACTTTTATATTCGAGGTTCGGCGAGGCGGCAAAGTTATTTCGTAGGCAAATAAAATGCCTTGATACCAACGGCAAATTAATCGTTGAGAAAGCCAAAGAAATAATTGGTAATTTGGATACTTTGACTATTTCCATTATTGAGAATGATCCTGAAGGAGATGAACAATACCGATTGGTTAAAAAATTTCTGAAGATTAAAGACAATAGAAAACCCAATTTAATATATAGATGTCTTGGGAAAGTAGATACAGAAAAATGGGAAAAACTGCCGGGCATTGTAGCTACGAGAGTATTGCACAATCCTCTTGGTAGTTTTCAATATCAGAGAAAACCGACCATTCCGGAAATAGGAATCTGTTTAGATATGTTAAGCCATATGGCCGTTGATAGATTTGGCAAGGTTTCAATCTGTGTTAGATTTGATCCTAAAAGATTAGGAGTTATTGGAGACGCTAATAAAACTCCTTTAATTGATATTTGGAATAGCCCGAAAAGGAAAAAATGGCTGGAATATCATATTAAAGGCCAGAGAAAAAAGGTGCCTTTGTGTTCTTATTGCGAATTTTGCGGAGTGCCAACAGGTTATTAATTATTAAAATGAAAAAAGTACTTTTTTATACAAGTGTTCCAAGGTCTTTCCAGACTACCCTAATCGGCTATTTATATGAAATTTGCCAGGTTTATCCTGTAATATTACTTTCGGAAGAATTAAACGCGGAGACAGAAAATATTCTTCAAAATAAAGAATTATTTCCAAAATTAGAGAAAATTATTCCCGTTAGACAATGGAGCGGAAAAAAGAACCCATTTTTTAAAAACTATTACCTTTACAATTTAGCAAAAAAGATTGTTAGAGAATATAAGCCCGATATTGTCATTACGGCAAACGATGTGTATCCTTTTGAAATGTATTTAATGAGATTTGCTAAGAAAATAAATGCAGTTAATGTATGCTTTCAAGCCGCTCTCCAAATGAAAGATATGAAAGAAGTAGTTGCCTGGTCTGTTTTATCGAACGCCCATCTTCAATATCCGCAATTTTTGCCTTTAAAGTTAAGATTATTTCTTGCCAAATTCAAAAAGTTTTTAGGACATTTTATTTATTATTGGATTCTTCCTTTGATAGTAGGACAGAAACCCTTTTTGGGTGGTTCAAGTTTTATTTTTTGGAGGACCACTCTCTTTCCTCAAATTGCCGATTATCAAGTTGTTTTTTCGGAGAGAGATTATAATTCTTATATAAAAAATGGATTTCCGGCAGAAAGAATTTTTATTTTATTCCATCCTTTGGAACGTAAAACAAAAGAAATTTTCGAAAAAATATATCCTCAGAACTTGTCGTCAAGTTTCCGAAAAGAAAAGAAAATCTTAACCATAATGTGGTCGGCCGAAATGATAAATTTCCGGAGCAGCGATTATTCCTCAATTCCAAAAGAGGAATTACTGAAAAAAAGAATAAAAGCTATTACTTTAATCAGTCAAATACTTAAAGGATGGAAAATTTTTATTAAACCCCATCCTAATACGGAAAATATCAAAGAAATAAAAGAAATTCTTGAACCAATTTTTGACAATATTAAAGTCGTTAATCCTCAAGAACCAGCTGAAAAATATATTGAAATGAGCGATGTTATTGTGGGGTTGCCGCCGGCAAGCACTACGATTTTTATTGCCTCTTTGCAATGTCCGGAAAAGCCAATTTTATCGTTAAATTTAGCAGAAGAACTTCTGGGAAATTATTACGAAGATTTTGAAGGAGTTGAGTATATTGACAACGAGGGAAAACTTGCTGAAGTATTAAAATTAATACGCGGCAATCATTATCAAAAAAAATCAAAAAATAAAAAGGAAACAACGGAAAAAGAATTTTTCAGTGCAACTGAAGCAATAGAAACTCTTTATGTAAAAAAATTTGCCGGTAAAAATTATGAAAAAAGATAAGTCAGAAAATATTAAAATTTTAGCCACTGTTGGCCCAGCTTCTTTGAAAGAATTCATCATAAGAAATATGGATGTTGCCGGCGTGGATATATTTCGGATTAATCTTTCTCATACGAAAATCAAAGATCTTCCGGCCATTATTAAAAATTTGCAAAAATGGACGGAAAAACCGATATGTCTTGATACGGAAGGAGCCCAGATTCGGACGGGAAAAATAAAAAACGGCCAAACTGAAGTGAAAAATAACGACATTTTATTTTTGACCTCGGCAGGGGTTTTGGGCGACAAATATCATATTCCCTTGTATCCTATTGCGCCTCATAAATTTTTACAGTTAGGAGACATAATATCCATTGATTTTTTGTCCGTTATCGTCCAAATCATTCAGATTAAAGGGAAAAAAGTTTGCGCTCGCGTATTATCCGGCGGCCGAATCGGCTCAAATAAAGGAGTGAATATAAGCGGCCGGCAAATTTCCCTTTCGCCGTTTACCGAAAAAGATTCAAAAGCGCTTGAATTGTCGAAAAAATTCGGCCTGTCGCATTTTGCCTTGTCGTTTGCCTCGCGAAAAGAAGACGTTGAACAGTTTAAAAAGTTTTTTCATTACCCGATTTTCGCCATCAGCAAAATAGAAAACAGGGCCGGGTTAATAAATCTTGAAGATATCTGCAGAATAAGCAATGCAATTTTAATTGACCGAGGCGATTTATCGCGCGAAGTGCCGCTTCAAAAAATAGCTTTTGCCCAAAAACACATCGTTGATACGGCAAACAGGATAGGCGTACCGGTCTATGTGGCTACGAATTTATTGGAAAATATGATTGATAATTTTGAACCGACCAGAGCCGAAATAAACGATATTACCAGTAGTCTGTTTTCCGGAGTCAATGGTTTGGTTTTGGCGGCCGAGACTGCGATTGGAAAACATCCCGTCCAATGCGTCAGGATGGTTGCCGGAATCAAAAAAACGTTAGAAAAATATTCGGTTTCCAACAGCAAAGATTTTTTAAATTCTATTTATGAATACAATTTAGTTGAACCTCATGGAGGAATTTTAGTTCAGAACTTTATGGATTTTAATCAGATTAAAAATATTGAAAAATTACCGAAAATAGACATAGACGACAGAATTCTTTCCGACGTCGTACAAATTGCCGAGGGAACATATTCTCCTTTAAGGGGATTTATGACGAGAGACGAGCTTTTTTCGGTTCTCAACCGCTATAAGCTTCCAAACGGGGTAATTTGGACAATGCCTATCATATTCCAAGCCGATAAAAAAGATATCAGTTTTAATAAAAAAGATACGATAGCACTTCGCAGAGTCAAGGATAAAAATCTATATGCGATAATGAAGGTTTCCGATATCTGGAAAATTGATTTATCTTATGTCGCCAAGAAATGGTTCGGAACAGACGATTTGAAGCATCCCGGAGTGTCGCAATTTGCCAAGAGAGGCGATTATATTATCGGCGGAGAAATATTTCTTTTGCGCAAACCTCCTTTCTTCTTCAAATCTTACAGTTTAACGCCTTTCCAGACGAGACAGATATTCAAAGACCGCGGCTGGCAAAAGATTGTCGGCTTTCATACCCGAAATATAATCCATCGCGGCCACGAATTTATCCAGAAAGAGGCATTAAAGATGGTGGAGGCGGACGCTTTATTCATCAGTCCGGTAATCGGACAGAAAAAAGAAAAAGATTTTTCCGCCGAGGCAATATTGAAAAGTTATGAACTTATGATAAAAAATAATTATTACGATCCCTATCCGGCGTTAATAGGCGCTTTTAACACTTATTCAAGATACAGCGGGCCTCGAGAGGCGGTTTTTACGGCTCTCTGCCGGAAAAATTTCGGCTGTAGCCATTTTATTATAGGCAGAGACCACACTGGCGTGGGCAACTATTACGCTTCGGACGCTTCGCAGAAACTTTTTAAGAAACTCGGAGATTTGGGGATTAAGCTCTTGATGTTTAAGACGGTTTATTTTTGCAAGGCCTGCCGTAAAATAACCGATAATTGCAAGCATGGCGAAGAAAAAAGGATTTCTCTGAGCGGAACTAGCGTCAGAAAGCATTTGTTAAGCAAGCTCAATATGCCAAAATATTTAGTCAGAAAAGAAATTTCAAAATTCCTGCAGGAAATGCACAAAAAACCGAAAAATAAGATTTTCGAAGGAAATTTTTAAATTAAGATAAAAGTATGATTATTTGGTTTACCGGCCTGTCCGGCTCGGGCAAAACAACTTTATCCGACCGTTTGAAAAAAGAACTGGAAAAGCTCGGTTATTCAGTATACCAAGTAGATGGGGATATTTTCCGAAAAAAAAGAAAAAGCAAAAATTCTTTTACAAGGAAGGAAATTTTAAAAAACAATTATCAGATTATATCTTATTGCCAATCGATTTTTTCAAAATACGATTTCATAATAGTTTCGGTAATTTCACCTTTTGAAGAAACGCGCCAAAAAGCCAGGGAAGCGTTTGAAAAAGATTATTTGGAAATATTTTTATCTTGTCCTTTAGAAGAATTAATCAAAAGAGACTCTAAAAAACTTTATTCAAAAGCGCTGTCCGGAGAAATCGAAAACCTTATCGGTTTTTCAAAACAGAATACTTATAAAATTCCTAAAAATCCTGACTTAGTAATTGATACTCTAAAAGAAAGCGTTAACGGCGCTCTAAATAAAATAATGGGTTTGATTAAAAACAAGACAATTTTATGAAAGACCAAGAAGAAAAAGTGATACTTGTTGCGGATTACGGCCGGTCGGGTCAGGGTTGGCTGAGTTTTATGCTTTGCTACATATTGAATGCCAAGTACATCGAACCTTATGATTTATTGAGAGGAAGGAAATATATTTATTCCAAAAACGCAAGCGGTTTGACGGACGGTAATTTGCCCGGCCGGGAAAGAACGCCGTATTCAATGATTATTAAAACGCACGAATATCCGGCATCTGATTTTAATCTTACTGATAGAGTGATTTTTTTAACGCGCGATCCGAGAGACGTTGCAGTTTCTGCTTTTTATCGTTATAAAGTGGTTTCTCAGCAAGAAAAGAACCAAACCATAAAAAGTAAAATTTCCTTTTTGATTCATAGATTTAAATTTACCAGTTTTATAATGACAGCTTATAAGTGGAAGAATTATTTCCGAGCCTGGCAGGATATTAAATATCATTTTGTTAGATACGAAGATTTATGGTCTAATCCTAAGAATGTTCTGAAGAAAATGTTGGATTATTTGGAAATTAAAGTAAATGATGAATTAATTGAAGATGCTATTCAGAAATTCTCTTTTGAAAGATTAACTGGTCGCCAAAAAGGTCAGGAAGAATTGCAAAACGTAGTGTTCAGAAAGGGAACTGTCGGCGACTACAAAAATCATTTTTCAAAATTAAATTTGAAAATATTTAAATTTATTTGCGGCGAAGAAGCAAAAAAAGCAGGATATCTTCTGTAAAAAATATTTATGATTAATATTCAAGAAAATAACAAAATTCGCACTTCTCCCCAGTTGTTTTGCTGTGTTTGTCAGAGTCCGGGCAGAATACTTTATCAAGGGATGGCCGATCGGCTTTTTAACGTTCCCGGAAAATGGAATATCAGACAATGTCAGAATCCAGAATGCAGACTGCTGTGGTTGGATCCAATACCCGTAAAAGAAGACATCGGAAAGGTTTACCTGAATTATTATACTCACGGCGATATTAATGTTATTTCTAAATCATTTCTCAGGCGTGCGGTTGATTTCATTAACAAAGGCTATCTCGCCAATCAATATAAATATTTGAGAGAACAAATCAACATTTGGCAAAGAATTTTGGGTTTTTTAGTTTATTTGGATCCAGGTTTAAAGTCTGAGCTTGATTTCGAAGTCATGTATCTGCCAGCCAAAAAAGGCCGGTTATTAGATGTTGGATGCGGAGACGGCAGATTTCTTATTAAAATGCGAGATTTAGGTTGGCAAGTCGAAGGAACAGAGGTCGATGAAACGGCAGTTGAAACTGCCAGAAAAAACAAATTAAAAGTAAGTTCCTGTCAGCTTTCAGAAAAAACTTACCCGGAAAACTTCTTTGACGTTATCACTTTAAGGAGTGTCATGGAACATTTGCCTGATCCGTTGGATGTTTTAATCGAATGTCAGCGCATTCTCAAGGATACGGGTTATTTGATGATTATTACGCCGAACACCAAAAGCCGAATTCATAATATATACAAGGAAAAATGGTTTGATCTGGATCCTCCTAGACATCTACATCTTTTTTCATGTGAAAATCTGGAAAATTTGCTCAAAAAAGCCGGATTTAAAACTGTCAAAAGCTGGACGACTTCACGGAATTTAAGAAGTTCTTTGATAGGCAGCTGGGATATACAGAAAAAAGGTTGCCATAAAATGGGAAGTCGACAACCTTTGTTTATCAGGATTAAAGCCAAATTTTTGCAATTTTTTGAAGAAATAATTTTGAAAATAAAATCTGATTCTGGAGATGAAATTGTTTTAAAAGTTCAAAAAATATGAACCAGCCTTTTTTTTCCATCTTAATAGCGACTTACAACAGGCCAACCTATATTGGAAAATGCCTTGAATCGGTTCTATCAAACGATTTTAAGGACTTTGAGATTATAATATCCGATGACCATTCCCAGAAAATTGACGAAATAAAAGCCAAAATCCAACCTTATCTTAAATTTTCCAACGTTAATTTCATTTATCAACCGCAGAATTTGGGTTTTCATGAGAATTACAATTATTTAATCGATAAAGCTAATGGGAAATTCCTGATTTTGGTCGATGATGACGATAAATTAAAACACGATTCTTTGAGAAAATTAAAAGAATGTATTGATAAAGATGCTGATTATGATCTTTACGGATTCGGCTATGAGGTTATTGACGAAAACGATGATTTTTATTGTTCTTATTGTCCGTCGAAACGTTTTGAAATCAGCTTGGAAAAACCGAAATTCGTCAGAAGCTTGTTTTTTTCAGACGTTTTGCCGTTTCAAGTTTTTCATTCCTGCGCCATTTGTTTTCGCAGAGAAATAGGCCGGGAAATCAAGCGCAGAAAAGAGGCCTCTATCGGCGCTGATTTGCTTTTTCTTTTTCAAGCCATTAATCAAGGTAAAAAGATGTTGGTAATTCCAGAAGTTTTATTTTCTTATCGAAAAATGCTAGGTCGCGATGAAAAAGAATATTTCAATTGGACAGGCCCTTCCATAACGAATATAATGTCAAGGAAAAACATATTGTATGATATTTTTTATCAGGAAGGAGGCCTTAATCCTTTTATTTCGAAGTTGGTTTCAAGCGATTATTACCGTAAGAGATATCTTTTTAATCCGATAATTTTCAATAGATTAACAGATAAAAAAACTTTAAGCGAATTAAATCTCAAAAAAGAACATTTAGAGGAACTGATGAGTTTATACAGACCGAAAATCTATTTATTCCATCGTTTCAGAATTAGATTTGAACAATTATTTGATCATCTTAAATTATTTGGTCTTAAGAGTTTATTTTGTTTATTTTCAACTTTCAAGCAAAGATTTTGTTATAGATTTAAAAAGAAGCTGATTTTCAGCCGATAAAAAAAACAATAAATTAATCGAATTAAAAATTATGGAAAATAATAAAAAAACAATTTTAGTCACTGGCGGAGCAGGATTTGTGGGACATCATTGCGTTGAACATATCTATAAAAACACTGATTGGAATATCATTATTTTAGATTCCCTGAATTATGCCGGAAATTTGAATAGAATATCCGATATTTTTTCCGACATCTTAATTTCCAATTCAGAAAGATTGAGAATCGTCTGGCATGACTTAAGGGCACCAATATCGGAAACTACCCACAAGCTGATTGGCAAATTGGATTATTGCATTCATATGGCGGCGGAATCGCACGTTGACAGGAGTTTAGTAGATAGCATTCCTTTTATCATGTCTAACGTCGTGGGAACAGCGAATTTATTGGAGTATTTTAAAAAGTCGCAGTTGGAATGCAAGACCCTGATTTTTTCAACCGATGAAGTTTTCGGCTCAGCTTCTTCCGGAGTCGCTTTTAAAGAAGGAGATATATTTAAACCTTCCAACCCTTATTCAGGAAGCAAAGCGGCCCAAGAATTGGTTGCTTATTCTTTCGCCCATTCTTTTTACATGCCGATTTCATTTATTCGGTCAACGAATATTTTCGGTGAGAGACAGCATCCTGAAAAGTTTATTCCCAAAACCATAAGGGCGATTTTGAACAATGAAAAGGTGGTTCTTCACGGAAAAGGAAAAGAAGATTCGTCTTTGAGGTGTTGGATTCACGCCAGGAACGTTGGAGACGCCTTACTTTTTCTTTTAGAAAAAAGCAAAACAAAAGAGGCCTACCATATAGCGGGAGAAGAAAAAGGAGTTTTGGAAATAGCCGACTGGATTTGCGAAGCAATAAAAGGAAGAAAATTAAAAGAAGAAGAAATTCAATGGGTTGATTATGAAACTGCCAGACAGGGTCATGATAAAAGATATCTTCTTTCCGGAGAAAAATTAGAAAAAATGGGCTGGCAGCCGCCAGTTGATTTGGAAAAATCCGTTAAGAAAACGGTAAAATGGACTTTAGATAATCCTCAGTGGCTGCATTTGTAATTCAATAACTTTAAAAATATGAAAATAATAAAAGAAAAATTTTACAAAATACCGCTTTTTTACCCTTATGTTTCGGAAAAAGCGATAAAAGAAGTTGTTAAAGTTTTAAAAACGAAATTTATCGGACAAGGGCCAAAAATTCCCGAATTTGAGCAGAAATTCGCCAAAAAATTCAAAACAAAATATGCAGTAGCGGTTAATTCTTGTACAGCCGCTTTGCATTTGGCTTATATTTTGGCCGGCGTAAAAAGGGGAGATGAAGTGGCAGGTCCTCTTTTTACCTGTAGCGCGACATGGCATCCTGTTTTACAGTTGGGAGCCAGGCCTGTTTTCGTGGATATTAAAGACGATTTCACCATTAATCCTGCAGATTTGGAAAGAAAAATAACAAAAAAAACAAAAGCTATCGTGGTCATGCATTACGGCGGCTGTATGTGCAATATGGAGGAAATTATGAAAATTGCCAAAAAACATAATCTACCTGTTATTGAAGATGCCGCCCAAGCTTTGGGAGCCAAATATAAAGGAAAATACGCCGGCACTATTGGAGATTACGGATGTTTTTCCTTCCAGGCGATTAAGTATATGACTACCATTGACGGAGGAATGCTGGTTATGAAAAACAAAGAAGATTATGAAAAAGCGAAAAGAATAAGATGGTTCGGCATAGATAGGGATTTAAAAATAAAAAAAGATTGGCAGCAATTTAAGGACTGGGAAAGAAGAGAAATGACATTTGATGTTTGGGAAGTTGGTTATAAATATCATATGAACAATTTTAATGCGGTTATGGGAATAGTTCATATGCGGGAATTGGACAAGATTTTAGTTTATCAAAAAAATCTTGACAATCTATACAGAAAGTTGCTGAAAGACGTTAAAGGAATCAAATTCTTACCGGAGAAGCCGGGCGACACCAATTGGCTGATGACAGTTTTAATTGATAAAAGAGACGGTTTCGCCAAAAAGTTAAAAAATGCCGGTATAGAAACAAATACGATTCATATCAGGAATGATGTTTACAGGATCTTTAAACCGTATGCTAAAGGTTCTTTTCCGAATATGGATAAGGTTGAGTTAAAGTATTTATGTCTGCCAATACATTTCAAGATTAAGCCGGCCGATGTAAAAAGAATTTGCAATATAGTGAAAAATGGATAGTAGGAGAAGGGTTTTAAAATGACAATTTTTACCATTCCCAAACCGTTTAGGGGACACGTTGGCATTATTCAAAGGAATGCCATTCAAAGCTGGTTGAAACTTTCACCGAAACCAGAAATTATTTTATTTGGTAATGATGAAGGCGTGGCGGAAGTTGCCGAAGAATTCGGAATTTTACATATTCCGGAAATTAAAAAAAACGAATTCGACACGCCTCTTTTAAATTCAGCTTTCAGTACCGTCAAAAAAACAGCCAAAAATGAAGTTTTAGTTTACGTTAATTCTGATATTATTTTAATGTCGGATTTCATTCCGGCTGTCAAGAAAATTAATTTAGATTTATTTTTAATGAACGGTCGGCGAAGGGATATTGATATAGAAAAGCCGATTGATTTCAATAATGTCAACTGGGAGAAAAAGATTTCGGAAGAAATTAAAAACAGGGGAGTGTTGCACGGTTATTCCGGCATTGATTATTTTATTTTTCCCAAGAATCTTCCTTGCGATTTGCCGGATTTTGCGGTTGGCCGGCCGGGCTGGGATAATTGGTTTATTTATCGCATCAAATCGATGAAGATTCCGGTCATAGACGCCACGGCCGCGATTACGGCCGTTCACCAGAATCACAAATCAATCTATAAAAACAAAATTGAAGAAAACAGGAAAAATCTAGACTTGACCGGAGGATTTTCCAAAATATGCACCTTAAGAGAAGCTGATTTGATTTTAACGAAAGACGGGCTTAAAAAACCGCCATTTCCGAGAATAATTTTCGGCAAACTGGCCCTGTTTTATCCTTGGAGACAGTTGCTTTCAATTAAACGGAAGCTATTATGAATCTTTTATCAAAAAAAATTCTAATTACCGGCGGAACAGGTTTTATCGGCAAGTATGTTGTAGAAAATTTGATTAAAAAAAGAAACATTCCTCCGGAAAACATTTTTGTTCCGACTATTGAAAATTATGATTTAAGGAAAATGGAGAATTGTCAGAAGGTTGTTGAGGATAAAGATATTGTTATTCATCTGGCAGCCGTTACCGGAGACATTGAGTTCCATAGGCTGCATCCCGCCAGAATTTTTTATGACAATATTATAATGGGCGTTCAACTAATGGAAGCTGCCAAGCAGGCCGGCGTTGAAAAATTTATCGGCATTGGCAGCGTTACTGCTTATCCCGAATCAGCCCCTGTTCCTTATAAAGAAAAAGATTTTTGGCAGGGTTATCCTGTTAAAATTCACGCTCCTTACGGTTTTGCTAAAAAAATGTTATTGATTCAGGGTCAGGCTTATAGGGAAGAATATGGTTTTAATGCCATTCATTTGCTGCTAACCAGCGTTTATGGTTCAGGCACAAATCCTCAGTCAGGCTATGTTATTTATTCAATTATTGAAAAGATTAACAAAGCCAAGCAAGAGGGAAGAGATTTTATTGAAGTTTGGGGGACAGGCAGGCCCGTTAGAGATTTTCTTTTTGTAGAAGATGCTGCCGAGGGAATTATTTTAGCGACTGAAAAATATGATAAGCCAGAGCCGGTGAACCTTGCTTCCGGAAAAGAAATCTCTATAAAGGATTTAATTCAGTTAATCTGCGGGCTTATGGATTTTAAGGGGGAAATCCTTTGGGACATTTCAAAACCAGACGGTCAGTTAGAAAGAACCATTGATGTTTCCAAGTCCGAGGAAGAATTTGGTTTTACCGTTCAAACTCCCCTTGAAATTGGATTAAGAAAAACTATTGAATGGCATTTAAAAATTTAAAAAGATAAATTATGAAAAATCCTTTATTTGCTTCACTTAAATTTATATTAAACGTAATTCCCGCTAAGGCACTGGAATTTATTTACACTACTATTTTAAAACCAAAGCTCTTCAGAGTTATTACGAACTTT
>Ga0265595_1001299_pt1 | contig 19532 bp, 21 predicted proteins | sample saktaG_15_FD_190148 | JGI IMG/M metagenome (GOLD analysis project Ga0265595, IMG submission 190148) | Saline water microbial communities from Sakinaw Lake, British Columbia, Canada - sak_2013_06_06_50m | ecosystem: Environmental > Aquatic > Non-marine Saline and Alkaline > Saline ... | reverse complement strand
ATGTAAATTTATGGGAGCTTAGCTTTATGATATTGGTCTGCCGTCCCCATATACATATAATAGGTCAGATTGAAAGAGTTACCGGAATCTCAAGGGGGATTATTTCAAGAGCGTATATAAAAGGTTTATATAATGAAAATGTGCAAAATGTGGCACGTCCCCAATAACCCGTCCGTCCCCAATAACCCGTCCCCAATAACCATTAGCTCTTGATTATAGTATGAATGAATTGTCTAATAACAGCGTGGAAAAATTTACTGAGTTGCGAGGAAAATATTCTAATAAGATGAATTCTGATATAGCCTTTGAACAAAAATATTGGGAAAAATATCAAGAAAATTTTTTAGATAAAGTTTTAAATGAAATAAATAACAACTATCTTAAGGGCAATAACCAACCACAGGGGGTTAAAACTTATGGTCTTGTAGTGGATTTATTACTTGCATATTATCGTTAGTATTTTAGATCAAACAGTGAAAGTTCGTACCCTTTGTTGCGTAGTGTATCAATAATTCTGCCCAAGGCCACTGCATTGTCCTGTGATACCGCATGCAACAAATATATTGCACCATTGTGGGCATATTTTGTGGCCATGTCATAAGCATAATCAGCACCCTTTTGGTTATTCACATCATAATCAAGATATGCAAAACTCCAAAACAAGGTCGTATATCCCATTTCATTTACAACCGCAAGCGACCTTTCGCTGTATTCGCCCATAGGATAACGAAAAAGTTGCATTTCATAACCAAATTTCTCTCTTACAAGCAAATGAAGGCCTTTTATTTCGCTTTGCATTTGCTCAACTGAAATTGTCGGGAACGACTGATGTTTGCAACTGTGGTTTCCCACAATGTGCCCCTCAACTATCATTCTCGCAACAAGTTCTAGGTTGCTGTCCACATAAGGCTTTGTTACAAAAAACACCGCTTTTGCATTTTTCTCTTTAAGCGTGTCCAGAATAGAAGAAGTATATCCATTTTCATAGCCCTCGTCAAAGGTTAAATATATCTTGTTGCTTTCCTTTGACCCAAAACACCAAGCGTTATATTTTTTAAACAACACAAGCGTTGAAGCATATATAGACGGCTGTCCGCCGTTTTTACCATATCCAGATCCCCAGCTGGTCTTTTCATCTTCAATTGCCATGAGTAACTGTAAATCTAATGGTGCAAAGGTTTTAATAATCTCTGATGATACATTAAAGTTTGAAGTAACAACCGACGAAGAGGTACTTGGGGCAATTGAAGATGAAATAGATGTTACTAAAAAGCTTCGCAAAATAGAAGACATGCTTGAGGTTGCAACGGCGAAAGAAGTCTCTGAAGAAGAGCCAGTGGGAGACGATAAACTTGAATTAACCTGATTTGTACAACCAGATAAAGCAATACATGCACAAATAAATAAAGTTAATGCATTTTTTTTGCCAACCATGTTTTCTCGCCTCTCTCAAAAACCACAAAATTAATCTTCAAGTTACATTTTTCAACTTTATTATACATCTTTTTATTTTAAAAAACAGCTTTATTTTTAATTTAGCCTATTAAGTTAAGTCAGCAAAGTGTCGGCATGTCATTGCGAACCAGTCCGCAGACTGGTGTGGCAATCCGTATCTATAACGGTTGCAGGGGGTTACGGATTGCCACACTTCGTTCGCAATGACTAATCGGAAAATCACATTTCATCTAAAGTTGTTTCAATTCGATGCGGTTTTCTTGACTTTTTTAAAAAGACGACTTATTAATTTCGCAACATACTGTAAATATGCTGATTTATAGGTATTCAAGAAGGCTGATCTAACTTAATAGCTTATTTTTAAATCATCAAATAAATTTTAAAGATATAAAAAAATATCCAGAAGCAAAAAAACTTCTGGATAATTAATGTAATTATACTTATTCAAGTCCAAATCTTTTGTTGAATCTATCAACTCTGCCACCTGCATCAACAAACTTTTGCTTACCGGTAAAGAAAGGATGACATTTTGAACATATTTCAACACGAATATCTTTTTTTGTTGAACTTGTCTCAATTATTTCACCACAGGCACATTTAATAGTTGTTTTTTCGTAATTTGGATGAATTCCTTCTTTCATCTCACTTCACCTCTTTATTAATGATTGCAAAAGCATATTACCATAATATTTTTAAAAACACAAGTTTTTTTTATGATTTTTTTTAAAAAAATGCAACTATTCAACCCCGCCGTTCAAAAACTCAACAAAAAAATTAAGAATTTTTAAAAATTAGTTGAATAAGGTGTATAAATGTAGTAAAATAAATTTTAGCAATGAACTTAAAGTTTTAGGAGGTCATATGAAAAGAATTTTTGCAATAATAATTTGCAGCGTTTTAGCTTTTTTATTATTATTTGGAGTTTTTTCAGAATTTTTGTTAAGACCACACGCGACCAGCTCTTCGTCTTCAACTTCGTCTTCAATTTCGTCTTCGCCTTCGTCTTCAATTTCGTCTTCGCCTTCGTCTTCAACTTCGTCTTCGTCTTCAACCTCGTCTTCGTCTTCAACTTCGTCTTCAACCTCATCTTCATATTTTTTTGATGGAGCAGTAAAAGTTGTGCTTAGCTCAAGTTCTTATGCTGTAGCACAGGGCAAAACAGTTGTTGTTAAGGTTCATTTAGAACTATCTAAGTTTTACTCTAATGATGATGGTATTTATTCTTTTGAGGATTTACCTATTGAATATAATCGGAGCTTATTTGAATATAAATCAAGTGCGGCATTGGGGACAGATGATGAAGAGTTAACAATTACTTCACCAACTTATTCAAACAAGGTTTACATTAGCTTTGAAACCCTTTCTAATAAACCTATTAATAAGAGTATGGATATAGCCACAATTACCTTTCAAGCAACAACAACTTCCTTGGGAAATGGTAGCTTTGAGGTAGGTGAACCTTATAAAGCCTTTGGAAACGAGAGTATTGAATATACACAAATTCCTTCTGAGCCTATAAATATTGAGGTTTCAGATAGATTATCAAGCAATACATTTTTAACCTCTTTATCTCTTCAAGAGGCAAATTTAAAACCAACATTTAAAAAGGAAATTTACAATTACACAGCTATAGTAGATTTTACTACTACAAGAGTAAATCCAATTTATGTTGCTGAAGATAGCGATGCCACAGTTTCGTTTTCTGGAAATACAAATTTTAAAATTGGACAAAATATTGTTTCGGTAATTGTTACTGCTGCAGATGGGACGACAAAAACATATAAGATTAATGTTACACGAACACAAACTGATACAAGTAAAAATACAACAGAAATAGTTACTAATGATGATAGTATTACAGGTTCTGATTTAGAAAAAGCAAAATTAGAGGGAGAGAGAAATGCCATTGATTTATTCAATATTGAGATAGAAAGGGAAAAAAATAGAAACTTTTTAATACAGTTATTTTTAGCTTTTGTTATAGTTTGCGAATTATTTTATATTATTATATTAAAATATGGAACCATATTATTTAAAGGAAAAAGAAAAAAATCAAAAAAATAAATAGAATTATTTGTTTTTTTACTTGCAAAAACAAGATTAATGATTTAAAATATAAAAAGAAAATAAATTTGGAGGATTATCCAATGATACAAGCAGGGGATTTTCGTAACGGGGTTACTTTTGAGCAGGATGGAAATGTTTATCAAGTAGTTGAATTTCAGCATGTTAAGCCGGGAAAAGGAGCAGCATTTGTTAGAACAAAAACCAAAAATATAATAACAGGAGCAGTTGTTGAGCGAACATATAATCCAAGTGATAAATTTCCACTTGCATACATTGAAAGAAGAGAAATGCAATATCTTTATAAAGATGGTGACCTTTTTTATTTTATGGATGTTGAAAATTACGAACAGCAACCAATAAATGCTGATAAATTAAGTGATAATTTCAAATTTATTAAGGAAAATATGATTGTAAAGGTATTATCCTTTAAAGGCAATGTATTTGGGGTAGAACCGCCACTATTTGTTGTTCTTGAGGTAGTAGAAACTGACCCCGGTTTTAAAGGTGATACTGCAACAGGAGCTGTAAAACTTGCTACACTTGAAACGGGAGCAGAAATTAAGGTTCCGCTGTTTATTAATGTTGGTGATTTATTAAAAATTGATACGAGAACTGGCGAGTATATGGAGAGAGCATAAGGGTATAATAAAAAATATAGGAGGATGTTACTATGACTATTAATGAAAAAGTTTCTTATTTAAAAGGTCTTGCTGAAGGCTTAGAAATTAATGAAAGCACAAAGGAAGGAAAACTATTAAAGGCTATAGTTGATGTTTTGGAGGATGTTTCTTTTTCTGTTACAGATTTAGAGGATAATTATGCTGAACTTTCAGAATATGTTGAACTAATTGACGAAGATTTAGAAGAGGTTGAAGATGTTATGTTTGGAGAAGATGAATTTGAAGATGATTGTTGTGATGTAGTTTGTCCATCTTGTGGCGAGGAAATAGAACTTGATGATGAAGATTTTGATATGGATGAAATTATATGTCCAGTTTGTGGAAAGCAAATTGAACTTGATTTTGATGAATGTTGCGACGATGAAGAATGTTGCGATGATGAAAAATGCTGTTGCAATGAAAAGGATAAAGAATAATTGCTAATTATTTTACCATAAATATAAGTTTTTATTGAGTTTAAAATTTGTATTAATTTTAAATATATCTGTTGGGTAAATAATATATTTGTTTACAAGAATAAACTTTTTGTGTGGGGAGCTTGTATAAATAGTTCCCCGCTTTTTTATTTATAGCTTTGTTAATACATAATGTTTTTTTAATTTCCACTAAAATTTGATTTTGAAAGAAGATGAATTATTGTTAAAAGATTTTGCTATAATATTATTTGGATTTATATTATTAATAAAAGGCTCGGAATATATGATAGATGCGGCATCTAAACTTGCGAAGTCTCTTAAAGTTCCCGCATTCATTATTGGATTTTCTATTGTGGCATTTGGAACAAGTGCTCCTGAACTAATAATTGGTATTGTGACAGGTGTATCAAAGACAAACCATATATCTATGGGAGATGTTCTTGGCAGTTCTATTGCTAATATTGCTTTAGTTATTGCTATTGCGGCAATTATCAAACCAATTCATATTGAAAAAACAATTATAATAAAAGAAATGCCATTAATGTTCGCAGTTCAAATATTTTTGTTGTTTATATTTTTTATTGGTGGAGTTTTGTCAAAAATTGATGGTATTATATTACTACTTAGTTTTATAGTTTTTTTATTTTATATATATACTCGTTCAAAGACATCACTACATATTGATGATGAGGATATTAACGACCAAAATAATTCTATTACAAAAAAAGAGTCAAGGGTAAAACTAATAATTATATTAATACTAAGCATTGCAAGCGTTGTTTTGGGCGGAAATTTTGTAGTTGTTTCAAGTACTGGAATTGCAAGGTCATTTGGTGTAAGTGAGTTTATTATTGGTCTTACATTAGTAGCAGTAGGTACTTCTCTTCCAGAACTCATTACAACAATTATTGCTATAATTAAGGGAAAAGACGAAATTGCAGTTGGTAATATTATTGGAAGCAATATTTTCAATGTTCTTTTAGTACTTGGTGTATCATCTTCTATTAATCCTATTGATAAAATGAAAGGTGTAGAATGGGATTTTGTTTTTGTTTTTGGGTCAACAATACTCTTATTTTTGTTATCATTTCGCAAAAAACAATTAAAAAGATATAGCGGAATAATACTATTAATATTTTATTTAAGTTATCTTGCTTTAAAAGTAATTTAATCTTTAAAGTAGAAATTATTCATTATTAATAAAATTCTTATTGACAAATTAATTATCAACCAGTATAATAAAATTACTAAATATATTATAAATCCTATGAATGGAAATAGTAACTATTACCATATTCATTTTAGCGATTTGGGGATGGTGCAAGCCCAATATGAATAATTATAGTGAATGGAGTCCTAAGGAGCAAGGGGGAAAGCCATCTATGGCAAGTATTCCAAGCCGTAATCCCTGCGTTATAAGGGTAGGATATTTTTGTTAATATATCCGAAAAAGATGAGCTAATTTAGCTTAATTTGGGTGGCACCGCGAGCCATATCGCCCCAAAAATAGGGGAGGTATGGTTTTTTTGCATTTAAAAACTAAAATATGAAAGGAGAAAAGGATATGCTAAACAAGAATAATGTAACAAAGGTCATTTTAGGAGAGGAGGATATTCCGAAGTATTGGTATAATATTATTGCAGATATGCCAAATAAGCCTGCACCATATTTCAACCCTATGACAGGTGAAATGTTATCCCCTTCTGATATGAATGTAATTTTCCCTATGTCATTAATTGAACAAGAGGTTTCAGGAGAAAAATTTATTGAAATTCCAAAAGAGGTTAGGGATGCGTATGTGAAATTCCGCCCATCTCCTCTTTATAGAGCAAGAGATTTGGAAAAGCAACTGGACACACCTGCTCGAATTTACTACAAATATGAGGGTGGAAATGCTACAGGAAGCCATAAGTTGAACACAGCATTACCACAAGCATACTATAACAAAATGGCAGGAATGAAGAGAATTGCTACTGAAACAGGTGCAGGTCAATGGGGTAGTGCTGTATCTATGGCGGCTCATAAATTCGGTCTTGATTGCACAGTTTATATGGTTAAGGTTAGCTATGAACAAAAGCCTTATCGCAGAATTTTGATGGAAACCTATGGAGCTAATGTTTTTTCAAGTCCTACAAATTTAACAAATGCTGGTAGAATGATATTGGAAAGAGACCCGAATACTACAGGTAGTTTAGGTATTGCAATTAGTGAGGCAGTTGAAGATGCAGCTACTCACAGTGATACCAACTATTCATTAGGCTCAGTTCTTAATCATGTTTGTATGCATCAAACTGTTATTGGTCAAGAGGCTAAAAAGCAATTAGATGTTATTGATGAGTATCCGGATATGGTAATAGCTTGTTGTGGTGGTGGCTCTAATTTTTCTGGTATTGCATTCCCGTTTATTGCAGATAAAATTGCAGGTAAAAATGTTCGTTGTATAGCAGTTGAACCTAAAGCTTGTCCAACCTTAACAAAGGGTGTTTATGAATTTGATTACGGTGATACAGCAAAGATGGCTCCTATTGCAAAAATGTACACCTTAGGTCATGATTTTACCCCAGCAGGTATTCATGCTGGAGGACTTCGCTATCATGGGGAATCTCCGTTAGTTAGTCAGTTATATAAAGAAGGATTTATTGAGGCAATAGCATATAAACAAAAGGAAGTATTTGAATCAGCTGTTATGTTTGCACAGACTGAAGGAATTATTCCTGCTCCAGAATCCGCTCATGCAATTAAAAAGGGCATAGATGAAGCTTTGTTATGTAAGCAAAGCGGACAAGAAAAAGTTATTTTAATTTGCCTTTCTGGAAATGGCTATTTTGATATGACTGCATATGAAAGTTATTTAAATAATAAGTTAATTGATACTGAGTTTGATATTAAGGAAATGAACAAAAGTTTAGAAGCTTTACCAAATATAAAAAAATAATTTATTCATAGAGTATCATTTAAGGGCAGTAATAACTACTGCCCTATTTTCTTAACTAATTATAAGTGAATTTGTTTAATTCTTTATGAAAACAATGCTTATTATTAGTTAAAACATAAAATATATTTCAATGTGTTTAATTTTTTATTAATATGTGTTATTATACTAAAAGATAAATTTATAAAAAAGTGTGGAGAAATATGTCTATAGAAATAATTGGGTTGTTAGTTGTTCTTATTTTAGTCTTAGTTTTGCCATTTTGCTTTAAAAAGGTTGAACACAATTTGGAAATATTTTTATTTGTTATGGGTATTTTGTCTGTAATTATTTCAGGAGTTCTTAATTTACAGTTGTTAGAAGAAATTGCGAAAGATATTAATTTATATATTATTACCGGTGCAGTATTAATAGCAGGTTTTCTTTTTAAATTTACAAAGAAAAAAATTAATAACTTTATTTCTTATGTTCAAAATAAATTGCCTGAGCCGGTTTTAATTTTTTTAATAGTTGTAGTTTTGGGTTTTATATCAAGTGTAATTACAGCAATTATTGCCGCACTTATTTTAGTTGAAATTGTTCAAGGACTTCACATTACTCATAAGGCTAAAATTCGTTTAACAATCATTACTTGCTTTTCAATTGGCTTAGGAGCAATTTTAACTCCTGCTGGAGAGCCAATTGCTGTTGTTGTAACATCAAATATGAAGCAAAGTTTCTGGTATTTATTTAGTTTATTAAACTTTTGGATTATATTTGGAGTTTTAGCTTTTGGAATTTTTGGAGGCATTTATATAAGTAAGATTTCAAAAGTTGCAAAAGATGCTACTATAAGTTTAGATGGCGAAAAAGTCATAAAAGATTTGGATGTTGTTGACATAGTTGAAGAAACAAATAAAGATATACTAATTAGAGCAGGAAAGGTTTTTCTATTTGTTATTGCTTTAATTTTATTGGGCAATGGTTTTAAACTTATGATTGATAAATATGTTGCAGGTTTAAATAATGTGTTTTTATATTGGGCAAATATAATATCGGCAATATTGGATAATGCAACTTTGGCTTCGGCAGAAATTAGCAAAACTATGGACCCATTTAAAGTCAAAGCAATTTTGTTAGGTCTTCTAATAAGTGGTGGAATGCTAATTCCGGGCAACATACCAAATATTATTTCTGCTGGGAAGTTAAAAATAAAATCAAAAGAATGGGCAAAATTTGGTATTCCAGTTGGGTTAGTAACACTTACTATTTATTGTATATTATTATTCGTTTTCAAATTAGGCCAAATAAAATAATAGAGGTGAAATCACTTGCAAAAACAATTAAAGTCATTTAAAGGAGGAATTCACCCTCCAAATTTTAAAAACACTTCGGAATTGAAAACTGTTGTAATGCCTTTGCCTACGAAAGTTATAATTCCTATGCTTCAGCATATTGGTTCGGCTTGTGAACCAATTGTTAAAAAAGGTGATTATGTTTTTGTTGGTCAGAAAATAGGGGAAACAAAAGGTTTTGTATCTTCTCCTGTTCACTCAAGTGTTTCGGGAACAGTAATTGATATAAAGCCTTATTTAGGACTTTCAGGAGAAACTGTTTTAGCAGTAGAAATAGTTCCAGATGGGCTTCAAAAATTGCACAAAAGTATAGCACCAATAAATACTAAAAATAAAGCAGATTTGATTGAGAAAATAAAAGAAAGTGGCATAGTCGGTTTAGGAGGTGCAGGCTTTCCTACATTTATAAAACTTTCCCCTCCACCTGATAAAAAAATTGACACATTAATAATTAACGGAGCTGAATGCGAACCGTTTATTACTTCAGATTATAGAGAAATGATAGAAAAAGGACAAAGTATTATTGATGGCATTAAGTTATTAATGTCAATAATAGATGTAAAAAAAGTTTTTATTGGAATTGAAAAAAACAAACAAAAAGCTATAAATTATTTATCTAAATTAATTGAAGGGGATAATAGCATAGAAATTGTTGCTTTAAAAACTCGTTATCCTCAAGGCGGAGAAAAACAATTAATTTATGCTATTACAGGATTAAGAGTTCCTATGAATGGATTACCATTGGATGTTGGAGTTGTTGTTCAAAATGTGAACACTGTTTCTTTTTTAGCTGAGTATATAAAAACAGGAATTCCTTTAATTAAAAAAAGAGTTACAGTTGAAGGAACATGCATAAAAAATGCTATGAATATTGAAGTGCTAATTGGAACATCTTTAAGTGAGGTTTTTGAGTTTTGTGGTGGCTTTTCTGAAAAGCCTAAAAAGATTATTGTTGGAGGTCCTATGATGGGAGTTGCACAATTTTCATTAGATAGTGTAGTTTTAAAACCAACAAATGCTATAATAGCACTGTGTGAAAAGGATATTAGTAAAACAGTTGAAAGTGTGTGTATTCGCTGTGGAAAATGTGTTTTCGTATGCCCGATGGAGCTTTTACCACTTAGCATTAATGCTTTGTCAGTAAACGGAAGAGCGAAGGAGACAATTAATTATTATATAAATGACTGCATTGAATGTGGCTGTTGTTCATATATTTGTCCTGCTTCAAGGCATATTGTTCAATCAATTCGCAACGCTAAAATAGAACTAAAAAAATCAGCAAGTAACATTTAACTTCTATAAGGAGGAATTTTAATAATATGGAATTAAATCTATTAGTTAGTTCGTCCCCTCATATAAAAAGCCAACAAACAACAAAAAAAATAATGAGAGATGTTTTAATTGCTTTAATCCCTGCTACTATTGCGGCAGCGATATTCTTTGGCATAAAAATTTTGCTTGTTGTTTTAGTAACAGTATTGTCCTGTATTGTTTCTGAATACTTATGGACAAAAATATTTAAGAAAAAATCTACAATTAATGATTTAAGTGCAATAGTTACTGGAGTATTATTAGCCTTAAATTTAACTCCTACGATACCTTTATGGATAGCAGTAATTGGTGGATTTTTTGCCATATTTATTGTAAAAATGCCCTTTGGAGGATTAGGGCATAATTTTATTAATCCAGCACTTGCGGCAAGAGCCTTTTTAATGGCTTCTTGGCCTGTTCAAATGACTTTGTGGCAGAATTCTGCATTTGATATGGTTAGCACAGCTACTCCGTTAACATTAGCAAAAGGCGGAACGGAAGCAGTAGGTTCATTGCCTTCTATATTTAATTTATTTATTGGAAATGTTGGAGGTTGTATTGGAGAAACATCGGCATTAGCTTTACTAATCGGAGCAATTTATCTTATTATTAAAAAGGTAATTACTCTTGAAATACCATTAACTTTTATTGGAACAGTTGCTTTATTAACTTGGATTTTCGGAGGCGAAAATCTTTTTGAAGGAGATTTTTTATTTCAAATTCTTGCAGGGGGACTAATGTTAGGTGCTTTTTATATGGCAACTGATTATACAACCTCGCCAATTACCTCGAAAGGTAAAGTAATTATGGGTGTTGGTTGTGGATTAATAACTGCAGTAATTAGGCTTTATGGCGGTTATCCTGAGGGAGTTTCATATTCAATTTTATTAATGAATTTGGTGGTTCCATTAATTGATAAATTCATTATTCCAAAAAGTTTTGGAGGAAAAAAACTATGAAAGATTTTATTAAGCCTACACTTTCACTATTAGCAATTTCCTTTATTGCTACTTTTTGCTTAGCTTTAGTTAATTTTATTACCAAGGATACGATTTTTGAAAGAATTAATATTGATGAATTAGAACAAAGAAAACAAGTAATTAGTGGAGCAAATGATTTTGAAAAAATAGAGAATTGGGAAAATAATGATAGTAGCAAATTAGTAAAAGAAATATATATAGCATACGACAAAAACAATAAAAAAATAGGGTATGTATTTAGTGCTACTCCAAAAGGTTATGGCGGAGAAATTAAAGTTACTGTTGGAGTGTCAAACGAAAATAAAGTATTAGGTGTAAGTATAGGTGAAAATAATGAAACTCCAGGATTAGGAACAAAAGCATCAGAGAAAAGTTTTTTAAATCAATATTTAAATAATAGCACAGATAATCCATTTGAAGTTGTAAAAAGATCACCTTCTAATGATAATGAAATTCAAGCAATAAGCGGAGCAACAATTACCTCAAAAGCAGTTACAAGTGCAGTATCGGCATCATTAGAACTTTCAAAAATTATTAATAAAAAGGAATGAACTATGAAAATAATTGGTGTTGACCCTGGAATTGCTTCTGTTGGTTTTGGTGTTATTGAATATATTGGAAATAAATTTATTACTTTAGAATATGGAATAATTTCAACACCTGCAGGAATGGAACTTCCAGAACGATTAGAAATTATTTATGATAGGCTTTGTGAACTATGCATTAAGCATAGACCTGATTCGGTTGCAGTTGAGGAACTATTTTTTAATACAAATGTAAAAACTGCAATTTCAGTAGGACATGGAAGAGGAATAATTCTTTTAGCCGCAAGAAAAAACGGAATTAATTGCTTTGAATATACACCATTGCAGGTAAAACAAGCAGTTGTTGGTTATGGTAGGGCTGATAAAAAGCAGGTTATGGAGATGACGAAAATAATTTTGAATCTTGAAAAAACTCCAAAGCCAGATGATGTTGCAGATGCTTTGGCTGTGGCTATTTGTCATGCTCATAGTGCTACTTCAAAGCTTAGATATTAATTTAATTAGTCGTTTTTTGTTGATTAAATGGTAAAAATAGTGTATAATACGAAAAAGTATTCGTTTTAGAGGTGAGAGAAATGTCAAATACTTTCAAGGGTGGTGTTCGCCCTCACTATAAAAAAGAACATACATTTGCAAGTCCGATTGAGGCAATGAAGCCTTCAGATATATTGTTTTTTCCTTTATCACAATATCAAGGTGGCTCTTGTTACCCTATAGTTAAAACTGGGGATAGAGTTCTTAAGGGACAAAAAATTGCTGATAGTGAACAAGAAATAAGTGCACCAATACATAGCTCGGTTTCAGGGCGAGTTATTGCTATCGAACCACGAGCTGTTATTAGCGGTAAAATAGTTCCGAGTATTGTAATTGAAAATGATTTTTTGGATGAAAAACTTCAAAATGCACTTTTTGTTGAAGATAAACCTATTGAAGAGTTGTTGCCAGAGGAAATTATTAGAATAGCAAGAGATGCAGGAATAGTTGGTATGGGTGGAAAGGCTTTTCCAACTCATTATAAACTATCAAAAGCTTTAGAAAAGAAGGTAGATACCTTAATTATAAACGGAACAGAATGCGAACCATATATAACAGCGGACCATAGAGCGATGATTGAATATCCGCGTCCAATTTTGGGTGGAATACACCTAATAATGCAATGTTTAGGTATTAAGAAATGTTTTATTGGAATAGAGGATAATAAAGAAGATGCAATAGCCACTATGAATTCAGTCTCAAGAAAAAGTGATGTAATTGTTGTTGAATTAAAAACTAAATATCCACAAGGTGGAGAAAAACAATTAATTAAGGCAGTTTTAGGAAAAGAAGTTCCTCCAAACAAACTGCCAATTGATATTGGTTGTATTGTTTTTAATGTGGATACTTGTGCTACACTTTATAGAGCGGTTACAACTAAAATGCCTTTAGTTAAAAGAATAGTTACGGTTTCTGGAACAAGAGTTATACATAGTCATAATTTAATTGTTAAAATCGGTACTCCTATTTCTGAATTGTTTGAATTCTGCGGAGGTTTTACTAAGGAGCCTAAAAAGGTTATTGTTGGTGGTCCTATGTTGGGAATAACCATAAATAATTTAGAAGTGCCTATAGAGAAAAGCAGTATGGCAGTATTGGCATTTGGCTTAAAAGATGACCATAAATATAAAAACAAGTCTTGCATTAGGTGTGGCAAGTGCATTAGAACTTGCCCTATGAATTTAATGCCAAATTTTATTGAAATGTATGCAAACAAAGGTATGTTAAAAGAGTGTGTTAATTTAAATGTGAACGACTGTATTGAGTGTGGTAATTGTGCATATATTTGCCCTTCAAGGATTAATCTTGTGCAAACTATGCGAGATGTAAAGAAGGCAATATTAGATAGTGAGGAGGTTTAAGTATGAGTAGTGGACTATTAGTAACCACTTCGCCACATATAAAAAACGATGATAATATCTCTATTATAATGATTGATTATCTTATAGCCTTAACTCCTGCAATGATAATGGGTGTATTCTATTTTGGATTACGCACTTTAATTATTACTTTTATTTCAATTGTATGTTGTGTGATATTTGAGTATTTATATAGATTATTGATGAAAAAAAGTTTTTCAATTAATGATTTATCAGCAGTTGTGATTGGAATGCTTATTGCATTTACACTTCCACCTACTGTTCCATATTGGATACCTGTTGTGGGAGCTTTTTTTGCTATTGTAATTGTTAAAGAACTTTTTGGAGGTATAGGAAAATATTTTATGAATCCAGTTCTATGTGCAAGAGCATTTTTATTTTCTTGGCCAATAATAATGACAACTTGGTCGGTACCTTTTAATAAAATTGGGCTATTTATAGTTGATAAAGCGGATATTATTACTGAACCAACCCCACTTAATATTTTAAAGTTAAAAAGTGGTGTTTTACCAGACCAAAATATTTTTCAGATGATTTTTGGCGAACGAGGAGGAAGCATTGGAGAAACCTGTTCGATTCTTTTGATTTTAGGCGGGATTTATCTATTGTATAGAAAAGTAATAACATGGCATATTCCGGTAGCATTTATTGGAACTGTTGCGGTATTAACTTATGTATTTCATTGGAATTATGATGCTGTAAATCATATGCTATATAATATTTTTTCAGGTGGATTATTACTTTGCGCTATTTTTATAGCAACTGATTATTCCACAAGTCCAATAACAAGAAGGGGTAAACTAATCTTTGGTATTGGATGTGGTGCAATAACAGTATTTTTAAGATACTTCGGAGGTTATCCTGAGGGAGTTTGCTTTGCTGTTCTTATAATGAATGCATTTGTTTGGCTTATTGATAAATATACTCGCCCACGCAGATATGGAACAGGGGGAGGGGCTATTAATGTCTAACATTTCAAAGAAAAACAATTTATTTTCAGTTTTTATTATTTTTGTTGCTCTTGTTTTATCATTTGGTATAATTTCTATTGTTCATAATTTTACAACAAAGAGATTTGAAAATAGTAATTATATTGTCAATTTAGAAACATTAATGAAGGTTATGTCGGGCAATTATGAATTTGTTCTATTAAACGATAGTATATTTTCTTCATTGAAGCAAAATAAATTAAAAGTATATAAGGCTATTGATGAGGGTATAATCGAAGGATATTGTGTTGATATTACAGTAGATGGTATTAATGGCGAGATTAATTTAGTTACTGGAATTAGTCATAGTGGAGTTATTAATGATACTGAGATATTGTTTTATAATGAAAGTCCAACTTTCGGATCAAAAGTATTTAACGATGAATATTTAGATAAATTCAAAGGATTGAATTATCCAATGGAGTTTTCAAATGAGGTAATAGGACTAAATGCTATTTCTGGAGCTACAATAACTTCTAATACAGTGAAGGATGCGTTGAATATAGCACTAAAAGCTATTTTGCTTGCAAAGGAAAGCGAGGGATTAAATTGAGTTCTAATAATAAGTTATTAAACATATTTAGAGAAGGCACAGTAAAAAACAATCCAGTTTTTTTTCAATTAATTGGGTTATGCCCAGTTCTTGCAATTACCATCTCAGTTAAAAACGCCTTTGTAATGGGCATTGCCTTTACATTAGTAATTACATTTTCAAATTTTATTATTTCATTGTTTAAAAAACTCATTTCCGCACAAACAAAATTGATAATTTATTTAATAGTAATTTCAGTCTTTGTTTCAATTGTTGATATGTTATTAAAGGTTTATTTACCAACTGTTTCAAGGTCGTTAGGAGTTTTTGTTCCATTAATTGCAGTTAATTGTATCATTATTTCAAGATTAGATAATTTTGCTATTAAGAAAAATGCTTTTTTATCTATGGTTGATGGTATTTCAATGGGAGTGGGTTTTTCAATTGCATTAATAGTAGTTGCTTTTGTGCGAATGATTTTAGGAACAGGAACAATTTTTGGTTATAATATTTTTGGAAGCAATTATAAACCTGTGTTATTAATGCTTTCGCCAGCCGGTGCATTTTTTACATTTGGAATGATTTTGGCATTAATACAATGGATTGTTAACAAAAAGGAGGCAAAATAATGCTTGCAAAGTTATTTATTGTTGCATTATCTGCAATTTTTATTGAAAATGTTGTTTTTGTTAAGTTATTAGGTGTGTTCCCAATTTTTGACGAGCATAAAAGGATAAAAACTTTGTTTAATATGGGAGCTTATGTTGCATTAGTTATGGTTTTGTCATCATCTTTTATGTTTTTGGTCAATAAATTTTTAATTATGCGCTTTAACTTAACATATTTGAGAATAATAATTTTTGTGTTAATAATTGTAATTACAATGAAATTACTTGATATTTTACTTATGAAATTGTTGACGAAAATTCATAATGCTTTAAAAAATTATTTTCCGTATGTAATAACAAATTGTGCAGTATTAGGCATTGCAATTATTATAATAGATAGGGGACTAAGTTTTTTTGAAACTATTGCGTATTCGTTTTTTTCGGCAGTTGGATTTACATTAGCTTTAATTCTTATTTTGTCAATAAAAGAAAAACTACAGTTTTGCTCAGTTCCAAAAGCATTTGAGGGTGCACCTATATTATTTATTGCAATTGCTTTGTTGGCTATGGCTTTTATGGGGTTTTCTGGTATTAAATTTCCTGTTTAGCGAATAAATTATTGTAATATGAACATCATACTTAATAAAATAAATTTATTTTAAAGGTGGCTTTAAATATGTTTAAACAGTCTTCATATAGACCTGTGAAAAAGAAAAATAGAAACTTTGGTGGATTGCTTTTTTTGGTAGTGGCAATTCTAATTATTGTTGTTGGCTATTTTTCTGCCGTAGGCATAATTGGGCTAATTGATAATTTATCCAAAAGTGAAAAAGCAAATAATTCTAACATTTTAAGCCAATCTTCTGCACCAAATGAAAATTTAAACAACTCACAGGTTGATATTAATGATATAAAGGGAATTTATATTCCCGTATCAATTTTATCTACATTAGAGGGGCAAAATAGTGTTATAGCTTTATCTAAAAAAACAGAGATAAACACTATAGTTGTTGATGCAAAAGGTGAAGATGGGAAATTAAATTATATATCGGAAATTCCTCTTGCAGTTACTTCTAATGCAATTAGTGAAAATAGTATAGACTTTAAGGAAATAAATAAGAAACTAAAAACAGCTGGAATTTATTCAATAGCAAGAGTTGTAGCCTTTAAAGACAATTTTTTGCCGAAATTTAATTCAAAATATTCAGTTCCATTAAGAGGTGGAGGAAAATGGTGGAATACATTTTTTTGGATTAATCCTTACAACAATGAAGTGCAAGATTATTTATATGCAATTTGTGATGAAGTATCAACATTAGGTTTTAGTGAAATAATGCTTGACGAGGTTAAATTTCCTGACTTTGGTCGCTTAGATTTACTTGATTATGGAGAAATTTCAAAAAACATATCAAAACCAAAAATGCTTAATGATTTTGTAAATGCTTTTTCTGATAGAGCCCATAGTAAGGGGCTTAAGGTGTCGTTATGTTTGCCGGGACAAGGTGCATATAGTGAAACAGTTAATGTTGAGGGTGGTCAAACATTTGATTTGGCAAATATTAAGGTAGATTATTTATCTCCGAGATTTCAAATATCCACTCTAAAAACTTCGTATACAAATAGTGTTACCATTAATGATAAGGTGATAATAAAGGCAGATGATAATGCTACTGAAGTTTTAAACATAGCAATTAGTGAAACTTTAAATAGAATGAAATTAGAGAATTGCAAAGCAATTCTTCGTCCATTTATCGGAGATTATGATAGTTCATCAAAGGTTTATACTTTTGATGATATTAAAGCACAAATTACTATTTGTAAGCAATTAAAATGCGGAATTTATTTAGCATGGAATGATAAAGGCATTTATAGAGAACAAGCGTATTTAAAATAATTTTGAAGGTAGGAAAACAAATGGATAAATATATTTGCACTATAATTAATGGTTTGTATAAAAAAACAATTAATGTTTTAAAAGGGAAAACAATATTTGAAGTATTAATTTCAAATAGTATTTTTCTTGATGCACCTTGTGGTGGTAGAGGCGAATGTGGAAAATGCAAGGTAAAAGTTAAAGGAAAACTCTCGTTAATAACCGATGGTGAAAAAGAGTTTTTATCAGATGAAGAAATTAATAAAGGATTTAGATTGGCTTGCTATGCTAAAATCGAAGGCGATTTAACAGTATACATAGATGATAATGAATTTGAGGTAGAAACAAACACAAAAGGACTTAAAATTGAGATAAACCCATCAATTGATATTAAAAAATATAAAAATCAAGTTTCTTTAATTGTGGGAATGGCTGTTGATATTGGAACAACCACTGTTGCGGCATTCTTCTATAATCTTGAAACAGGAATGCATTTATATACAGCTTCACGAATTAATATGCAAAAAGCCTATGGTGCTGATGTAATGTCACGAATTAATTATTGCACAAATAATGAGGATGGTAACGAAATTTTACATAAAGTAATAATAGAACAGTTGAATGAAATGATAGATGAATTTTGTAGAGAAAGTGGTTGTAATAGTAGCACAATTTGCGATTGCGTTCTAACGGGCAATACAACTATGCTACTTTTGGCGGCAAATATTTCAGTTGTTTCATTAGGACATTTGCCTTTTGAACCACAATCATATTTCGGTGAGTATATTAGCAATGAAAAAATCGGATTTAATATTAATAAATCGGCAAATATTTATTTTATGCCGATTATTTCGGGTTTTTTAGGTGGAGATGCGGTTTCGGTAATGCTTGCTTGTGATTATGATAAGCAAGAAGATAATTCATATATGGTTGATATAGGAACTAACGGAGAAATGGCAATTAAGCACAACGGCAGTATTTATGCATGCTCTACTGCGGCAGGTCCAGCCTTTGAAGGAGCACAAATTAAATTTGGAACGGGAAGTATTGATGGTGCAATAAAAAAAGTTAGTCAAGAAAACGGCAAAATTAAATTATCTATTATTGGCAAAGGTAACCCAATTGGTATTTGCGGTTCTGGACTGCTTGATGCAGTTTCAATAATGAAAATAAATAATATAATTGATGAAACAGGAAGAATAGAACAAGATTACAAAGGTATATATAAAGAATATGTTTTTGAATGTGATGGCGAAATTAGTTTTAGTTTAAATGATAAAAAAAGTATATATATTACTCAAAAGGATATACGAGAAGTTCAGTTAGCAAAGGCGGCTATTTCAGCTGGAACAACAATGCTGCTAAAAAGTGCTCAAATTGAAGATTTTGATGTAAAAAATATCTATGTTGCAGGTGGATTTGGCTCAGCAATAAATATGGATAGTGCAGGAGAAATAGGCTTATTACCAAAGCATTTTACTATAAATGCAAAATCAATAGGAAATGCGGCAGGAACTGGTGCAATTATGGCTTTGTTATCATCTAATGATAGAGAAAGAGCGAATAAGATTTCAAAGCAAGTAAAAATAGTTGAACTTTCAGGCAACCCGATTTTTGAAAATGAATTTATTGAGAGAATATTGTTTTAGAATATAATTTACTTAATATTTAAAAATGAAGGGACGAAAAAATCTTATGATGGAGCAAACGATTGATTTTATAAGGCAAAGTGATAGCGAGGTTGCCGATGCTATTGAAAAGGAGTATTTAAGGCAAAAAAGAAATATTGAACTAATTGCAAGTGAAAATTTTGTGTCAGAAGCAGTAATGGCGGCAATGGGAACCGTATTAACAAATAAATATGCAGAAGGTTATCCGGGAAAAAGATATTATGGAG